>MDTG01129261.1_pt1 | contig 12207 bp, 12 predicted proteins | sample 811421 | NCBI WGS metagenome assembly MDTG01 (sample SAMN05326645, study PRJNA326480) | marine metagenome | isolation source: seawater | place: Pacific Ocean: South East | collected 2011
ACAGATTATTCCCAGAATGATAAATTAATTTTAAATTACTCTAATCAATTCCAGAAATATTATGAAAGTAAAAAATTAAAATGTGATTTAAATTTTTATAAAAAAGTTTTTCTTGCTAGAAAAAATTCTCAAAGATCATATAATCAAAATGAATTAATTGAAATAGTAAAAAAATATGAATTCAATATAATATACACAGAAGAATTAAACTTATTAGAGCAAATCTCATTATTTTCTAATGCTAAATATATTGTTGGTCCTCCTGGTGCAGCATGGACTGGGTTGATTTTTTCTCCAAATAATAAATTAAAGTGTTTAAGTTGGCTTCCAGAATATTTAAATAATGCTTGTAATTTTTCTAATTTGGCAAACATTTTAAACCATGATTTAAGATTTATAAAAATAGAAGATAAATATAATAATGATAAGCATTTTAATTTTCATACAGATTTCTGTAGTCTGAATCCTGTTTTATTTGAAAAAGAAATTAAAAAATTAATTATAAATTAAAAAAATATAGTATGAAATTAATCTTTAACATTAAGCCAATCCTTTAAGAATTATTGATTTTTTAAATAAGTTATCTAAAAGATTTATCTAATTTATCGATTATGTTTATTATTTACAGATTAGATTTTAGCAAAAAATATTTTTATAATATTTTTTTATAAAAACTTTATTTCACCAATATATTTTTGATATTTTTTTCTTAAAATTTCATAATCAATTTTATCAAAACTATAAAAAGTATCTTTTTCATCTTTTTTTAAATATTTTGCTCCAGTTTTTTCATGGAAAGATTTAACTTTGAAATTTTCGTTTCTTACATCAAATAAAGACTTATCCATTCCTAAGTAATCGAATGCATAGGCATACACCATAACTGCACTTACTATTGGATAAATAGGAGATTTTCCATCTAATATAATCCAGCTTCCCCAAGTAAAACTTTTTTGATTAGTATTTATATTATAAATTCTTACAACACCAATATTTTCTCTAGAATCTGAAATAACGAAATAATACTCTATACCTTTTGATTCTTTAATAACACTTTCAGAAATATAATTTTTATTTATCTCTCTAGTATAGTTATGATTATTAATGAATTGCCCTCGTGAGGTTCTTAAGTCATAAATAAAATCACTGTCTTCAACAGATACAGATCGAAAAAAAAGATTTTTAGAAATAACTTTCATATCTCCCGGTTATAAATATAAAGCTTAAAAATGATTTGGTTTTAGTATGAATAATCTTTTATAAAGATAAAAGCAAATTATAAAATTTAACAAGAAAAATTCTATTTTTTATACTGTAACTCTTTAAATCAAACTTATCTCCTTTTAATAAACAATTTATATATTTTTTTTATAATAAACTCTAAATTGATAAATCTAATATCTAATTAATCTTTGCTAAATTTAAAGATAACTAAAAAATTACTTTAGTAAAATTTTTTATTTATTAAATATATTATAATTTCATGTAGAGAATTATTTAAATTTTGCAGAAAACCCGAATTTCTGATTGTTATGGACTCAATCTTAAAAGTTTTATTGATCATAAAGGAAGGTTAGATGTTATTGAAGATATTAAAGATTTAAATAACCAAACTCTAAACTTTAAAAGATGTTATATCTTAAGAGATTTTAATCAAGAACAAATAAGAGGTGTACATGCACATAAGAATTTGTATCAAGTTTTTTTGACATTTCATGGATCATTTAATATTAATTTATTTGATGGATTTGAAAGCAATAATATTACACTCAAAGATGGTTCTGGCTTTTTAGTAGTGCCAGGAATTTGGAGAGAATTAAGTTGTTTTGCAAAAAATACTATAATTGTTGTGATGGCTTCTGATCTTTATGATGTAAAAGATTATATTTATTGTAAGAACAAATTTATTGACTATAAAAAAAATAATTACTTTAATGAAGCATTTTTTTAATATTTATAAAATTATTTTGTCTATTTATTAATAGTCATATTTGTGAAAATAGCACAAACTAGTTACTAAGATAGTGTTATTCATTTTTTGAGAATTTTGTGCAAAAAATTCCTTTTTTAGATCTTTCTAAGGTTCATAATGATTTTAAAGAGGAAATTAATTCCTCTATAAATAACGTTGTTAAATCAGGAGATTTTATTTTAGGCAAAGAATTAAATTTATTTGAAAAGGCGTATGCAATTTACAATTGTGCAAAATTTTGCATTGGAGTTGGATCTGGTTTAGATGCACTTTCCTTTTTGTTGATTGCTGCAGGTGTTAAAAAAGGGGACGAAGTAATTGTTCCTGCTCATACATTTATTGCTACTTGGCTCTCTGTTACAAATATTGGTGCTATTCCTGTTGGGATAGAACCTGATGAAAAAACATATAATATTAATCCTAGTAAGATAAAAGAAAAAATAACCTCTAAAACTAGGGCAATCGTAGTGGTTAATCTATATGGTCAACTAGCTGATTTACAACCAATAAAAATAATTGCAGAAGAATATTCATTATATTTATTTGAAGATGGTGCTCAGTCTCAAGGTGCAATGTATAAAAAAAAGAATTCTATTTTATTTTCTGATGGAATAGCTACAAGCTTTTATCCAGGGAAGAATCTTGGATGTTTTGGAGATGGTGGTGCAGTTCTTACAAACAAGAAAACAATATATGATAAAGTCAAACTTTTGAGGAATTATGGATCGATAAAAAAGTATGATCATAAAATAATTGGATTTAATTCAAGATTAGATGAATTACAATCCGCCATTTTAAGAGTTAAATTAAAATATTTAAAAAAAATGAATGAAGAAAGAAAGGTCATAGCTAATTTTTATGAAGAGAATTTATGCAATTATGATATTATTCTTCCAAAAAAAATTGAAGAGGCCGAACACGTTTGGCATTTGTTCGTTATTAGAGTTGATAAAAGAGATGAACTTTCTGCATATTTGGGTGAAAATGGAATTACAACTCTCATCCATTATCCAATACCTCCACATAAGCAAAAATGTTATGCAAAGAAGAATATGGGGGAATTTCCGCTTACAGAAAAAATCTGCTCCGAAATAATCAGTTTGCCTATTTATCCTGGAATGCCTATAGATCATCAAGAGGAAGTAGTTTTAAATATAAAAAAATATTTTTCAAAATAATGTAAAATTTAACAAACTAATTATTTTAGTTTTCTTTTAAGAAAAAATATATAATGAAAAACTCTCAAATTCTTATAACTGGCGGATGTGGATATATAGGTTCTCATACAGTTGTCGAACTACTTGAAGCGAATTATTCTTTAATTATTTTAGATAACTTTTCAAATAGTAATAAAGGAATAATTAAAAGAATTAATCAAATTACCAAAAAAGAATTTCTTACTATTGAAGGAGATATTACTGATAGAAATATACTAAGGGAAATTTTTTCAAAATTTAATGTAGAAAGTGTTATCCACTTCGCAGGCTTGAAGTCAGTTAGTGAGTCTGAAATAAATCCAATTGATTATTATAAAAATAATGTTTATGGGAGTTTGATTTTATTTGAAGAGATGAAGGCTGCAAATATAAAAAATATAGTTTTCTCATCTTCTGCGACTGTTTATGGTCAACAAATAAATTCTTTTTTGAATGAAGAAGCTTCGTTAAGGCCTAACAATGTCTATGGAAGAACAAAATTAATCATAGAAAATATCTTAAATGATATTCATAATGCCAACGCAGATTGGAAAGTAATAATCCTAAGATATTTCAATCCAATTGGAGCTCACCCATCTGGCTTAATTGGAGAAAGTCCTTCTCAGCGGCCTAATAATTTATTGCCTTTTATATCTCAAGTTGCAGCAGGGAAAAGAGAAAAACTTTTAATTTTTGGAGATGATTATCCCACTTCTGATGGTACAGGTAAGAGAGACTATATTCATGTATGTGATCTGGCTAGAGCACATTTGGTATCACTTGATTATTTATCTAAAAATCAAAGCTTATTCTCAACTTTTAACTTGGGGACTGGGAAAGCTCATAGTGTTCTAGAAGTTATTAAAATTTTTGAAGAAGTTTCTGGGGTAAAAATACCATATAAGATAACTAATCGAAGGTTAGGGGATGTAGCCGAGTGTCTTGCGGATCCCTCCAAGGCAAAAAAGATATTAGGATGGGAATCTGAATTAGACTTTTATAGAATGTGTCGGGATGTTTGGAGATGGCAAAAACAAAATCCTGAAGGTATTCAAATATAGTAAATAATTTCTTTTTTCTTTTTATGTAATATGTAAAGAGTCAAATATATCATCAGAACATTGAAAGAGAGAAATAAAATTGCTGGTTTTATTAAATAATTACCACTTATTATAGAATTCCTTAGAAGAGATAAAATTTGATAAAGAGGATTTATTTCTGCAATAAATGAATAATCTCCAAGGTTCTTTTCAAGATATATGATTGGCGACAAAAGAAAAATTAATTGCGTAAGAATTGGGACTAGTTGATATAAATCCTGAAATTTAACTGCGGCAATACAAATTAATAAAGGTAACCAGAGTAAAAAAAGAAAAAAATTAAGTAGGTGAATAGGGGAAAAAATTAAAAAATTTATCAATATATTTGGAGATAAAAAAGTAATAAAAATAATAATTAATAAAAAAGATTGTAGAAAATTCTGTATTTGAAATGCCCAATCTTCTAATACATAAAAAAGAGGATGTATATTACTATTTTTTATATTATTAGCATTCAAATCGAATATGGTTGGTGCAGAATTTATCGCTCCACCAAGTATCGTCCAGATAGAAAAACCCAAGCTAAGGTAAATGAAATATTCTTTCAAATTCGATACCTTAAATACCGCTCCATAAACTCCCCCCAAAAGTAGTGCACTTATAAGATTTGCAATTCCTAGCCATAAACTGCCAAGTGTAGTTCTTGAAAACCTAGCTCTTGTTCGCGCAGTTGCAGTAAACCACCAGGATCTTCTAGTAAGGAAACCATATTTTATTAATTTATTAGTTTCTCGAAGCATAGAAATCTAGAGCATCCTTTAGTTTTCCATCATATATTATGGTCCCATTTGAAAAAACAATACCTCTTTTACAAAATTTTTCAAGAAGTTCATTTGAATGACTAGCTATTATTAAAGTGCCAGCTTTATTGATGAAATTTGCAAGTCTCTTTTCTGCCTTTTCAAAAAAACTTGCATCACCAGTACCGATGTCTTCATCAAGAGCTAAAAATTCATGTGTTTCATAAGTTAATAGTGTGAAAATTAATCTTGCACACATACCTGAACTATAAGTTTTTATAGGTAATGAAATATAGTCACCTAATCCTGAGAAATTTTTTATATCATCCAGAAAAGATTTGAATTGCCTTAAATTATTATTTATTAAAAGATAGCGAGCTTTTGCTTCATCAATACCTGTAAGTGAATCTGAAACTATAAAAGACTTCTGTAACATGGGAAATGCTTTTACAGGGCACTTTAAAACCCCACTTGTCTGCTCATATATGCCAGATACTAACCTTATAAATGAACTCTTCCCCGCACCATTATGGCCAATTAAACCAATTCTTTCACCTGAGTAAATTGTGAGATTTAGATTTGATAATGCTTTAATAGTAGTTATACCCTTATTCCTGGCTACTCTACCACCTGTAATTGATCTGACAAACGTTTTTTTTAAAGATAGATCATTTCTACTAACAACGGGGATGTCCAAAGAAATATTTTCTGCTTGCAATACAATGTCTTTTCTATATTTCATATAAATGATCTTTCTTACTTCTAAACATTCAGATTATAAACCAATTCTTTCACAGTTGTACTTACTCTTTATCAAAATTTGCCTGCACCATTCATCATTTCTTATGTACCATTTAACTGTTTTTTCAAGCCCTCTAGTAAATCCATATTTAGGTTTCCATCCCAATTCTTTTTTTATTTTGGAAGAATCAATAGCATATCTTTTGTCATGACCTGGTCTATCTTTTACAAAGCTAATAAGGGATTTATAAGAATTTAATTTAGGTTTATTTTTATCGAGGATGCTACAAATTTCTTCTACCACCAACTTGTTTGTGCGTTCTCCATATCCACCAATGCAATATGTCTCTCCAGATTTCCCCTGCAAAGCACAAAGTAATAGAGCATCTACATGATCTTCTACGTATAACCAGTCTCTAATATTACCTCCATCTCCATATAAAGGAATTTTTTCAGATTTCAAGGCTTTATTTATAACAAGAGGAATTAACTTCTCTGGATATTGCCATGGACCAAAATTATTTGAACAATTAGTAATTATTACAGGTAACCCATATGTATGAAAAAAAGACCTAACTAAATGATCACTAGATGCTTTAGAAGCTGAGTATGGACTCCTAGGATCGTAAGGAGAATTCTCAGAAAACTTGCCTTTTTGATCTAATGAACCAAATACTTCATCTGTACTTATATGATGAAAAATAAATTTTGACTTTTGTTTATCATTTAAACCTTTCAGATATTTTCTCGTAACATCAAGGAGATTAAATGTGCCTATAATATTACTTTCAATAAATATCTCTGGATCATTTATTGACCGATCAACATGACTCTCTGCTGCGAGATGCATTATTACATCAGGTTTAAAAGAATTTATAATTTCAAATAATTTTTTTTTATTTTTTAAATCTATTCTGCAAAATCTATAGTTGTTATAATTTTTTTCTTTCAAGAGATCATCAATTGCTTTATGGTCACTGGCATAGCCAAACTTATCAATATTAAGGATATAGTTAAATTTATTTATTATTAATTTTCTAATTAAAGTACCACCTATAAAACCACATCCGCCTGTAACAATTATTTTCATTTTAATTTAATAGATAATTTTTATTTATAAATAATGCGATATTAGGTTTCATAATTTTAAATCAAATATCTTCTTTTTTTATTAATCTTATAACCTCTTTTAATGAATCTTTCCAATATCGCTGATCAATTTTTAGAAGTTTTTCTGTTTTTTCACAATCCAAAACAGAAAAGAGAGGTCTTTTAGCATTGCTTTTATAATCTTTGGATTTTATTGGAATTATCTCTACGCCTTCAGATAATAGCCCATACTCTAAACCTAACTCAATAATAGCTTTAGCAAAATCAAACCAGCTAATGATTCCAGAATTGCACCAATGAAAAATTTCACTTGAATAATCCTTCACATTTAGAAATCTTATAAACTTCCAACAAGCCTCTGCTAAATCCATTGAACTTGTTGGGCATCCAATTTGATCGCTTACTACTTTTAAGGGCTTTTGATCTTTAGATATTAATTTACAAGTTTTTAAAATTGATAAACAAAAATTTTTTCCTACAGGACCATATAACCAACTTGTTCTAAGAATAATAACATTTGGATGTTTAATAATTAATTTTTCAGCTTTATACTTTGAATGTCCATAAACATTAATTGGATTGCATTTATCAGAAGGTTTATAGCTATTTTTATGAATTCCATCAAATACAAAGTCGCTACTTAAATGAATTATTTTCCCACCATAACTTGCGGCTGCTTCAACAATATTTGCAACACCATAACAATTAACTTTATATGTCTTCTCTTGTTCACACTCTGCCCTATTTACGTCAGTAAAAGCTGCAGTATTTATTATCCAATTTGGCTTTTTAGTTTTTACGAAATCTCTGCAAGAACTAAAGTCTTCTAAATCAAAATCAGTTCTTTTTAAGCCAAAAATATCAATTTCTTTTGGTTTGGAATTAACTAAGGCATTTCCTAATTGTCCCTCAATACCAGTTATTAAAATTGTCATTAAAAAAGAAATGCCTTACTGATTTTAGAAAATTCTTTTGCATTATTATCTTTTTGATTAATAATTAATTGCGAATCTAAATTTTTAAATGGCCATTTTATATTTATATTTTTGTCATTCCAAATAATACTCATCTCATATTCTTTATACCAAAAATCAGTTGTTTTATAGTTTATCTCAGCAAAATTAGATAGAGTTAAAAATCCATGTGCAAAACCTTTTGGGATCCATAATTGATTAAAATTTTCAGCTGATAAATTTATACCTGCCCATTTACCAAATGTTTTTGATTCTTTTCTAAGATCTAAAACCACATCAAATACTAATCCTGAAATACACCTTACTAACTTTGCTTGAGCATATGGTTCTCTCTGATAATGTAATCCCCTTAAGACACCCTTTTTAGATTTTGAATGGTTTTCTTGAACTAATTCAAAAATTTCTTGATTTTCATTTGCTAAAATTTTATGAAAATTTTTTTTATTCCAACTTTCAAAAAAGAACCCTCGTTCATCATAAAATATACTTGGTTTTATTAATAACAAACCAGAAATCTTTTCTCCACTTTCTGTATAAATATATTCATAGTTGTTATCCATTTTATTATTTTCCCAACAATGATAATAAATAAGTTCCATAACCGCTTTTCAGCAATGGCTTAGCTAAAAAAATAAGATTTTCATCTGTAATCCATCCATTTCTCCATGCAATTTCTTCTGGACAACTTATTTTAATACCTTGCCTATTTTCTAAAGTTTTAATAAATGAAGATGCTTCATGCAAAGAATCAACTGTTCCAGTATCTAGCCATGCCATTCCTCTCCCAAATAACTCAACTTTTAATTTCCTTTCTTTAAGATATAAAAGATTAATATCACTTATTTCAAGTTCCCCTCTTGGAGAAGGCTTAATTTTTTTTGATTTTTCAACAACTGTTGAATCATAAAAATATAAGCCAGTTATGGCATACTTGCTTTTTGGATTAGTTGGTTTTTCTTCGATATCAATAACCTCTCTATTTTTCGAGAAAGATACAATTCCATATCTCTCTGGATCTGAAACAGGATAAGCAAATATAGTTGATGAAGATGATTTATTAATATTTAAAAGGAGAGATCTTAATCCTTGACCATAAAAAATATTGTCTCCCAAAATTAAACATACTGGTGATTTATTAATAAATTTTTCTGCTATCAAAAAAGCCTGGCCAATACCCGCTGGTTGTTCTTGGGATTCATATCTCAAATCTATGCCAAGTTCAGAACCATCACCTAATAAATTTTTGAATTTTTTTTGATCTTGTGGTGTTGTAATTATAAGAATCTCTCTAATTCCAGCAAGCATTAAAGTTGCTAGAGAATAATATATCATTGGCTTGTCATAAACAGGTAATAACTGCTTAGAAGACGCTTTTGTTATTGGATATAGTCTGCTTCCATTACCCCCTGCTAGAATTATACCTTTTCTCTCACTGATTCTATTTTTAGACATTTATATAATATAACTTGCGATAATTTATTAATAATTTAATTTTACTTTCCTTGATAGATATATCTATACTTTATTAAGCAATAAACCAATTATTAAAATTATATTTTCTAATTTAGATTGTCTATAAACTCCTGATTTCTTAAAGTATTTTATTTTATTTAAAATATTTTTTGATTTTAAAGCTCTAGAAAAATAGTTCAGAGTTTCTAAATTTTTTGATGAAATAAAATGCTTATTTAAATAAAGATTTTTGATATTTATAGTGCACCATTTTTTATATTCACCTGAAAAAAAATAAATCAATCTTTTCAACTTTTCTTTAAAAGAACTATTTAATCCGACAATATTTTCATTATGTTGCCTATATTTCAAAGTTTTTTTATTACTATAAATTATTTCTCCCTCTGCTCCAGTTATAATTTGATAAGTCCACCAATCATGAGCTGTATAAACTTCGGAAATTAATGAAGCACATAAAATATCCCGAGCTTTTTTATTAATAAGGATCGTATTTCCTCCAGCTATATTTTGTACAAGCGCATTTTTGAAAATAGGGGATTTCCTATGAATTTTTGAAGCACCTATTTCTTTAGAGCAATCTAAATTGTAATATGCTGCTCTTGAAAAATATAATTTTGGTTTATGATTTTTATTCATTTCACTAGATTTTAAAGCAATCTCTATTTTGTTTTTTTCCCAAATATCATCTTGATCACAAAATCCATAATAGTCAAAATTTTCATTAATATCTCTTATTCCATATAAGAAGTTTTTTGCATAACCAATATTGTTTTTTCTTTTAATTATTGAAATTTTTGGATTTATTTTATTATTTAAATTAACTAAATTTTCATTTAAAGAATTTTTAGAATTATCATCAAAAATGAAAATTTCTATATTTTTATGAGTTTGAGAAGATATACTTTTTACTTGTTCTTCTATATATTTATTGCCATTATAAAAGGCTACTATAATCGCTACTCTTAAATGCATTATGTCTTTTATCATAATTATTTAAAAATACAAAAAATAATTCTTAAATATTATAAATCTCTTTATTATATTGTTTTTGAAAAATTTAGGATATTTAATTTGGATTAACAAAAATTAAAAAATATTTTTAAATTTTTTGACTATTTGCAATTTAGGTTATATTGAAATTTTAAAAATAAAAATCACTATAGATCTTTAAATGATAAAAGAAAATAATATTGTTTTAATTACTGGATGCGCAGGATTCATAGGAGCTGCGCTTACTCAAAAGTTTATTAGAGAGGGATTTAAGGTTTTTGGGATTGATAATTTAAATAATTACTATGATAAAAATCTAAAAATAGCTAGGTTAAAAAATATAAAAGACAATTCGCAAGGAAAGGAAAATTTTTGGAAATTTTCCCAGATATCGCTAGAGGATAAGAATTCATTGGATAAATTATTTTTAGATATTAAACCTAATATTGTTATAAACCTAGCGGCTCAGGCAGGAGTAAGATATTCAATTAAAAATCCCACTTCATATTTTAATTCAAATTTGATTGGATTTTTTAACATACTTGAAAATTGTAAAATCCATAATATTGAGCATCTAGTTTATGCATCAAGTAGCTCAGTTTATGGAGCGAATAAAGATTACCCTTTTTCTGAAAAGCAAAAAGTAAATAGGCCTCTAAGCTTTTATGCTGCTACAAAAATTTCTAATGAAATGATGGCTTTTTCTTATAGTAATATTTATAAAATTCCTGTAACAGGTTTAAGATACTTTACCGTTTATGGACCTTGGGGTAGACCAGATATGGCTCCAATGATTTTTTCAAAAAAAATACTATCAAAAGAGCCTATTTCTGTTTTTAATTATGGAAAAATGAGGAGAGATTTTACTTTTATTGATGATATTGTTGAGGGGACATATTTATGTTCTCTTAAACCTCCGAAATATAATTTAAAAATAGATAGTAATGCTTCAAGAACTCCAAGTAAAATATTTAATATAGGTTTTGGTAACCCAGTTGATTTGGAGTATTTCATTGAATTAATAGAAAAAGAATTATCTATTAAAGCTATTAAAGAATATGAGCCAATTCAGAATGGTGATGTTGAAGAAACTTTCGCGGATACTACTGAATTACATGAATGGATTGGTTATAAGCCAAAAGTATCAATTGAAAAAGGAGTTGAAGCGTTTTCTAAGTGGATTAAAAATTATTATAGCTAAATTCTATTTAAGGATTTTTGAATTATTTATTATTGTTTTTAAAATCAGTTTTTACTTTAATCAAAAAAACTTGCTTGCTTAGGCTAATCTATTGGATTTGAGCCTTCTGCATTTAAGACTAATCTAATTGTTTTAAATAGTATTAGAAGGTCTAATAATAATGAATAATGGAATAGATAATAAATATCATAACTAAGTTTTATGGAGGTATCTAACTTACTAGCACCGTAAGGATAATTTACTTGAGCCCAGCCGCTGATTCCTGGTTTGATAATATTTCTATATTTGTAAAAAGGAATATTTTGCAATAATTTATCTTCAATTTCAGGTCTTTCTGGTCTAGGACCAATTAAGCTCATACTGCCTGAAATAACGCAAAATAATTGTGGTAATTCATCTAATCGGGTTGATCTGATAATCCTGCCTATTTTTGTTACTCTTGGGTCGAATCTTTGAGACCATTGTGCGCCTTTTTTCTCTGCATCTATTTTCATGCTTCTGAACTTAGTAATTTGAAAAATTCTTCCATTTAACCCTGTTCTTTTTTGTGAATAAAATAATGGTCCTCTATCTTCAAAGAAAATTAAGATTCCAATTAAAAAAAATAATGGCAATGTAATTATTAGTAGAAGCAAACTAATAAAAAGGTCTCCTATTCTTTTAGCCCTTAATTGATAATTATCTTCTACGCCTCTAATTCTCTCAAAAAA
>MDTG01190496.1_pt1 | contig 12207 bp, 19 predicted proteins | sample 811421 | NCBI WGS metagenome assembly MDTG01 (sample SAMN05326645, study PRJNA326480) | marine metagenome | isolation source: seawater | place: Pacific Ocean: South East | collected 2011
ATGGTGCTTCCTTTGTTTCTCCTACTTCGTTGGCCTTGTTGTTGCCTACATTTTTGAAACCGAATCTGTTGTTTGGTCCAACACCTGGTTTGTGAATCAGGCCCATTGCATCAATGCTTGACGGTATAATTATAAATTCTTTTATTCTCATTTTTTCTTCCTGCCTGCACAGTGCGCCTTTTGTGAGAAACCTTTTGGATTATTACAGTTAATTGATTTTTTATATTTTTTTGACCAACCCTCGACCTTATATGGATAAGCCATCATAGAATGATATCCCATTGTAGCTCTACCTTTTGCTTGTCTTTCATACTTGTTTAAAATTTTGTTAACATCTGGATGGACGTATTTTGTAAGTATTTCACTTATTTTCATTTTTTCTTGTTTTTTGCTTTTGTTTTCTTCTTCATAGAGTTTATAAATTTCCTGTATATTGCCGCTGGCCCTGACTTCCCGGCCGCTTTGGCTCTTTGCTCCATGGCAACCGCCGCTTGTATCTTATGGGCATGTGACCTCCCGGACTTTCTGATTTTTGTTACACTTGCTCTTGCGGTTGCATCATCTTTGAATCCTAATCCGTGGATAGTACCTTTTGGATCTTCGTCTGTGTATAGGTCCGAATGTTTCTTGCTTTTCGCCTTCTGTCCTTTTTTCCGTGGTATTCTTTTTCCTTCATTCAGATCATCGCTGAACGCATAGTCCACCTCGCCTCCAACTGCACTCACATCAACCGTTCCATGTCTTGCGTCCTTTGTTGGATTAGCTTTTTTCAATATTTCAGCCCATACTGACATATTGATGGCACAGTTTTTTACTTGGTTGACTGTGTCTTCGTCTTTTACGATCTCATCGATGCCTTGGGCTTTTGACTCAATGTTACAACTTGGCGGAATAGTGAATCCTAAGTTTGCGGCAAAGTTATAACAGTTTGCGTGTATGTGTTGAAATCCGTCACCTCCACCTGATACTAGAGTCCCAAACACTTTATTATAAAATGGTTGATACTTATTGTCCTTTGCCCAGCTGTATATAGGATCTAGTCTTTCAAACATTGACTGTATGTAAGAGCTTTGTACTCCCCACCATATAGGTGTTGCAAATACAATTCCGTCCATGTCAAATATTTTCATTATGTGTGGCTTTAATTCGTCATCAATATCTTTCGTGCCAGTTTTGTAATCTAGATCTCTGAGTGTTACTATATCACACTCGTGGCCTAACTTTTCAAATGCCAGTTGTAACATTTTACAGACTGAAAATGTGTTTGACTCTGCGTCAGGTTTTAAACTACCATTGAATATTAAGAATTTCATTATTTCATAGCCTGCTTTGTTGCTGTGGCATACATAACCGCATCTGCGTCTTTGCCATATCTTTTCTTGAACCCTGCTTTATTTTTTTTCATTCCTTTTACAATTTTTTCCCTTTTACTCTTTTCACCTTTGGTCATACTTCTACCTGAAGTTGTATGAGTGCCTCCGTGTGCTTCTGTCATCTTGTTTGATCTGGTTGCTATGACTCCACATGCCAGTCTGTCGCCTGCGTTTCCAGTTTTTAAACTTTCTTCATCTCCGCCCCTGCCAAGATCATCTTCATCAGCATGGATCACTAAACCTCTGCCAATTACAGAACGTTCTCCTATAAGGTCAACTCTTTTTGCTTGAATGCTGAAGTTTGCCGTGCCGGATTCATCGGCTGTAACGTTTCCAAGATCACCTACATGTCCTTTATCCAGGTCTCCATGATTTACATTATCTGGGTTGTAATGAGCACCCATTGATTTACATCCATCACTCATGTCTCCAAATTCATGGATATGTAAGCCATGTAGTCCTGGCTCTAAGCCTGTAATAGTACCTTTTATTAAAGTTGGTGTGCCGGGTGATTGCATTAACAAAATAGTTCCTTTTACTTTGTCAGAGTGAGATAGATCACACTGTGCAATTACTGTGTCTTGTGATTCTGTGATGCTTTTAACTTTACTGCAAGAACACTCTTTGGCTCTTGTCCTGGGGCATCTAGTTTCTGTGAATTCATTGGCTCGCATAGTGCGAGTATTTATTTGTTTTTGGGCATTGGGTTTTCACCAGTGAGTCTTGGTTGTGCAAACCATAATCTAAACCATTCGTCCGACCCCGGCTTAATGTTATGTTTTCGTTGATATTGCGCCTTAGCAGTGCCCACATATGACAGGTTTTCGCCCATAGACTGGTCTTCTTCTGGCTTGTCTATGCCTGCTAATCTTTTCAACTCTTCGATATTCATTAAATTGTCCAGTCCCTCAACTGTTGTTTAGTGGGTTTGTGTGCTTTGACTTTTTCTACTTGTCCACCTTTTGCCAAGAACTTCTTCATTTTCTCGTCCAGTTCTCTCTGTTTATCTTGAGGCGTTTTTTCTATTTCACCTGCAACGTACGGTCTATTGATCCCGCTGTATTTTGCCATAACCTTCTAATCCTTCCTTGACTTTGTTTAATGAGTCTCTGTTTGCTTGATATAGTATTCCATAACCGCCAGCGGCTTGCCATTTTTGTATGTTTACCGGTCTGTCGTCTATCAGAATATTTGGTGTGCCTGTGCCCTTGTCTTTTGCATAACTTTCTTTTCTTCCTGTTACTATTATATCATCCGGTTGTTCAATGTTGTTTGATATCCATACTTTTTTGTATTTGCCCGAATTTTCATGATCACCACGTAATGGTGACGTGTTAATACTAAATTTTCCCCCTGTAAATTTTTTAACCATTTCAATTAAGCCATCTGCTGTAGGAAATTTAGGCAAGGTGGCAAAAAAGTCTGTACCAGTGATCCTATCAATTACCTCTTTTTTTAGATCTTTGGTCTTGTCATTGGTCAATTGTTTCCAATGTTCAACACCATACATCTTTTCCACACCGCCAAAAAAGTCAGCCAGGACTCCGTCCATGTCAAGATACACAGTTGGTTTTACGCCTTCCATGTTTTCATTATACAACTTCTTGTTGTTTTCGTCAATCTGTTTACCAAGTCTGTCTTGTATTATGTCATACAATTTTTTACCAGTTTTACCACCCATTATAATTTTAGAAAATTCATGCTCCTGTCCTTTATTTGCAAGTTCTCTGGCCTTGGATGCCGAGGCACCAGAGGCACCTTCTTGGTCTGGATCTCTTTGTCCAGCATTCACAACATTAATTGAATCAAACTTGTAAAGGTCATTGCCTTGTTTGTCTGGCTTACCGTTGTATTGATTTAATAATTTTGAAAATTCTTCAACTCTATCTGATCCAGCAACCATAATAAGTTTTGTTCTGCCTTCTGATTGAATTTTTTGTAAAGCCTGTATGATAGTTTTTACTCCAGCATCACCTACTGTGATGTTGGGATAGAACATTTTTAAATAGTCTTGCTTTTCCTTGAATGTTAATGGATCTGTCTTGTTATTTTGTTTTTGAGATAAAAAAAGATATGCTTTACCGTTGGCTTTTTTTGCAGTCGCCAAAACAGTTTCAATTAACTTTTGGTGTCCTATTGTTGGTGGATTAAATCGGCCAAAGGCAAAAACTGCTGTTGAACGATCGTCCTCCCTAAGAAACAGTTCCCTTAGGTGCATCGTATTCGCCTTGTTTAATATTTTCTAATTCTCTGTCCGATATGACTCTTGCTACTTGCATTCTTGTTTCCTTTGGAAACATATTGCTTACATCATCCTGTGTAGATCCATATTCTTTCACATATTCCTTAGCGGCATCGTTTACTAGGTACATCCAAAGTTTTTGTGCTTTTTCATGGTCATACACATTTCTCTTCAATTTTCTTTTTATGTTAGATATGATTGGCATAAAACGTCTACGGTACAGGCTTTCATTATTCATAATATATGTATCCAGCTCGTTTACTGCGTCTGAGTCTATATTTTCATTTATAAATTGTGATGCTCTCATATAAGCGTATTTATGGTTAATATAGGTTATCTAAAAGCCACATGTAAAATGGAGATTTGAATGTAAACACCCATTCACCATTCCAACCCATACGGGTAACATTTTTAAAACTGTCTTTTAAGTCATGCCCCGATTCACGTTGTTGTGTTGCCCATGGCTCAGGATAATGTGGGGTATACACACCCTCATACACCAGGGCACCTATATCAATTTCATCAATCTCAATACTTTTTATATTAAGTAACTGGTCCTTTAAGAGATCACCTTTTTCATTTACTATGGTTTGATTTGGAAATTTCCCAGATCTTTTCATTATAAGTTTGTATTCTTTATCCTCGTCACAGTCGTGAGTAAATTCGATAGTATCAGGATTGCCTTCCGTGCCTGTAACAGCACTCTTGAAATGCGAATGATTATTAATCAAAATTTCCACATGTGGTGGCTTATCCCACATGGTTGCGTATAAATTCAATTTAAATTTTAATTTTTCGGTTGCCATTCAAATTCTAATCCTGCTGTATGTCCTGTGTACGGAATATTTACATGGTCTCTGAATAGCTCAATGAATAACTGGGTGCCAGGCACTTGCACTTTCATGTATTTGTCATTACGTTGTAAGACTTCTGCCTCTTTAGTCCTATCATTATTAGTGCATTTTAGAATAATTTTTTCCATTATCCTACCGATCCCTCCATGCTCACCTCTAGTAATTTGTTAGCCTCGACTGCAAATTCCAAAGGCAGTTTTTGAAACACATCTTTACAAAAGCCAGAGACTATCATGTTTACACTGTCTTCTTCGTTGATACCTCTTTGCATAGAATAAAACAATTGATCCTCATCTAACTTGCTAGTAGTGGCTTCATGATTCACTGTGCTTGTATTATTTCTGTTAGTAATTTCTGGCACTGTAGATGCTTTACATTTATTGCCCATCATTAAAGAATCACACTGTGTAAAATTAATTGCATTGTCCGCCTTTGGCATTATTTTAACCATTCCTCGATATGTGTTATGACTTTTGCCTGCACTTATTCCTTTTGATATGATTGTGCTCTTGGTATTCTTGCCTATGTGTATCATTTTAGTGCCTGTGTCGGCCTGTTGCATTCCATTTGTCAATGCAACGCTATAAAATTCCCCTATGCTATTGTCACCCAGTAATATACAACTTGGATACTTCCAAGTCAGCCTAGAGCCAGTTTCAAACTGCGTCCATGTGATCTTGCTGTTCCTACCTTTGCATTTTCCCCTCTTTGTTACAAAGTTGTATATGCCACCTTTACCTGTTTCGGGATCTCCCGGGTACCAATTTTGTATTGTTGAATATTTTATCTCAGCGTTGTCTAAAGCCACAAGTTCAACATTAGCGGCGTGAAGTTGATTTTCATCACGCATTGGTGCGGTACAGCCTTCAAGATAACTGACATAACTGCCTTTGTCCGCTATAATCAGAGTCCTTTCAAACTGTCCTGTGTTAGCCGCATTTATTCTAAAGTATGTCGACAACTCCATTGGACATCTTGTATTAGGCGGTATGTACACAAACGATCCATCCGTGAACACCGCTGAATTTAGAGCGGCAAACGAATGATCACTGATGGGTATAACCGATCCTAGATATTTTTTTACAAGCTCAGGATGGTTATGCACAGCTTCACTAAAGCTACAGAAAATAATTCCCATTTTTTCAAGATCTTTTTTAAACGTGGTTGCAACTGAAACAGAGTCAAATACCGCATCCACGGCCACTCCTGCTAGTGCGGCCCTTTCATTGAGAGGTATTCCTAACTTCTCAAAGTCCTTTTTTATTTCAGGATCTACCTCGTCATAACTTGCTGGTGCTTTTTTTGGCGCCGAATAATAACTGATGGCTTGATAGTCTATAGGTTGAATTTCAAGATTTGCCCAGTCTGGATCTTTAAGTAACTTCCATCTTTGATAAGCCTTTAATCTAAAATCAAGTAACCATTGTGGTTCATTTTTAATTTGGCTAATTTTACGTATTACGTTTTCGTCTAATCCAGGAGGTAATGTTTCAGATTCTACCTTTGTAGTAAAACCTGCCTCGTATTTTTTATCTAGCCTTGCATTAATACTATCTGGCATTGTTATTAAAGAAACGTACCGGCAAAATATCCACCTAGTAAAAATACTAGAAGTAATTTTGTCCAGGATGTCCAAGATTTCTCAACCTTGTACCCGTTGTCTCTAAGGCATGTCACATGTGCGTCTATTGACTCTGCGGTTACTTTTACGTCTACTGTTTGTATATTCTCAATTTCATTATCTGTCATAATATTATTTTACTACAAATATAGGATTTGTCAACTAGGTATTAGTTGTTATAGAGTATTTTTGTTATTGCTCCAGCACTCATCCCTGTAACTCTAGCCCGAACCCAAACATAGTTACCTGTAAAGTTGGCTGAAAATGCCAAAGTCGACCCATCTATTTCCGTCTTAGATATAGTGGTGCCAGCAATATCAAAATAATCGTCTTCGGTTGGCGTAGTTGCCAATGAGCCTTGCATCTTAATGCTTATGTCATCGTCGTCATTCAAAGAAGCATTGATGTGATATGCAACTGTATGCACACCATCAGGTTGAGAATAATAGCCATCTCCTTTGGCTTTTGCTGTGTTAAACCCTGTATGGTTCAGGATAAATGTTGAGGAACCATCAGAATTGTCATCTTGCGTTACTACTTCTTCCACCGTGAACTCTGTAGCTGAAACCACATCCTTCACTGTAAAAGTTTTATTATTGAATTGTGTTCCTGTGACACTGAAAATGTCTCTTTCGTTCAACTTTCCCGACCCTGTCAATACCGTGCCATCGCTTGGAGACGATACTGTGTATGTTGAACCACTCGCTGTAATGCTTATATCCTCGCCGGTAATGTTTGCAATATGCGATTTTTCTCCCGATAATGTTGTACTTGTCTGTGCCATCGTTGTTATTTATTCAGTATTTTTCCTTTTAAATCTTGCTGTTTTAGGACCCAGTCCGTACACAGCGGCTAATTCATTTGGTTCTTGTCCGTCAACTGTTAAGATGTTGATGTATTTGATCTTGTATGCCTTTCCGTCGGACTCTCCAAGTTCCTCACAAACACAATGATCATCACCGACTTTTTTAACCCTTAAGAGGCCTCTTTTAATAACCGGTGAGCCCATCCAGTTTTTTTGTATCATACTTTCAACAATACTTTGATCATTGAATATGTTCTTATCCCGTAGTTTTTTTATTGCTTCCATTTGGTACCTTTCTAAATTGAATTACTTTTTCTATTGCCTGCTGTGCCAACATGTATATTGGACTAAGATATTTTTCATCCTGCACGTAAAAGTATCCTCCAAAACAGTATGGCGACTTTTTTTCTAAAAAATCTATTATGTTGTAATTTGTTACCAAGCAATGATCTACATTTCTCTCTAAAAACGCCCATAGGCTTGTAACCTGTGACTCCGTCATTACAAGTTGTGCATCTTTTTTCAAATGAACTTGATATTGATACTTTCCATGTGGCAGTCTGCAACATCCTATTATGTCTTTGCCTAGCTCAGTGAATTTAGGATCAACAGTCTCAGATCCGATCCAAAAGTCCCAGAATCGATCAATCAATTTTTGTGAAAGATTTTTGTCACTATAAAACATTGTTCTTCTGTCTTGAAATCTAAATTTCATTTTTTTCCTATTTTGCATTATAAAGTCTGCTAAAAAATTGATATCAGGCAGATCTGGATACAACAACTTTACGTGCGAAAGGTGTTCGTTAGTGGTTGGAAAAAACATTAAACTTCCTGGAAGTTTAAACACGGTCTTGTGTCTGTATTTTCCGTAGTATAATTTGTTATGATTTTTTCTCATCAGGCACTTTAGGTTTAAGCTCTTCTAGTGTTTTCGGCTGTTTCTTTGCCTTAAAGTTCACCGTTAGTTTAGGTACAATGTCCTCTGATAGTCCCACTTCAACCATACCGCCAGCTGTCAATTCTCCAAACAGCATCATTTTAGAAAGTGGTTTCTTAATTTCATCATCTATAACTCTTTGCAAAGGTCTCGCACCTAACTTAGCATCAAAGCCTTTGGTCATTAAAAATTCTATTGCAGGATCAGTAGCATTTACTTCAACATCTTTCTCCATGGTCATTGTGTTAAGTTCTAACAAGAATTTCTTAACAATGGATTTCATGGTGTCTTTGCCTAGTTTATCAAACTTAATTACTGCATCAAGTCTATTTCTAAACTCTGGTGGGAAGAACTTTTTCAGTGCCTTATCATCTTCACCTGTTCTTTCACTTTTGCCAAACCCAATATTATTCCTTTCATTCTCTTCGGCACCTAAATTAGATGTCATTATAAGTGTAATATTTCTGCAGTCTGCTTTCTTGCCGTTAGAGCCAGTGACTGTACCATAATCCATAACTTGTAGTAACATATTGGACACATCTCTATGTGCTTTTTCTACTTCGTCAAATAAAACAACCGCATGCGGATGCTTTTCCACTTCATTTATAAACATACCACCACCCATGTTAGAATCTTCGTACCCAACATATCCTGGCGGTGATCCTATCAGTTTTGCAATAGAATGTTTTTCTTGATACTCTGACATATCGAATCTAATCAGCTCAACACCCAGCGTCTTTGCAAGTTGTCTGGCTGTTTCTGTTTTACCACAACCTGTGGGACCTAAAAATAGAAATGAGCCAACAGGCTTGGTAAGGCTTTTTAAGCCAGCTCTTGCAACTAATATTTTGTCTGTAATGGAATTTATTGCCTTGTCCTGTCCATACACTTGCAGTTTCATTTTTTCTTCCAAGGTTTTCAAATTACTTGCTTGTTTCTGTGATAGTTGTTCAATGCTAATACCTGTCATTACAGATATTTCGTGTATTATCTCATCGTGATCTATCTTCCCATCCTTGACGCCATTCAGCCTTAACCTTGCACATGCAACGTCGATGACATCTATCGCTTTATCCGGAAGCCTTTTATCAGCAATAAATTTAGTCGAATAGTCTACAGCGTCCTCACACGCCTCGTCAGTGATTGTGCATTTATGAAATTTTTCATAGTATTGTTTTACACCTTTAAGTATTTTAACAGTTGTATCTTTACTTGGTTCTCCAACTTGCAGTCTTTGAAATCTTCGCATCAGAGCCCTGTCTTTTTCAAAATACTTCCTGTACTCTTCCCATGTGGTTGAAGCAACAACTTTAATTGTTCCTTTAAGCAACGCAGGTTTGAGCATGTTTGCCATGTCCATGTTGTTGCCTTGCCCTGTTGCCCCAGCACCCACAATCATGTGGGCTTCATCGATAAACAGTATACTTTTGCCTTTTTGATCAAGTGCATTTACAACCAATTTCAGTCTTTCCTCAAAATCTCCTCTGAACTTACTGCCTGCAATTAGGCTGTTTACATCTAAACTCCATACTATATGATCTTTTAAATATTCTGGAATATCATCTTTGTTCTTAGCAATCCTTCTGGCGAGTCCTTCTACAACTGCTGTCTTACCAACACCTGGATCTCCAACTATCAACACATTGTTTTTATTTCTCCTTGCCAAGATCTGTTTCAAGTCTTCTGTTTCTTGATCCCTGCCTATCACTGGATCAATCTTTTTATCAAAATACTTCTGATTCAAGTTTTCACAATAACTTTTTAATATCCTATCTGCTTGATTCGGTCTTAACTTTTGCTCTGGTCCTCCTGGGTCTTGTCCACCCATTGCCGCCATACCTTCGTCTAGTATAGTCTCGGTAGATACAAGGTCGATTAAATCCTGTTTGTTCACTTGATGTTTCTTTAAAAAGAAAGCCGCATAGCTCTTTTTTTCTGAAAATATAGATATCAATATGTCAATGGAACTAACATCCTGCCTACCTTGAAACAGAGCCTGTGTGAATGCCCTGTTCATAAGTCTTTCTAAACTGGCAGTCTTTCTTGGAGTCATTGGCTCCTTGCCTTTTGCCACAATGTCCTTGCATTTGGTATCTAAATAATCTTCAACATCCTTAATTAAAGCACCTACTTGTATTTTGAATTCATGTAAAACTGTGCCTATACTTTCGTCTTTGATCAATGCCAAAAGCACATGTTCGATTGTCACATACTCGTGTCTTCTCTTTTCTGCTTCCTTTACAGAATTTTCAAATATATTTTCTAGTCCTTCGTTTGCTTCTAACATTGCTTATCCTTTTTTTGCCATGTCCCATCGTAGTTTAGAGACTCTTTTATTAAATGTAATACCATCAAGGTGATCGAGTTCATGCTGGAAGCACTTAGATTCCATTCCGTCGAGCTTTGCGAATCTTGTTTTTTGTTGTGTTGTTTCATATTGTACTTCTATAACCTTTGGTCTTTCTACCTTGACAAATATGTCTTTGAAAGAAAGACACCCTTCCACATCTATTATTTTTTCTTCACTAAAATTTATTATCTGTGGATTCCAAATTATAGCAGGTTTTTGGAATGTGTCAAATGAGTCGTGCCCTATCGCGAAGAATCTTTTGGTAATCCCAATTTGATTAGCCGCCAGTCCCATTCCTTTTTGCATCTTCATCAACATTATCATGTCCTCTTCAAATCTGTCAAGGCTTTCATAACCTTCTATTTTGTCATCTCGTTTCCATTCACTGCTTATCTCTGACAAGGTCTTGTGGGGATATTGGAAAAGTTGTATCACTGTTGTTCTCTCTCTTTTAATTCTTTTAAATTTGTTATCTTCCAATCATCGGTAGTTTCAGCGTCTTTCCATTTAACGACCTCTTGTTCAGTGCGACTACATCCTAAACAATAGCCACTGTCTTGGTCGAATATACAAATTTTCATACACGGGCTTTTTATCATAAATCCTTAATCTTTTTCAAGTCGGCGGCAGATAATTGTGGAATCAATACGTGTATCTTTACATAAAGGTTCCCACGTATGCCCACAGTTTTGTGGACAGGCATTCCTCTTCCTTGGACTTGCAATATAGTGTTAGGTTGTGTGCCTGCAGGTACTTTAACTTTAATTATCTGATCATCTAGCGTCTTTAGATTGAAATTTGTTCCTCTTACGGCCTGGAAACAATCAATAGTTTTATCTGTGTATAAGTCATTCCCTTTACGTGTATAACCATCCGAATCTAAAACACTCATCACTACCATAAGGTCTCCACGTGGTAGATTCTTTATTGAGTCATCGCCCATTCCTGCATATTTAAATGTTACCCCATGTTGTACGCCTGCTGGAATCTTAACTGTGGCAAATTCTTCTCTACCACTAGGCAACTTGTAATTGATTGTTTTATCATTGTGATTCATTGCTTCTTTAATACTCAAAGCCATTCTCACTTGCACATTCCTGTTACCTCTTTGTGTTCGCCATGTCCTCGAATTACCAGGTCCCTGTGTGAAATTAAATCTACCGCCAAAATCCATATCGCCATTCTGGAATCCTGAGAAGAAGTCGCCAAAAATATCTTCATTGAAGAAAGGATGTTGGCCTCCTGTGTTGGTTGACCCAAACTTACGCATGGTGTCATAGTCATGCCTTTTCTGTGAATCTTTCAAAGTGTTGTGTGCTTCATTGATTTCTTTGAACTTTGCCTCATCGCCGCCCCTGTCTGGGTGGTGTTTCTTTGCTAGATCTTTGAATGCTTTTGTGATGTCCGCACTGGTGCTTTGTTCACTCACACCTAGCACATCGTAATAATTCTTCATATTTAAAATTATATAACAGAATTATTTACTGTCAATGCGTTGGTTTATTTTTTACCGGTAGGCAAATTGGCACCTGGTTTACCAACGTACAATCCAAAGAATGCCGCACCGGCACCTACTATTGTTGATATAAACATTGCCTGTGCATTTGATGGTTCCGCCAACGTCATAAACCATGTGATCGACTTATAAAAAGCATAGATATAAGCCAACATTATAAGTCTAGGTATCAATCTAAATTTGTCTAGGATGCCTGCGGTTTTGTTGTACCACGTTGGTGCTTCATCACCTGTCTTTGGCACAAGGTCCTCTTTTGGAACTTCGTACTCTTTGGAAACTTCTTTTACTTTTACTTTTGGGACTAACATATCTTCTTTTAATTCAGCCATTATTTTACTCCTGGAACTTTGTTGTTTCTTTTTCTGTGTCCGTTCCACGCAACAAAGCCACCTAATCTTAATGACCAATATGCGAGTCTATTCATTGTGTAGAAACCATTTACTTCAATACATATATCTCTAAAGATTTCATCTGCCCTTTTTTGATCTACTATTAAAAGTGCTCCTTTG
>MDTG01055218.1_pt1 | contig 12206 bp, 13 predicted proteins | sample 811421 | NCBI WGS metagenome assembly MDTG01 (sample SAMN05326645, study PRJNA326480) | marine metagenome | isolation source: seawater | place: Pacific Ocean: South East | collected 2011
TACGGGCACGTTCGCAGGATCCTCCTTCGAACTGGCTCACCAGCCGATGAACGCTTACTACGGTCTCCAGATCGGTGAGGGCGCCAACAACAAGAACGAGAACTACGGTGGCAGTGCCTGGTTCTTCTACAACGGTGAGCTTGTCGTGGACGGCATCAGCCAGGGAGCCCTGTCTTCCTCCGGTGACATCTTCTTCGACCTCGACTGCTGCCTCGGTTGGCAGATCGATTACAGCTACACCATTGCTGACGACTGTGGCAACGAGACGAGCTTCTCCTACACCAACCTTGGAACGGGTGAGTTCAACAACCTCGACGATGCGACGGTGAGTGGTGATGGCACGCACAGCCCGGTGGACATCACCGGTGGTGTGAGCAGCCTCAAGGATCCGATCCGCATCACAGGCCTGCAGCCAAACCCGACCAACGATTACAGCACGCTCGGCTTCATCGTGAACAACAACATGCGCCTGCGCATCGACCTGTACACCATGAGTGGCCAGTTCGTCCAGGAGTTGTTCGACGGCAATGCCAGCGAAGACGTCCAGTACGTGCTCGACATCGATGCCAACACACTGGCCGGTGGCATGTATCAGGTCCGCCTGAGCAGCTCCGACTACGTGGTGGTCAAAAAGCTCCTGGTTTCCGAGTGATTCCAGAACTAGAGGAAAGCGTTTTACCAAATCGCGCTTGAGGCGGAAGCCGTTCCCGAAAGGGGACGGCTTCCTGCATTTGCGGGGGGTATCTTCCGCCTTTGAAGTCCATCACCGTGACCCGCGTTCTCGTCATCCGCTTCTCCAGCATGGGGGATGTGATCCTGACCTCTCCTGTGGTCCGGGCCCTCCATGCGCTGCTCGAGGGGGAGGTGGAGGTGCACTTCCTCACCAAGTCCGCATTTGCGGCTGCAGTGCAGGGATTGTCCGGGGTGAAGCGCGTGTGGACCATCGACCGGACCACGGCTGAAGTGGAGGAGGAGATGCAAGCACAGGGTTTCCATTACGTGGTGGACCTGCACGCCAACGCACGGTCGGCTTTCCTCAAGCGGGGGTTGCGGAAAGGGGAGGGGCGGACCTTCGACCTGACCGTCGACAAGCGAAGCCTTGACAAGATTTGGTTGGTGCGAACCGGTTGGGACCGCCTTGCCGGTCAACACGTGGTGGAACGCTATCTCGACACCCTCCGGCCTTTCGGGTCTGCCTTGGCCGCGCTCGAATCCAGGGGGGACGATGGGCGGTTGAGTCTGCCCCATGTGGAGGTGACCCCGTCCAAATCAAGGAAGAAAGTCGCATTGGCGCTCGGTGCGGCTCATACGGGAAAGTCGATTCCCGAGGCCCATTGGGAGACCATCGTGGCCGGGGTGCTCGAGGCGGGGCATGTCGTCCACTTGGTCGGGGGTCCGGAAGAAGCAGAAATGGGCCAGCGGTTGTCCGCCAAGCATCAATCCGCAGCGTTGGTCAACGGAGCAGGAGAACTCAGCTGGCCTGAGACCTTTTCGGCCATGGCCTCGGCAGACGTACTCATCGTCGGCGATACGGGGGCCATGCATGCCGGCGCCGCCCTTCAGGTGCCGATGGTGGTGGTGTGGGGATGTACTTCCCCAGCCTTGGGTATGGGGCCGTGGCGGGCCCATCCTGATACGGTTCAGCTGGAGCCGGAGCAACCCGAAAGGTCCCGTCCTTGCAGTCGTCTGGGAGACCGTTGTCGACACCGCACACCGTGCATCCACCGCGTATCGCCGCAGCGGATCTTGGGGGCGGTCGGGGACATCTTCAGTTGAACAGGGCCTTGAGCTCGGTGGCGTCCGAAGGCTTCATCTTCCCGGCGAGAATCAACCGGAGCTGACGACGACGCAGGGCGCCCTCAAAACGGCGATGCTCCTCCTCAGTCTCGGGCACAAGATTCGGCACCATGATGGGGGCGCCGAGCTGGTCGACCGCCACGAAGGTGTACATGGCCTCATTGCTTTTGGACCGCTTGCCCGTGGCATTGTCCTCTACGAACACCTCCATGAACACTTCCATGGAGCTGGTGAAGGCCCGGCTCACTTTGGCCTCGATGGTGACCATGTCCCCAAGTCGGATGGGTTGGTCAAACGAGACGTTGTTGACCGCGGCCGTGACCACGACACGGCGGCAGTGCCGGTTGGCGCTGATGGCCGACGCGATGTCCATCCAATTGAGCAGCTGTCCCCCCATCAGGTTGCCAAGTACGTTGGTGTCGTTGGGCAGAACGATGTGGGTGGTGGTGGCGAAGGTCTCCTTCGCAGTGCGGGTCTTCGTGGCCATGTTGCGCGTTGTTGCCCTGCAAAGGTCGCCTTCCGGACCCGCACGTGGGAATCCGGCAACACTCCTTCACCTTTGCAGCATGTCGTACGACGTCCTGAAGGCCCTACACATCATCTTCGTGGTGACCTGGTTTGCGGGGTTGTTCTACCTCTTCCGCCTGTTCATCTACCACCGGGAGGCCATGGACAAGCCCGCCGCGGAGCGCGATGTGCTCGTGCCGCAGTTCCGCATCATGGAACGGCGCCTTTGGGCGGCCATCACTTTGCCGAGTGGGGTGCTCGCCACGGCGTTCGGATTTTCGCTCATCTGGCTCAATCCGGTCTGGCTACAGATGCCCTTCATGTGGGTCAAGCTCGCCTTTGTCGGAGCCTTGTGGGCCTACATGGTGCTCGGGCACCGCATCCTGGGCGAATGCAGGGAGGGATCGCCCTCTGCATCCTCGATCCGCTTGCGATTTCTCAATGAGCTGCCCACGGTGATCCTCATCGCGGTGGTATTCCTAATCGTGCTCAAGGATGCGGTTGGTTGGATCTGGGGCGTCGCGGGCATTCTGGGGCTCGCCCTTCTGCTCACCGTGGCCATCAAGCGATATCAGCGAATTCGCGGGCAAAACGGGGGTGGAGACGCCGGTGAGGGGGCCTAATTTTGCGACATGGTCTTGTCCTTGATCGACACCCATTGCCACGCCTACGCCTCCGCTTTTGACGGAGACCGCGCTGCCGCCGTGGAGCGCGCCGTTCAAGAGGGTGTGCACCGGCTGTTGCTGCCCAACATCGACGCAGCGAGCATCGGACCCTTGCTCGACCTGGTGTCGGCCCATCCGGGCCGCTGTTTTCCCATGATGGGCCTCCACCCTTGCCATGTGGACAACGGATGGGAGGCGGAGTGCGCGCCCATCCTCGAAGCGCTGGACACCGAGCCGTGCATTGCGGTGGGCGAAATCGGAATGGACCTGTTCCGCGGCCGGGAGACCCGCGATGCCCAGATTGCGGCATTTCACGTCCAGATCGGCTGGGCACTGGAGCGGGATTTGCCTGTGGTGCTGCACGTCAGGGAAGCCTTTGAAGACACGTTTTCCGTGTTGGACCAATACACGGACACCGCCCTGCGCGGGGTGTTCCATTGTTTCACAGGAGGGCCCGCCGAGGCAGCGCGGGTCATGGACTATGGCACATTCAGCGTCGGACTCGGGGGGGTGTCGACCTTCAAGAACGGCGGGCTGGATCGGGTCATCCCCCACCTCCCGCACGACCGCATCCTGATTGAAACCGACAGCCCCTATCTCGCCCCGACGCCCTACCGCGGCAAGCGCAACGAACCTGCCTACACCCGGCTGATTGCCCAACGGGTGGCCGACTTGCTCGAGATGTCCCTGGAGGATGTCGCGGCACTCACCACTGCCAACGCAGAGCGGTTGTTCCGCCTGCCGGCGTTCAACCCGGAAGCCGAATGACGCCAAGTCGCATCCTGCTCGTTTACACTGGGGGCACCATCGGTTCGGTGGAAGACCCGGACACCGGTGCTCTGAAGCCGCTGAACTTCGATCACCTGCGCAACCGGGTACCAGAAGTGGATGGACTGGAGGTAGAGTTGGACGTCGAATCCATCGCCTCCATCGACAGCAGCGACATGACCCCCGAGCGGTGGGGCGAATTGGCGCGGCTGCTCTTTCTGCGCCGCGACCGCTACGACGGTTTCGTGGTCCTGCACGGCACCGACACCATGGCCTACACGGCGAGTGCGCTGAGTTTCATGTTGCCCGCATTCGGCAAGCCCATCGTTCTGACGGGCAGTCAGCTTCCCATCGGCGTGCTACGCACGGACGGCAAGGAGAACTTGTTGACCGCCATCGAAATCGCCGCCAAGTGGGACTCGTCAGATCCACAGCAAGGCCCCTTGGTCCGGGAGGTGGTCATCTACTTTGGCGATGAACTCATCCGGGGAAACCGGAGTCACAAGCAGGATGCGGAGGGTTTCCGAGCACTGGTCAGTCCGAATTTCCCTGCGCTCGCTGAAGTGGGGGTTCACGTCCGGTTCCGCCGGGATCTGCTGTTGCGGCCCCATGGTAAGCCGGGCCTACACGAGACGCTCGACCCCAATGTGACCATCGTGCACCTGACGCCGGGGCTGACCGCGGAGGCCCTTCGCCATCAATTGGCCCAGCCCGGACTGCGGGCGGCCATTCTTCGGACGTACGGATCAGGCAATGCCCCGCGCAATGCGGAGTTCCTCGGCGCCCTGGCCGAAGCCCAGGAGAGCGGGGTGTTCCTGGTCAACGTGACTCAGTGTACGGTGGGTTCAGTGGACGCCAACCGTTATGTGACCGGCGCGGGATTGACCCGCCTAGGGGTGGAACCCAGCCTGGACATCACCCTCGAAGCGGCCGTGACAAAGTTGATGGTGCTCGCTGCGCAGGAACCCACCCGTGAGGGGCTGCGGGCTGCGTTCAAGCTGGAGTTGGCCGGTGAACTGTCACCAGCGGAAGCCATTCGCTGAATCTCAATTTCAGCCCTCATTTTCACCTCGGACGAAACAAGGCCCGGACGTGTCGGAATATGGGGTAACTTGCACGCCCGTTCCGAAAGGGGCAACCCGCCGGAAGAGGAGAGGTGGCCGAGTGGCTTAAGGCGCACGCTTGGAAAGCGTGTATACTCCAAAAGGGTATCCGGGGTTCGAATCCCCGTCTCTCCGCAAAAACCCGTCCCCCGAGGCGGGTTTTCTTTTTTCAGCCCGCTTATCTTCAGAGACATGCTCCGTCGTGAATTCATTCGAGGGTCGGCCGTGGTGGGGGCTGCGGTGGCCACACCGTCTTGGTTGACGGCCGCCTCGGGCTTTTTTGCTGCCGCTTCGGAGCGGAAGGTGGCGCAGGTGCTGGATTGCAAGCGGACCATGGTCCAGAATGTGCCCGTGTTGCGGGCGTTTTCCGGCGACCACACGGATCTCGTGTCGCCATTTGTCATGCTCGATGAATTCGGACCGCTTCACATAGACCCAGGGTCGTTGGGCATGGACATCAAGGCCCATCCCCATGCTGGGGTGGCGCCGACCACCTATCTGCTTTCCGGCAGCGGCCGCCACACCGACAGCTTGAAGAATGACCTGATTTACCGCGAGGGCCAATTCATGGTGTTCAGCAGCGGCCGCGGCGCCATCCATGAGGAAGTGAGCAGCATGGAAATCCGTCGCGATGGCGGTGTCGTGCACGGTTTCCAGATCTGGCTCAATCTGCCAGCGACCGAAAAGTTCGGCACGCCCATCACGACCCTGCGGGACCGGACCGACTTTCCTGTGGTCGAGACAGACGGGTACCGCATCAAGGTGCTCATGGGCGAGGTGTTTGGGCAGGTCGCCCCCACCGAAACGCACAGCCCTGCATTTTACCACCACATCCACATTTCCCCTGGAGGCCGGCTGGATTTGCCAGTGGATGCCACCCACAACGCTTTTGTGCATGTGGTGGAAGGGGAGTTGGAAGTGGAGGGCCGTCGAGAACTGCAGGCCCAGCAGCTCGCCTTGTACCAGCGGGGCGGTGACCATTTGCGCTTTCACTCCATCAACGGTGCCGAGTGCATTGTGCTCGGTGGTCAGCCCTTGAACGAACCGGTGGTGTCCTACGGGCCCTTCGTGATGAACGACCGGAGTCAGATTCAACGCTGCATCGCCGATTACCGGGCTGGCCGTATGGGGGAGCTTTGAGGGCCAAAGCCCCATTCTAGGCTTTGGATTTCCAACGATGGGCGTCTCGCCGAAAAGGATGCTGTCCGGGCGCGGTCCTTTGCCTAAATTCGCCCCGCACAAGCCTCCGCGCTTGGACACATTGACACAACACACGATCCACACCTTCACCATGAATCAGTTGTTCGCCCTCTTTGCAGTGGCCCTTTTGTTCGCCGCCCCGGTTTCCGCTCAGGCAGGAGACACCATTTTACAGTCCGGTGATACCATGATCGTCATGGTCCCCGACAGCGCCATGGCGGATTCTGCCATGCTGGACTCCGCAGCCGCTCCGGCTGAGGCTCCGATGGCCGAGGAGGCCTCCGCCATGCCGGAAGAGACCGTGGAGGTCACCGGTGCCCGCCAGCAAATCAAGCTGCGCATCATCGAGGGCGGTGTGCTCTTCATGAGCTTCGTCGTGCTCTGCCTCATCTTTGGATTGGCCCTCGCTATTGAGCGCATCATCTACCTCAACATGGCCACGACCAACACCAAGGGTCTCCTGACCCAATTGGAGGACGCCATGAACAGCGGAGGGGTTGAAGCAGCCAAGGCGGTCTGCGCCGACACCCGCGGACCGGTGGCGGCCATCTTCCACCAGGGCCTCGACCGCAGCGGCGGCAGCTACGAGGAACTCGCCAAGGCCGTCGAGGACTACGGCAGCCTCGAGAGCACCAAGCTGGAGCGCGGGTTGAGCTGGATCAGTCTCTTTATCGCCCTAGCTCCGATGCTCGGTTTCATGGGAACGGTGATCGGCATGATCGAGGCCTTCGATAAAATTGCCCAGGCCAACACGATCAATGCCTCCATCGTGGCAGGCGGCATTAAAGTGGCCTTGATCACGACTGTCTCCGGTCTCGTCGTGGCCATCATCCTCCAGATTTTCTACAACTACATCCTCTCCAAGATTGACGGCATCGTCTTCGACATGGAAGAGGCGTCCATGGACCTTGTGGACCTCGTGTACCGGAAGAAGTTGAACGGCTGATCGGACCCGCGGTCGCAAAACACAGCACCATGCAGTCCAACGTCATTCGTACGGCCCTCATCGCCCTCCGCATCCTGATCATTGTGCTCGGGTGCATGTGGGTGGTCTCGGCCATCAACAGCGACGACCCCAACGGGCCCGTCGAAAGCCTGGTCAACCTGAATCTCTACACAGGCGCAGTCTGTGTGTTGGCCATCCTTGGTTTCGGCCTCTTCCACTTCGCACAGAAGCTCGCCACCAACCCCAAGCGCGCCATGGGCACGCTGATCGGCTTTGTGATCTTCTTCCTCGCCGGCCTCATCGCATGGAGCATGGCGGACACCACCGTGACTTCCGCCATGGTGGCTGGGGGTGCGACCGTGACCGAAGGGGACGTCAAGATTGCCGACGCCAGCATTCAATTCATTTACATCCTCGGGATCCTCGCCCTGCTTTCCATCCTCGTGGTGGAGGGCAAGTCCATCCTGAAGAACTGGCTCTGACCTCACATGGCACGCAGAGAAGTCCCGGAAATCAATGCTGGCTCGATGGCGGACATCGCCTTCCTGCTGTTGATCTTCTGGCTCGTGACGACCACCATCGACAGCGATGAGGGCGTCAAGCGTCAGCTCCCACCGCCGGTCCCACCGGACATGGAGCAGCAGGAGGTCAAGGATGGAGACGTTTACAACGTCCGGACCAACTTCCGCGACGAGCTCCTCGTCGAGAAGGAAGTGCTGTCCATCGGCGAGCTCAAGTACGGCGCCAAAGATTTCCTCATCGCCACGGGCACTGGACTCCTTCACCCAGAGCGTCCCAACGTGACCCTCGGTGACGACAACATGAAGTACCCGGAGCGTCAGTGGGTCCGCAAGTCGGAACTGTTGGCCCTCGAGCAGAGCTTCCTGGCCGCCGGCCAGAACAAGCGCGCTGAAAAGGTGCAGGAAAAGCTGAAGGCCATTGAGCTCTTTGGCAGCGATTACCGGGAGCTCCCCGGATCTGCCCTCATTAGTTTGCAGACAGACCGCAACACCTCCTACGATTTGTACCTGCAGGTGCAGAATGAGCTTGAGGCCGCGATCAATGAGCTCCGAGATGAGTTGGCCCTCGCCAAGTTCAACGAGTCCTACGCCTCCCTCGAGGAACGCTACGGCCGGACGAAGGAGGAGAGCCTGCTCGACAAGATCAAGGCCGTGCGCCTCGTTTTCCCCCAGCGCATCTCCGAAGCGGAGCCGCGCGACGCCAGCCAAGGTTACTACTGATGGGCAAGTTCAAGAAAAAGAAGCGCGAGATGGGGGCCATTTCCACGGCCTCCCTTCCGGACATCGTTTTCATGCTTCTCTTCTTCTTCATGGTTGCGACCGTGTTGCGGACGGAGGAGGAGATGGTGCGGGTCATCCGCCCGGAGGCTTCCGAGATCTACAAGATTGAGAAAAAGCACCTCATCCGCTACATCAACATCGGTCCGCCGCAGGACAAGCGCTACGGCACTGAGCCGGTCATCCAGCTCAACGACCAGTTCGCCGATGTGGCCCAGATCCGGGAGTGGGTAGAGAATGAGCGCCTCACCCTTGCCGAGGCTGAGCAGACCAAGATGTGGGTCTCGATGAAGGTCGACCAGGACACCAAGATGGGCGTTGTGACCGACGTCAAGCAGGAACTCCGGAAGGCTTCCGCCCTGAAGGTGCTGTACTCCGCGAACTCACGCGAGCGCACCAATTGATTCAGCCGCCGAATTCGGTGAGCACCTTGTCGGCCAGGACGGACGACAACTTCACGTAACTCTCTTCGGTCCAGCCCGCCACGTGCGGGCTGACCTGCGTTCTGGGATGGGCCATCAGGCGAGTCCATGCGCCATCCCGGCCGCCCACTGTCTCAAAGGAGGAGGTCTCCCGGTCAAACACATCGAGGCCGGCGGAAATCACCCGGCCATCGTCCAAGGCGTCGAGGAGGGCCGCTGTATCCAGAATGGGACCTCGGGCTGTGTTGAGCAGCACGATGGGCTTGGAAAAGCTGGATAGCCAGTGGGCATTGACCATGCCCCGGGTCTCCGGGGTCAGGTTGCAATGCAGGCTGACCACATCGGCTTCCCGCTGCAGGGTGATAAGGTCCACGGCCTCCACGCAGCCTTGCAGGGCACCGTCGTGGTCCATGCGGTAGGGGTCGACGGCGAGGATACGGCATCCCATGCCGGTGAGCTTCTCAGCAAAGGCACTGCCCATGTGGCCGTAGCCCACAATGCCCACGGTGCGGGCCGCGAGTTCTACCCCGCGGTGCCCTTCGCGGTCCCATTCGCCGCGCCGGATGCTCTGGTCGGCCTCCCGCAATTGGTGGAGCAGGGACAGCAGCATTCCCAAAGCGTGTTCGCCGACGGCATCTCGGTTGCCTTCCGGGCTATTGAAGACCCGGATCCCACGGCGGGCGGCGGCATCGAGGTCGATGTTTTCAAGGCCCGCCCCGGAACGGCAGATGAAGCGCAGTGCAGGAAGCTGTGTCAACAGTACGTCGTCCACGCGAATGCGGCTGCGCAGGACGAGTCCCGCAGCATCCCCGTGGGCTTCGATCCCCTCGGTGGCCGAACTTCCGGTGGCGTCCACACAGGTCATGCCGGCCGCGCTGAGTCGATTGGCGAGGATGGGGTGGACAGAGTCGAGGAACAGGACCTTCACCCGCCAACGGACATGAGCACTCCGATGCCGAAGTAGATGATGAGGCCAATGATGTCATTGGCGGTCGTGATGAATGGACCCGTGGCCAATGCGGGGTCGACGTTGAGCTTGTCGAGGGTCAGAGGGACGAAGGTGCCGAAGAGCGCGGCGAAGATGATGACCGCGATGAGCGCCATGCTGACGGTGAGGCTAAGGTTCCAGCCATATCCGAGCAACAGGCTCGCACCCATGATGACGCAAGCGCAGATCGCTCCATTGAGTAGGGCCACGGAGAATTCCTTGAGCAGTCGGGGAACCAGTCCGGCGTCGGTGGGGCTCTTTCCGGAGGCCAGTCCCTGCACCACGATGGCGGCGGATTGCACGCCCACATTGCCCCCCATGGCAGCGATGAGCGGTATGAACAGCGCCATAGAAGGAAACCGTTCGATGTCGAACCAACCGATGACGTAGGCCCCCGCCAGTCCGCCAAACAGGCCGATGAGCAGCCAGGGAAGCCGGGCGCGGGTCATGTCCCAGAGGGAGTCGTCGCTCTCGACTTCATCGCTCAGTCCGCTGGCCAGCTGATAGTCCTTCTCGGCTTCTTCCTCCATCAAGTCCACCACGTCGTCGATGGTGATCCGGCCCAGCAATCGGTTGTGGTCGTCGACCACCGGCAGCGCCACGAGGTCGTACTTCTTCATCACCTGCACGACCTTTTCGTCGGGGTCGTCCACCTTGACTGTGCGGGTGTCGTCTTCTTTGAACAGGTCGCCAATGGTGCTGCGGGCGCTGGTGGCGGTCAGCAGCAACCGCTTGAGTGACAGTCGACCAATGAGCTGTCCTGCGGCATTGACCACATAGACGCTGTGAAACGTCTCGACGTCTTCGGCCTGCTTCCGCATCTCGCGGATGGCCTGTGTGACCGTCCAGTCCATTTCGACCCGGATGAGCTCGGTGCCCATCAGGGCGCCTGCGGTGCCGTCCGGGTAGCGCAACAGGGTAAGCAGGTCCTCCCGATCCTCGGTGTCCAGTGCAGCGATCACCTTCTCCGCCCGGTCCTCGGGGAGCTCGCCAATGACGTCCGCGGCATCGTCGGAATCGATGTTTTCGAGGACTTCTTCTGCGATCTCCCGGTTGGTGAGGCTCGCCAGAAGCGATTCACGAACATCTTCCTCCAGTTCAACAAGCACGTCGCCACGCTCCGCGACGTCGATCAGTTTCCAGAGGTATTGGACCTCTTCGTCTTGGATGCCATCGAGGATCTCCGCCAAGTCGGCTGGGTGGAGTTCTGCGATACGCGCCTTCAGCCGGTCGTCCTGACGGCCGGCAATCTCCTCGCTGAGGGCATTCAGGAAATCGCGCGTGATGTCCTCCACATCACAAAATTAGGCGGCACCTCCGCCTTTTTTCCGACGGGCCGCGAAGAAGGACGAAAGGAGTTCCGCACACTCGTCCTCCAACACGCCCCCGACGAGCTCGGTCTTGGGATGCAGAAGGCCTTCGTTCCGGCTTCCGTGAAAGTCGAGGCCCCCGCGTTTGTGGTCACGGGCGCCATAGACCACCCGGCCGATGCGGGTCCAGAAAGCCGCACCAGCGCACATGGGGCAAGGCTCCAAGGTGACATACAAGGTGCACTGGTCGAGGAATTTGCCGCCGAGGTATTCGCTGGCGGAGGTGAAGGCCTGCATTTCGGCGTGAGCGGTGAAATCCCGCAGGCGCTCGCAGAGGTTGTGGGCACGGGCGATGATGCGCCCGCCCGCCACGATGACGGCCCCGACGGGCACTTCGCCGAGGTCCGCGGCTTGGCGGGCCTGATCGAGCGCTTGCTTCATGTAGTCCTCATCGGTCATGCGGTCGTTATGGGTGTTGGGACGTCGAACAGCCACTTTCGGAGGCGGGCTTCCGGACTGGGAAGTTCGGACGAAACTGGTTGGGCTTCGGAGGCGGTAAAGGTGTGGCCGGCCAAGTGACGGACATCCAATGTGGGCCAGCCGTGGGCGGAGCGCCAATGGCGGGCGAGCTGCTCTTGTTCGGGTTGGCCAAGCGTGGGCACCAGGGTGGCCGTGCATTTCAGGGCCACCAAGTCGAGCAGGGTGCTGTAGCCGGACCGGCAGACGATGTGTTCGGCCCCGAGAACGGCCGCTCGGAATCGTTTGTCATCCAAGTCACCAAGGGTGAGGACGTTGGCCTCTTGGTGCGCCGCTGTCCCAGGCCGGCCGGCGAGGATCAGGGCTGGCCGGCCATCGCGCAGAAAGCACATCCGTAGCGCGGACTCCATGTCCGATCGCTGGGGTTCTGGGCCGCTGACGAGACCGAGCAGTACGGGCGCAGGTGTGGCATCCTCATCCTCAGTGCCTTTGGATGAAAAGCGGCTCAAGGGGCCCACGAACTCGGTGTTGGATGTCAACGGCAGGGAAAGCTTTCCGGCCAAGACAGAATCCGGAAGGTCGGGCACCCACGTCGCGCCGAAGGGACGGCACCAGTGACGGACTTGGAACCGGGCGATGGGCCGCAACACCCACGGGACGGGCAACCGGAGTTGATGGGTCAAGAGAACGCTGGGTACGCTGGAAGGGGGAGCACACCCATAGCA
>MDTG01141285.1_pt1 | contig 12206 bp, 9 predicted proteins | sample 811421 | NCBI WGS metagenome assembly MDTG01 (sample SAMN05326645, study PRJNA326480) | marine metagenome | isolation source: seawater | place: Pacific Ocean: South East | collected 2011
GACCCGCTTGAGCGAAGACAACATCGCTGAGGCCCTCGTCGACGTGCGCCGGAGTCTGCTGGAGGCGGATGTTGAAATTGGTGTTGTCCGCACATTTTTAGATCGCGTTCGTGATCGAAGTGTCGGCGAGGTCGTTTCCTTGAAGGCGCCTTCGTCCAGCCACGGTGTCAAGAAAGGCCATAAAGTTTCGCCGTCCGACCATTTTGTCAAGATCTGCCATGACGAACTGGTCAACCTGATGGGCCCTGTGGAGACCGGTCTCGAACTCGAGGCCACTCCGGCATGCATCATGATGGTCGGTCTGCAGGGATCAGGGAAGACCACCACCGCTGGCAAGATCGCCCACCGCCTCAAAGGTGAAGGAAAGCGCGTCTTGATGGTCGCTGCCGACATCTATCGCCCTGCCGCGATTGACCAACTCCTGACGTTGGGCCGAAAGCTGGACGTTCCGGTATTCAGTGTCCCTGGGATGAAGCCCCTCGACTTGGCCACTTCCGCGATGGCTCAGGCACGCGCGGAGGGCTTTGATGTGGTCATCATCGATACAGCCGGTCGCCTTGCGCTCGATGAAACGCTCATGGTTGAACTCGATGAGATCAAGGCCACAGTGCGGCCAGACAACATCCTGTTTGTGTGCGATGCCATGATCGGACAAGATGCGGTCCGTACGGCAGCCGAATTTGATCGTCGGTTGAGCTTCACCGGCTTTGTCCTCACAAAGCTCGATGGAGACGCCCGAGGCGGCGCGGCCTTGGCGATCAAAGAGGTGACCGGAAAACCCATCAAATTCCTTGGGATGGGCGAGGGCCTTGATAAGCTCGACGACTTCCGTCCCGAAGGCCTTGCAGACCGAATCCTTGGGTTTGGTGATGTGGTTGGCCTGATGAGCGACTTTGAGAAGGTCGTCGACAAGGACACTGCCGAGCAAGATGCCGCCAAAATGCTGAGCGGTAACTTTTCGTTCAACGACTTCATCAAGCAGATCAACATGATTCGCAAGATGGGCAGCATGCGCTCGATTCTGGAAAAGCTCCCCGGCATGGGAGACATGATGAAGCAACTCCCGCCCGAAGCACTCGACGATCGGGAGTTCAAGAAAGTCGAGGCGATCATCCAGTCCATGACGAAATCGGAACGCAACCACCCAGACCTTGTCAATGATTCTCGGATGGATCGGATCGCTCGAGGCTCTGGACGGCCGCTCCAAGAGGTCAAAGACCTCTACCAGCGCTTTAATGAAATGCGCCAGATGATGGGCAACCTCGGCAACTCTGGAATGTTATCCGGAATGCCCGGGATGCCAGGCGGCCGAGCCCAACGCCGACAAATGCAAGGCGGCGGCATGGGCGGCATGGGCGGCATGGGCGGCATGGGCGGCATGGGCGGCATGGGCGGCATGGGCGGCATGGGCATGCCGACCGGCGACGGACTCACCAAGGAACAACGCGTGGCAGCGGCCAAAAAGAAGCGGGCTGAGCGCAAGGCTCGAAAGAAAAACCGAAAGAAAAAACGTTGATGCGGAGGCATGCTCCGTTGCCGAGTGATGGCGACGTGCATCCGGCCAACCGGATACGCCGTCCCCATGCATGATGCCCTCCACGCATGGCTGAAAACGGCCAACGCAACACCCGATCCGCTGCAGGCAGCCGAAGCCGCCGCCCGAGCCGTCAGCCACGACTCATGGTCCGTGGTACGCGACGCGGGTTCATTGGCCCGAAGTCGGCTCACACGCAGCGAAACCTCTTTCGGAATCACCGCTTCGCTGACCCGGGTATCGGCGACCCATCCTTCTGCATTGGCCACCGTCTCCGAAGGCGATGTGTACCCTGCCTTCGACGGGCAAGGACGAAAACGCCGGGGTGCATTCGACACACCCATCGAGATGGCGCGCGCCACCGTTAATGCCGCTCTGCAAGCTGCAAGGCGGCCAGTCGAACGAGCCGTGGACCCGGCGTGCGGTGCCGGCGCATTTCTCTTGGCGCTTAGCGAACGCGTCGACTGTGAAATCGTGGGGATCGATCTCGATCCGATCGCCGCCGTGGTCGCGGCTGTAGCCGTTCCTCAAGCATCCATCGTTGTCGGCGATGGCCTCCTGCATCGGGCGCCCTGCGACCTCTTGGTTGGCAACCCCCCATTCATCGCACCGGAACACCAAAACAAGGCCGTCCGCGCGCGTCTCCGACGCGCAATGCCTTGGCTCTCGGGACGGTTCGACCTCGCTGTGCCGTTTGCTGCGCACGCCGTCGAGTGTGTTCGGGAACGGGGCGGAGTGGGCTTGGTCTTGCCGGAGTCCATCATGCATCAACCCTACGCCAAACCTCTTCGAATCGATTGGTTGCGCCGCCACGCAATCATGCACTTGAGTCACAGCACGCCGTTTCCCGGTGCTCAGGTGGGCGTTGTGAGTGTGGGGCTGTCGATCGGTGGCGGTCCAGCCCCACTTCCCAGTGGCATCGAGGCCAGCGCAGTGAGTGGTTTGCCAGCGGCCCCGCTTCATCCATCTCTTCAACCTGGGGATCCCGAACTGATTCGCCAGATCCGATCGGCCTCTCGTCCGCTCGGTGACTTTGCCACGGTCGATACTGGGGTGGTCAGCCACGGAAGCCATGGGAGCAAGCGTGTGCTCCTGCATGACACGCCAGCACCAACACGGGTGCCCTATGTGGATGCACGCGATCTGGTCGAGAACCGTACCCGATGGCTCGACTACCGCCCCGACACCATGCATCGTGCGAAAACACCGGAGCTGTTTGAGCATCCAAAAGTCTTGGTTCAACGAATACGCGGCCGGGGCGCCATTCGGGCTTGGGTGGACCGCAGTGGATTGTACGCTGGCCACACACTCACGGTGGTTCGGCCAGACCGGGCGTCGCTCAGTCCTGAAGCCATAAAAGCATTGATCACGGACCCGCTGATCGACGGTCTCATTCGAATGGAGCGCGGTTCGAGGCTGGACCTCTATCCACGCGATGTTCGCAGTATCCCCGTCCCCTTGTGCTGGCTCACAGGGGACACACCGCGATTGAGTCGTGCATTCGGACTGTCCGATTCACAAGTCGAGCGCATCCTCGACTTCGGTCATGAGTAAATCGGCCTTTGACCCCCAATGCACCAAAACGAACTGATTGGTTTGCGCGTACCGGTTAGACCCTTTCCATGAACTCAATGACTGGATTTGGTCGCGGTGAAGCGTCCAACGGAAACCTCACGATCGTTGTCGAAATGAAGAGCGTCAACAATCGATATCGCGATGTGCAGATCCGGCTTCCACGGTCCTACGGGGCCGTTGAACCTCGGATTCAGGCGGCACTTAAAAAGAGATTTACTCGCGGACGGATTGACGTATTTGTCCGGCGCCAAGTCGTCGGTTCTGAACAAACCGTTCGTGCGGATCCAGTCTTGGCGGAACACTACCTTCAGGCCGCAATGGAGGTGACCAAACGGCTTGCGCGGGGCGAGGAAACCATCCCAAGCACCTGGGTCTTAAACCAACCGGGAGTCTTGGTCGCAGCCGAAGCGGAGACGGATGCACTCGCAGAATGGGATCTCGTTTCCACCGCACTCGACTTGGCTGCGGACGAACTCGAGCGGATGCGAGCGAAAGAAGGGCACGCGCTTCAGAAGGATCTTGACCTCCACCTGCTTCGAATCACAGAGCTTCGTGCAGAGGTGGCATCGCACTCTTCCGGAATTGTAAACCGACTCCATGCTCGCCTAGAGGAACGCCTTGCGAGGCTGCTGAAGGACCAAGTCGACGAGGGTCGCTTGGCCCAAGAGGCGGCGATTCTCGCGGACAAAGCGGACGTGGCAGAAGAACTCGCGCGCATCAGCAGTCACTGCACCCAGTTCGCTGAAGCCTTGGCCTCCACCGAACCTGTTGGCAGGAAGCTGGACTTCCTGCTCCAAGAGCTCAACCGCGAAATCAACACCATCGGCTCGAAGGCAGCCGAGACGGATGTTGCAAACAGAGTGGTTGACATGAAGAGCGTCCTCGAGCGCATGCGCGAGCAAGCCGCCAACGTGGAGTAACGGTGGCCACAGCCGTTCGTCTCTCGAATCAGCGGGCTGCACGCCTGAGGGCTCAGTTCGATGAGTTGGCCGAGACCTTTACAGCGGGTGCCGACCCAGTGGATTTCGTGCATCGATATCAAGATGCCGATGACCAAGAAGTTGCGGCCCTATTCGCTTCAGCGCTCGCTTTCGGTCGCGTTGCCTCGTTTACCCCCGTGCTGGACCGCATCTTCGACCTCAGTGATCAGGTTGGGGGTCCAGCAGCATGGGTAGACCGCTGCACGCACACCGCAGACCCCGGACTCGATCCCGTATTTTACCGGTGGGTACGCGGGGACGACCTCGCGCGCTTTGCAGCGACCATCGGACGATTCCGCGCCCGACACGGCTCCGTTCGGGCGTGGCTCGACAAGAAGGTCCATCCCCAACAGCCTGAACTTGTCCAGTTGTTGGGCCTCCTGATCGACGAGTTTCGTGAACTCAGTGCACCAGAGCCGGACGAAACCTTTGCCACGTTGAGCCGGGGCTACAAGCACTTGCTTCCCCACCCATCGTCCGGCTCGGCCTGCAAGCGGTGGTGCATGCTTGCCCGATGGATGAGCCGGACTGACAGTCCAGACGTGGGGCTTTGGCCGATTCAGCCCGAATCGTTAATTATCCCCTTAGACACTCACATTCATCGTATCGCCCGAATGGTGGGATTGACGCGTCGAAACGACGGGAGTTGGCGCACCGCAACAGAAGTGACCGCCAACCTACGGCGAATCGACCCCGATGACCCGGTCCGATTCGATTTCGTTCTTGCCCACCTTGGAATTGACGGCCGCTGCAAGGGGCGCCGCATTGCGGCGATTTGCAGCGAGTGCAGCCTTGCCCCCGTCTGCAATACCGGGCGGTCCGGTTAAAGCCCTCGAGAGGAGAACCCATGACGCTGCACACGACCTCGTGGACGCCACCCGAACAGGGAGCCCTCTTTGTGGTGGCCGGAGCAAGCGGAACAGGCAAAACGACGCTCGTCAAAGAAGCCTTAGACGCCATTCCGGGCCTTAAGTTTAGCGTCAGCGCCACCACGCGACCGATCCGTCCCGGCGAAAAAGACGGGACCGATTACTGGTTCCTGACACGTGACGCGTTCACGACGCGGGTGGAAAATGGCGACTTTCTCGAGTGGGCCGAAGTGTATGGAAACCTCTACGGGACTCTTCGCGCCCCGGTTCAACAGACCCTTGGCGCTGGCTTCAGCATCTTGCTGGACATCGATACTCAGGGCGCGGAGCAGGTTCGCCAAAGCGGCATCGCCCACACCAGCGTGTTTGTGCTTCCACCCGATCTACAGACCTTGTCGAGAAGGCTGTCCAGTCGCGGAACCGACGAAAAAGCGGTGATTGATCGACGCCTACGAGAAGCCCATGAACAAATTTCAGCGGCAGGCACGTTCGACTGCATCGTTGTCAACGATGATTTGGATTCTGCACACGATCAATTCCAAGCCATCATCGTTGCGGAGTTACTCCGTACAAACCGACATAGTCGATTGGTCGGCCAGTTTCGAGCGCGCTAGCCGGCGAAAAAGCCATCGCGCTGCTCGCTATTGCGCGAGTTTCAATGCTACGCTGTGTCCATGACGGAGGCAGCGAGTCCGAATGCGACTCAATGACATTTTGGACAGGGTCGGCAACTACACCACAGATGCTGACATCGACGTCATCATGCGGGCCTACGTGTTCAGCGCAAAGGCCCATGCGGGACAACTGCGCAAAAGTGGTGAGCCCTATTTGACTCACCCCCTTGCGGTGGCGGGGATCCTGACAGAATGGAAGATGGACGTGGACACAATTGCCACGGGCCTTCTGCACGACACAATGGAAGATTGCCTTGTCACACAGACCGACATCGACGGCATGTTCGGGGTGGAGGTGGCTGAACTGGTCGAAGGTGTGACCAAAATCGGAAAACTTGAATTCCGGTCAAAAGAGGAAGCCCAAGCGGAGAACTTTCGCAAGATGGTTCTCGCGATGGCGAAAGACGTCCGCGTCATCTTGGTCAAACTGGCGGATCGACTCCACAACATGCGCACCATGCAACACATGCGCGCTGACCGGCGCAAAGCCATCAGCCAAGAAACCCTCGATATCTTTGCCCCCATCGCCAACCGGCTCGGCCTTTCGAAGGTCAAGCAGGAACTCGAAGACCTTTGTTTTCAGTACCTGCACGAGGATGTCCATGGTGAGATGACACGCAAGCTCACCGCTGGCGCAGACGACCGGGAACAGTACATCATCGACACGGGCAAGCTACTTGAGGATGGGCTTGGGGCCAATGGCGTGCAGTGCACGGTCACAGGTCGGTCGAAGCACCTGTTCAGCGTGTACCGTAAGATGCTCGCACAGAACTTGGAATTCGAGCAGGTCCACGACCTTCTCGCATTCCGCATCTTCGTCGATGACATCGGTGACTGCTACACGGCGCTGGGGCTGATTCATGCAAAATACAGGCACTTTCCGACCAAGCTGAAGGATTACATCAGCCATCCGAAATCGAATGGCTACCAGTCGCTCCACACCGTTGTGATCGGACCGGAGAATCAGCAGATCGAGATTCAGATCCGCACTCAGGCCATGCACGCCATTGCCGAAAACGGGATTGCAGCGCACTGGCGGTACAAAGAAGGCCACCTCGCACTCTCCCGAGAAGATGTCCAGAAGGTGACCAAACTGCGGGAACTGTTCGAGGCGGCCCGAGAGGTGGAGGATCCCCAAGAGTTCCTCGAGACCGTCAAGGTCGACCTGTTTGCCACCGAAGCGTTCGCCTTCACGCCGCGCGGCGACGTGAAGTTCTTCCCGCTGGGCGCGACGGCACTCGACTTTGCCTATGCCATTCACACTGAGGTCGGGAATCGCTGCACGGGCGTAAAAGTCAACGGCCGCATGGTCCCCTTGAAGTACGAACTCAAGAGCGGTGACACTGTTGAGGTGTTGACCCGTGATGACCAGCGACCCAGTCGGGACTGGCTCAACATCGCGCGGACCGGCCGAGCGTTATCGAAGATTCGCCGTGAGATTCGGGAAGATGAGCGCATGAAGGGGCGGCAAATCGGCCACAATCTGCTGGAAAGCGAGGTCCAGAAGCACGGAGGAAATTTCAAGAAACTGCTCAAAAATGGCGAGATTCTCGCCCAAGCCAAAGAAGCCGGCTTTCGAAAAGAGGAAGACCTGTACTTGGCTTTCGCCCAAGGGCGCATCACGGTCAATCGTGTCCTTCACAATCTCCTGCCGCCCGAGGCCTTCGAGAAAAGCGATGACGGCGAGGCCACGGGTGGATTTACGCAACTCTTCCAACGCATTCGTCGGAAAACGGAGAGCCCCGTCCTCATCAACGGCGTGGAAGACGTGATGGTGACCTACGCTCAGTGTTGTCGTCCCGTTCCCGGTGAGTCCGTCACCGGATACGTGACTCGCGGTCGCGGCATTACAGTCCATCTCAGCACCTGCTCTCAAATCCTCGCCATGGATGCAGAGCGCAGAGTCACCGTTCAATGGCACTCGGACACAAGGGGACGGCACTCAGGCGAAGTTCGAATTGTCTGCTCGGATCAAATGGGCATGCTCGCCGAGATCGGTGCCGTGTGCAAAACGACCGGCATCAACGTGACCCAAATGGAGGCGCATCAGATTGAAGACAACAAAGCGGAGATCACTCTCGAAGTCTCCATCGACGACGTGCGCCAACTCAACAAGTTCATGTCACAGGTGGAGCGGGTCTCAGGCGTGATCTCCGTCGACCGTGTTCGAACCCAGAGCCAACTGTAGGTCAGCTATCCAGCAGAGAACGGGACTCACCGGTGGCCAGTGAGACAACGGCCTCCCCTCCCCGCAGGGCGAGCCTTCCCTCAGCGGCCCACCGCATCACCATCGGGAACAACCTGTGCTCCATGGCCAGAATTCGCGCGGAAAAATCATCGAGCGTATCGTCGTCCTGTCGGCAAACGGTTCCTTGAGCGATGATGGCACCCGTATCCATCCCGGCATCCACAAAGTGAACCGTCGCGCCCGACACACGGACACCGGCATCGAAGGCCTGTTTCTGTGCCTGAAGACCGGGAAAGCTGGGCAGCAACGCAGGATGAATGTTCACAACCCGGCCGGGGAAGGCCTCCAACAGAACAGGCGATAAGAGGCGCATGAATCCCGCAAGAAACACCCAATCCACGCGGTTTCGACGCAAGATATCGGCGACTTCTTGGTCGTAGGTGGCTCGCGGCTTTCCGCGGTGGTCGTGCCACACTGCATCGATGCCTGCTGTTCGGGCACGCGAGAGGCCATAGGCGCCTTCTTTGTTGGACAGCACGAGCACAATTTCGGCGGGGCAGTCCGAACTCGCAGCCGTGTCGATCAGTGCCTGCAGGTTGGTCCCCGAGCCCGATATCAATACAGCGACTCGGACGGTCATTGGACGCTCACGCCTGAACCATCGGTAACAACGCCTACGACGAACCCACCGACAGCTTCCGCTGCCCTCGCAGCCCGTTCCGCGTCCACTACCGCCACCATGCCGAGCCCATTGTTGAACGTGTGCTCCATGTCACTCGCGGACAGTTCACCGCGCGCGGCCAACCACTCAAAAATGGGCAACTTCGGCCAAGACGAGCGGTTCAATTCCACGCCCATCCCCTCGGGAATGCCGCGAGGGATGTTCTCGTGAAAGCCACCGCCGGTAATGTGCATCAGGCTTTTGGCACCGAACTCGCGAATCAATGTTTGGCATTCACTCACGTAAATTCGGGTGGGAGTCAGCAAGATCTCGCCCAGCGGTGCCCCGAGCCCGTAGTCATGAGACCAATCCAACCCGTCGACAATCTGGCGAACGAGGGAAAATCCATTCGAGTGAATTCCGCTCGATGGAACGCCCACGAGGGCATCGCCAACCTTGACCTGCGAACCATCCAGCAGCTTCTCACGCTCAACGACACCGACACAGAACCCAGCGAGATCGTAGTGGCCCGGAGCATACATCCCCGGCATCTCTGCAGTCTCACCGCCAACAAGAGCCGCCCCGGCTTGCACACACCCCTCTGCGATCCCTTTGACCACCTCCACGGTGACCTCTGGACTGAGCACACCCGTGGCAAAATAGTCGAGAAAGAACAGCGGCTCGGCGCCCGACATGGCGATGTCGTTCGCGCACATCGCGACGAGATCGATTCCAATCGTCTCGTGGTTCCCCATGGCTTGGGCCACCAACAGTTTGGTCCCCACCCCATCGGTACCGCTGACCAAGACCGGGTCCTCATAGCGACCCGACAGGGCAAACAAACCTCCAAACCCGCCGAGTCCACCCAACACTTCAGGTCGAGTGGTTCGCTTCACATGGCGCTTGATGCCATCGACCACTGCGTACCCAGCCTCGATGTCTACCCCTGCGTCTCGATATGCATCTGAGGACATTTCGATCTCCGTGATGCGCGACCCTATCACGGACAACCCAAGCCGGATACTAAGACCCAATGGACAATTCTTTGATGTCACCGTTGAGCCTGCCGCGCATTGTTCGAGGTCAGCTCGGAAGCATCCGGCGGGTCTACCTGCGCGGGAATCGAATCGTTCGTCGGGACGACTTTGCTCAGTTCGACCAGACCGTCCTGTTGCTGCATGGATTCTTCCAGACCCGAAACGTGTGGGAGGTCATGGAGGACCGTCTTCGAGACCACGGATACGGCGTGTTCAGTTTTGACTTGGGCGGCCTCCTCTGGCGGTTCAACACGCGGTCCATCCCTGAGCTCGCCGCAACCATCGCCGAGAAACTGGAGGGCATTTGTGCCCGAACGGGCCTCGAACGCTTCCACATTGTCGGCCACTCCAAGGGCGGGATCATTGCCCGCTACTACGTGCAGAACCTCGGCGGCGACAAGCGTACGAAGAGCCTTACCACGCTTGGAAGTCCCCACCATGGCACACCCACCGCGGCCATCGGTGTAGGACTCATGGCGGGTGGTCTTATCAGCCGAAGCCCACTGCAGATGCTGCCGGGGTCTCCCCTTCTACGACTGCTTCGCAAAGACAGCTTCCCGCCATGGATCCCCTTCGCGAGCATTTATTCACGACACGACATGGTGTGCCCGTGGTGGTGCTCCGTTCTGCGGCCAAGACGCGGGGAGACCGGAATGGCAAACCACGAGGTCCGCAAGGTCGGACACACCGCACTGACGACCGACCCTACGGTCTATCAACTTGTGCGGAAACAACTGGATGGTGCCAGCCGGGTGTGGGCAGAGCGAATGCAGACCTGAAGGCCGGGGATTACTCCGCGGCAGGTTCCGGGTTCGCTGCGGGTTGATCTGGCGCCGTCAGGCAACAGCGGAACCCAAGAGTCGAGTCGCTGAAGTTTTGACGCTCGTCGATGGAATATGCGCACCGAGAGCCCCGCAGGTTGTTGGACCGCAAACCGCCCTTCACGACCCTGCGGTCTACGGACGCTCCGGGCTGGCTCGATGTCCACTCCCGTAGATTGCCGCTCATGTCTGCGACACCGTATCCCGACATACAGGCGTCATTCTTTTGGTCGATGTGGTGCACTTCCTCGACACCTTTTCCGCACATCTCTTCGTCATAGACATCCGCGTAGCTGTACACCGTGTTCTCGGGACCCTTGCAGGCTTTTTCCCACTCTTCCTCTGTACAGAGCCGCTTCCCGACGGAATCGCATGCAGCAGCGGCCTCCTCCCACGTCGTTTTTCCAACCGGCATCACCGGCGACCCGTCCGGGTTCTTGACCCGGTTTGGGAACTCGTATCGGTCAATCAAGAACCCCGGCACATCCACGACCTTGTGGACGGGCTCCGCGGGGGATGCCACCTTCTTTTTGCCTGCAGGCTTCATCACAGGCTTGCCGTTCTCGTCGAGGACCGGTTCTCCGTCCTTGCGAACGGGCTTCATAACCTGGGTCGACATGGGTTCTTGGCGCAGACGGCCTTTCAGGTATGGACCGGGAGGCACATACAGCATGTCTTTGTTGTCGTTGACCATGGCCTTGAGTTCTTCTTCGCTCGGCATCGTGGTCCGTGCACCGACTTGGGCACGTGCCCGGTCGTCGGCTTCAATCGCAAGCTCGATGGCAGACTTCTTTTGTTCCTCGGGGGTGATCGACGATGCATACATCCCGGCAAAGGTCACCACCGCCATCGCCGCACCGAGACCCAGCATGATGTTCTTCAAGCTTGTCCGTGGCTTGCCCGACACAATGAGGCCTTGGAACGACTGTTGAAGGTCGTTGGTCATGTCCTTCGGCGTTGGGTAGCGGTCCTGCGGATCGGCGGCCATTGCCACCTCAACCACGTCATCGATGTGCTCCGGAAGGTCATCGCGAAGCTGGGTGGGTGCGAGATAGGTCCCTCGTGGGGGCTGTCCAACAAGCAACTCGTACATGATTACGCCGACCGAATACAGGTCCGAACCTGACGTTCCATCCGTAGCGAATCCAGCCAACTCCGGTGCGAGGTAACGGGCTTCTTCTCGGCTAATGTAGCCCTCAGCAAAAATGCTTGGATTCACAATGGAACCCAAGCCCACATCGGTGATTTTGATGGTTCGCACCACCTGTCCAGCGGGGCCTACGGGCTTGCTGTGCACCAGAATGTTCTCGGGCTTCAGGTTGCCGTGAATCTGTTCCGAGTCGTGAAGAAACTGAACCGCTTCAAGGATCTTGATGGTCAGCTGGCAAGCCTCAGTGAGGCTGAAGCTTTTCCCGGCCGCCAAGTACTCATCCATCAACTGACGAAGCGACTGCGCCTTGTAATACTCTTGGGTGAAAAACACGGTCGATTCGTAGTTCCCGAGTTCCCCGTACCGGATGATGCCGTCATGCTTCAAACCCTTGGCCGCTCTGAACGCCATCTCGAGGCGTTCTCGATCTTTCGGGTTGCGCACCAGGCGCGCATGGAGAAACTTCATGGCGACTTGTTTGTCGCTCGCCATGTGCTTGGCCAGAAACGTGGCACCGAGCATGCCATCGCCCAAGGCGCGCACAATCTCGTACCGTCCATTGATCACATCACCGCGTTGGAGCGTCTTCATGCCATTGTCTTCGGCCACTTGGTCACCTGTCTTGTGGGGGGACTTTCCGGTTCTCAACCGCTGGGCACGCTACCACACGGTCGAAACGGGTACAACAGTCCTCACGCGCGCGAGGGTTTCGATCAA
>MDTG01195147.1_pt1 | contig 12206 bp, 9 predicted proteins | sample 811421 | NCBI WGS metagenome assembly MDTG01 (sample SAMN05326645, study PRJNA326480) | marine metagenome | isolation source: seawater | place: Pacific Ocean: South East | collected 2011
ATTTGAATGACAAAAGATCATTAAATAAAATTTTTAAAAAATATAAAATAAATAAAGTTATAAATCTAGCTGCTCAAGCAGGAGTTAGGTATTCAATTAAAAATCCAGAAGCTTATTTACATTCTAATATTTCGGGGTTTTTAAATATTTTAGAATTATCAAAAAAATTTAAAATTAAACATTTGGTATTTGCCAGCACAAGCAGCGTGTATGGTGATAGCAAAAGAATTCCTTTTAAGGAAAGTGATAGAAATATAAATCCTATTCAATTTTATTCCTCAACCAAAATGTCTAATGAAATTATGGCTTACAGTTATAGTTCACTTTTTAAAATTCCAATAACTGGCATGAGAATTTTTACTGCTTACGGACCTTGGGGCAGACCAGACATGGCGTTATTTAAATTTACCAAAAATATAATTGAAAAAAAACCTATAGAAATTTTTAATAGAGGAAATCACAAAAGAGATTTTACTTACATCGATGATGTTGCTGAATATGTTGTAAGAATTATAAACAAAATACCAAAAAAAGATAAATATCTAGTTCCTTACAATATTCTTAATGTTGCTAGTGGAAAATGGACAAATTTAATGACCTTAATTACTTTGATCGAGAAAAATTTAAATATGAAAGCCATCCAAGTTTTTAAAAATTTACAGCCTGGCGATATAAAACAGACTTTGGCAGATACAAAAAAAATAAAAAAATTAACTCAATATAAACCAAAAACACCTATAAAAGTTGGCGTTAGTAAATTTATAAAATGGTATTTAAATTATTATTCCAAATCTAATAGAAAATAATTTAATTGATATGAAGGTTTTTATAGCCTAAAATTTTCTTTTTTAAGAAAAATAATCGTAATGAGAATTTAGGACATATTTATAATGATCAAATCAATAATAATTAGTGGAGCTCTAGCCCAGGATCATGAATTCATTTATCCATTTTATAGATTGTTGGAGGCGAACAGCGAGGTCGAGGTTTGCTTGATTGGAGGAAAGCCAGTGCAGGGTATTTTAGGAACTACTCTTCCACCAAATAAAGCTCATCCTGTAAAGGATATAGATATGGTGAAAGTGGAAAATTATGATTTACTAGTTCTTCCTGGCGGAGTTAAAGCTATGGAAAAAATAAGACAAAATAAAAAGTTAATTAAATTTATATATGATTTTCATAAGGCAGATAAAGTAATTGCTTGTATTTGTAGCGGTGTTCAACTTTTAATTTCTGCAAAGATAGTTAAAGGAAAGAAAATAGCTGGTTATTACAGTTTAGAAGATGATATTACCAATGCCGGCGCAATATATACGGACAAACCTGCTGTCATTGATGGCAAAATAATTACTACTGCTCACTACAAAGATATGGGGCCTTGGATGAAGGCAGTTCTAGCTTTTTTTAATGAAAAAAAATAAAGATAGTTTTTATGACAATAGGGTTGTTTTTAAACCCTGGGGCTATGAATATACAATTTATAGAAACAAAAGAGTTGCGGTTACTTTTGTAAATATTAAATACAAACACAAAACTTCACTTCACTCTCATCCAAATAAGTTAACTGGTTTTATAGTTTTAAACGGGAATGCTATGATTCAACACGGTATTTATAAAGAAAATAGCTGGATCTATCCTCCTGTTGCAAGATTAGTATTACGACCAGGTTTATTTCACTCTATTGAAGCAACATCAAAAAAAGGAGTACAAGTTTTGGAAATAGAAACACCAGTTAATAAAAATGATTTGGTAAGATTTCAAGATAAATATGGTAGACAACATAAACCTTATGAGGGTAAAATTTTTACAAAAACTATAGATAAAAAAAATATGAATAAAAACTATTTTACCTTTAACAAGAGATCAAAAAAAATACAAAAATTTTATGTTAAAAATACCATCATTTCATTAGAGAGATTAAAAAGTTTTAAAAGCTTTAAAAAAAACGACCAATCCAGCGCAGCAATCCTCGAGGGAGATCTAGCTGATAAAAAAGGCAGAAGCGTTATTAAAGTTGGTGAAGTTGTAAGAACCAGTACTCTTAGAATTTTGTCTGATGCTTTCAAATTAAAAAAAAAATTTACAATTATTAGAGTTTCAAAATCAAAATAAAATTTTTTAAGTTACAATGAAAAAAAAAGTTTCTGATATAGTTGCGGAATTTTTGGCTAAAAAAGGATTTTCGCATGCTTTTGGTGTAACTGGTGGAGGAGCAATGCACCTAAATGATTCATTTTCAAATAATAAAAAAATAAAATTTATTCATACTCACCACGAACAAACAGCAGCAATGGCGGCCGATTCTTATTTTAGACAAAAAAGGGCGCCAGCAATTGTTCACACAACTTCGGGACCAGGAGGAACTAACGCAATTACGGGAGTGGTAGGAGCTTGGATTGATTCTATACCCATGTTTGTTGTTTCGGGTCAGGTTCCAAGAGATCAACTAATTAGCAATACAAAGACCAGACAAATAGGTGTTCAAGAAGTTAATATATCCAATTTGGTAAAATCTGTTACAAAATATTCAGTGACAATTAAAAATCCTCTTTTAATAATGAAAGAATTAGAAAAATGTTATTTTTATATGCAGCAAGGAACCCCAGGACCAGTCTGGATTGATATTCCTTTAGATGTGCAGGCAAAAGTTGTTAATACAAAAAAATTAGAAACTTATAAATTTAAAAAAAATTACAAAAGCAAGAACGACAAGAATATTAAAAGAAAAATTTTCCATTTATTAAAATTAATTAAACACAGCAAAAAGCCTCTTATAGTAGTGGGCAATGGAATTCACGTGGCGGAAGCTGAAGATGGGTTTCTTAAATTTCATAAAAAAATTAAAATTCCTATCATCTCTTCTTGGAACGCCTCTGATTTAATTAACACTAATGACAAATTTTATATTGGAAGGATGGGTTTATTTGGAGATAGAGCATCAAATTTTGCGGCACAAAGTTGCGATTTGTTAATAGTTTTTGCTTCAAAATTGTCAATACCACAAACAGGTTATGATACAAAATCTTTCGCTAAAAATGCTAAAAAAATTATTATTGATATCGACAAGCATGAGTTAAACAAAAACGCATTTTCTAACATAAAGCTGAAGATAAATTACGACATAAAAGATTTTTTCTATGAAATTAACAAAGTTATCAAGAACAAAAAAATTTCTTTTAAATTTTCAAAATGGAGAGATGTTACTTTGGGCTGGAAAAATAAATATCCAGTGTTTAATAAAATAAAAAGATCTTCTGGTAATTTTATTAACTCTTTTCACTTAATGGAAGAGCTCTCTAAAGCATGCAAGGGTGATGAAACGATAGTTACAGATATGGGAACTAGTTTTACATGCACTATGCAGGCGTTGAAAATTAAAAATCACAAAAAACAAAGACTTTTTACATCAAGCGGTTTAGCTGCAATGGGATTCGGCCTTCCCGGAGCTATAGGCGCTAGTTTTGCAAATAAAAATAAACAAATAATTTGTATTACTGGGGATGGAGGTTTGATGTTTAATATACAAGAACTACAGACCATTAAACATTATAATTTGCCAATAAAAATTTTTGTATTAGAAAACAAAGGCTATCTTACAATGCAGTTAATGCAAAAAAAGAATTTTAAAAAACTAGTTGGATCTGATGATAGTACAGGCGTTTCTATACCAAAGATAAAAAAGATCGCCAACGGTTTTGATATTAAATATAAAAAATTAAAAAATAATAAATTATCTCAACAAATTAAGAAAGTTTTTTCCAACAAAGGTCCAGCTATTGTCGAAGTAAACATGCAAAAGTTTCAACCATTAATACCACGATTACAAAGTAAACTATTAAAAGACGGAACTTTTGTGCCGATGGTATTTGATGATCTATATCCACACTTGCCAGAAAAAGTTATGCTGATGGAAAGATTCAAAGCCAATATTTAAAAAATATCAAACATATTGATGAAGTATAAAATAAAGTATTTAAATTTACACGAGCAACACAAAGCCGTGTATCAAAGTTTTGACAAAGAGTTAAAAAAAATATTTGTCAATTCAAGTTTTGTGCTACGAGAACATGTTAAAAAATTTGAAAATGAAATCGCAAAAAAACTAAAAGCAAAATATGTAGTAGGGCTTAACAGTGGAACAGACGCTCTGCTGATGGGGCTTTGCGCTGCAAATATTAAAAAGGGTGATGAAATTATTGTTCCATCGCATACATATGTTGCTACTATTTCTGCTATAGTTCATGTTGGTGCAAAACCTATTTTTGTAGATATTGATGAAGATTTTAATATAAATCCAGATCTAATTCAAAAAAAGATAACAAGGAAAACAAAAGCAATAGTGCCTGTTCATCTTAATGGACATAGCTGTAACATGAAAGAAATAGTAAAAATTGCAAAAAAAAATAAATTAAAAATTGTAGAGGATGCCGCACAATCTTTTGGGTCAAAACAAAATAATATTTATTCTGGTACTTTTGGAGAATGTGGAGCCTTTAGCTTACATCCTATGAAAAATTTAAATGTTCCAGGAGACGGTGGCTTTTTAGTTACAAACAAAAAAAAAGTTTATGATATGGTTAGTTTATTGAGAGATCATGGAAGGGCTAGAGCTAACAAAAGTTTTGGAATTAAAAAGCAACATCTTAAATGTTTTGGATTTAATAGTAGACTAGACAATATACATGCCGCAATTGCTCTTATAAAACTTAAAAAATTTGATAGATGGATTCAGCAAAGAAGAAAAGTGGCTCAATATTACCATAAAAATTTAAAAAATATAAAATCAATAAAACTTCCTATTTTTGAATTTAAAAATAAAAAATATTTTGACACTTATAATTCTTATGTAATTAGAGTTAAAAAAAGAAATTTATTAAAAAAATATTTTAAAAGATTTGGGGTTGAGGTTTTTTCACATATGGACAGGGGTATTCATTTAGAAAAAAAACTTATAACTAAAAAATGGTATCTCCCAAAAACTGAAAAAATTGAAAGTGAAATAATTTCTCTACCAATTTACTCAGAAATGAAAAAAAGTAGCCAAGATTATATAATAAAAATTATAAAAAAATTTTATTTAAATAAATCATAAATGAAAGTTTTAGTTACTGGCGGAGCGGGTTTTATAGGAAGTCACCTTGTCGAAGCATTGCTTAAAAAAAACCATAAGGTTGTAGTTATTGATAATCTTAGCACTGGAAGAATTCAAAATATTTCAAAATTTTTGCCAAGAATAAATTTTATTAAGGCTGATTTGGCAAAAAAAGGCAAGTGGATGAGTAAACTTAAAAACGTACACACAGTTTTTCATCTTGCTGCATTAGCAGATATAGTGCCCAGCATAACCATTCCAGAAAAATATTTTAATGCAAATGTTATTGGAACTTTAAATCTTCTTCAATCTTGTTTAAAAAATAGAGTTAAAAAAGTAATTTACACAGCCTCCTCTTCTTGTTACGGAATACCAAAAAAATACCCAACAAATGAAGAGAGCGAGATAGATCCAAAATATCCTTATGCTTTAACAAAAAGATTAGGCGAAGAATTGATACTACACTGGTCTAAACTGCATAAATTTGATGCAATCTCATTTCGATTATTTAATGTTTATGGAACTCGCTCAAGAACATCGGGTACTTATGGCGCTATGTTTGGTGTTTTTTTATCACAGAAGCTTGCTAAAATTCCATTTACAATTGTGGGAACTGGAAAACAATCAAGGGATTTTACATATGTCACTGATGTTATTAATGGTCTAGTACTGGGTTTTAGAGCAAAGATAAAAAATGAGATTTTCAATTTAGGAACAGGAAAAGCAATTTCGGTTAACAAAATTGTAAGATTATTAAAAGGAAAAAAAACTTTTATACCAAATCGACCAGGAGAACCAGAAAAAACTCTTGCATGTATAAAAAAAATTAAAAAACAACTAAAGTGGAAGCCTAGAGTTAACATAGAAACAGGAATTAAACTTTTATTAAAAGACATAGATTACTGGAAGAAAGCGCCTATCTGGACTCCGTCAAAGATAAAAGAAGCAACAAGGGTTTGGTTTAAACTTTTAGGCTAAGGTATTATACAATATGAAACCAATAAAAAATAAGATCGTATCAGTAAAAAAGCTATCTGAAATAATAAGTAAACTAAAAAATAAAAAGAAGATAGTCCACTGTCACGGCGTTTTCGATTTAGTTCATGTAGGACACATAAAGCATTTTAAAGAAGCAAGATCTTTTGGAGATATTTTAGTTGTTACCTTGACGCAAGATAAATATATACACAAAGGACCTAACAGACCAGTATTCAATGAAAAGCTAAGAGCAGAATATTTATCTTCGCTGGAGATAGTAGATTATATTGCAATTAATGAATGGCCTACCGCTGTAGAGACAATTAAAATTTTGAAACCCAACTTTTATTGCAAAGGCCCAGATTATAGAAATAATGAAACCGATATAACAAAAAAAATACATGAAGAAATAAAAGCCGTCAAAAGTATAAAGGGCCAAATAAAATATACCGAAAATATTATTTTTAGCTCAAGCAATTTACTAAATCAGTTTGCAGATACTCTCTCAGAAAAACAAAAAAAACTGATTAGGGTTATGCCTTACAAAAATTTTTCACAAATAAAAAATCAAGTTGATGAACTAAAAAATCTAAAAGTCTTGGTAATTGGAGAAACAATTATTGATCAATATACTTTTTGTGAGGTGCTTGGAAAATCTGGAAAAGACGCAATTATGATGTTTAAAAATTTATATACAGAACAATATGCCGGAGGGGCATTTGCTGTTGTGAAACACTTATCGCAATTTTGTAATCAAGTTACTCTTTTAAGCGCCGTAGGTGAAAAAGATGAAAAAAGAGTTTTTTTAAAAAACAATCTAGAAAAAAATATCAAAGTTAATTTTATAAAAAAAAGGAACTCACCTACGATTATTAAACAGAAATTTTTGGACAATGTTACGAAAAATAAATTATTTGGTTTATATACAATTAACGACGACTATTTAGATAAAGGAGACGAGACTAGATTCAGAAAAAGTCTTAAGAGGTTAATCCCCAAACATGATTTAGTTATTTTGTCAGATTATGGACACGGCTTAATATCAAAACATTCCGCAAAGTATATTACTAATAGATCACCCTTTTTAGCTGTTAATGCACAGATTAATGCTGCCAATATAGGTCATCATGTAATTAGTAAATATAATAACTTTGATGTTGGTATAATTAATGAACAAGAGTTGAGACATGAGTTAAGAAATAGAGAAGGCAACTTAAATCATTTGATGAAAGCACTTTGTAAAAAGCTAAAAATTGAAAATCTAATTGTAACACAAGGAACAGGTGGAGCTAGATTATATGAAAGAAAAAATAGTAAGTTTTTTTATTGTCCAGCTTTTGCTTCCAAAGTTGTTGACAAAATTGGAGCAGGTGATGCGATGATGGCAATAACCTCTTTGGCATTAAAACACAAAGCAAATAAATCATTATCTTTATTTTTGGGATCTCTGGCAGCAGCTCAATCAGTAGAAGCTTACGGCAATAGCAAGACTATTAGCAAAACAAAATTATTAAGCTCCATAAAACATATAATGAAATGATAAAGATTTTCTTTAATGAATTGTTAGATAATTATCAAAAGAACCTGTTAACTCAACTTAGAGGTTTTGGTAAAGAGCAGGAGTATTTAAAGTATTGGGTGCCAGGAGTAAACAAGTTTACCAGCCTAACTAATTTGATAGACGCTCTTCACGAGAGTAAAATACTTGATTTTGAATTAGTTCTAGACAAACAGGACACAGATTTATGTGAGAAAATTTTTAAGAAGAAAAATGAGTTAGGTTTTATAGAGAAAACCACAGAAGAAAATAAACTCAAGCTAATTTTTAAATTAAGTATTGATAATTTTAAAAAACATTCTATAGCTAAAAAAAAAATAACAATTCCCTTAAAGAAGGATGTTGTTTCAAAAATAAATAAAGTTACCAGAAAAGTTAACAAAGATTTATTAAATGAAGAATATTTAAAAAAAATTCAGTCTTTAAATTATAAAAATTTTAAAAAAACAAAAATAGAAGAAAAAAATAATTGCCAGTTATATACCGAAATTTTACTCGATGGAAAAATTAATTTATTGATAAATAAAGAAACTTATATTGTAGAGCAGGCCTATCATGATTTTAAAGAGCTAAAAGAAGAATATATTGTGATTGATATTTTGCTTCAACAAATTGAAAACAAAAAAATTCAGGAAGTATCAGAACATTCCATCATTTATTTAGAACACTATCTTAGGCCAAATGATTTAAAAGAAAAAATTAAAGGAATAATTCTACCATTTCATGGAGGCGATTTATTTGAGAAACTTAATAATGCAGTTAGAAATATTTATAATAATTTTAGAAGCAATTTTAAAATTAATGAAACCATTAACAAAGAATATGGCGAAGTGTCCGATTCTTGGAAAAAAATGAAAACAAAAGATAAAGAAAAATTAATTTCCGATGTTCTTTCTTCATCTGTTAGTACAAAGCTTAACGTTGGAAAAAAAGAAGTTATTTTCAAAAAACTTGATATGGATTTTAGAGTTTATATTGAAATGGGAGAAGAATTACAAAAACGTCAAAAAACAGAAAATATTTTATTCAAAATTGAGCAAATTCTTGCAGCAGAAATTAGCCCAAGAATTGAATTATTTACCACAGAATTAATAGATAAAAATAAACTAAGAATTAAAAATTCTCCTCAGAAAATACTTTAAAAATACATAAATTCAATATAGTATTTAAGACAACAGAATATATGACATCACAAATGAAAGAACATCAGGAATTAATTTTAGATGGAACAAAGCTATCTTGGCATTTAGAAAGAGTCGAGCAGTGGGAAAGAGGAGAAAGAATCGCTCCAATCACAATTGATATGGCTTTAACAAGGGCATGTAATTATTCTTGCGGTTTTTGTTATGCAATGTTTCAAGAAAATGACCGTAGTATTATTACCGATAAAGTGATCAATGATTTTTTGGAGGACTGTGCCGAGATTGGCGTTAAAGGAATAAGTTTTGTTTCTGATGGAGAAAGCACTATATCTCCCGTTTTTATCAACGCTTGCAAAAAAGGTCACGAACTTGGTTTGTCAATGGCTGTAGGGACCAATGCTTTTGTTCTTACCAAGAATAGATTAGAGGAAGTTTTACCTTACCTAACATATTTAAGAGTTAATTTTTCTGCTGGTGAGAAAAAGCGTTACGCTGAAATTATGGGCGTTAAAGAGAGTGCCTTTGATAGGGTTTGTCAAAATATTAAGGACATGGTTGAGATAAAAAAAAGAGATAAATTACCAGTTACAATTGGAATGCAAATGGTTTTAATGCCTCAAGATGGCGATCAAATATTGCCATTAGCCAGATTAGGAAAAGAACTAAGACCTGATTATGCAATTATCAAGCATTGTACAGACAATGAAGATGGAGGATTGGGCGTTGATTACGATGCTTACGAAAAACTGTATCCATTATTAAAAGAAGCAGAATCATATTCAGATGAAGAATATAAATGTGTAATAAAATGGTCAAAGATCAAGGACAAAGGAAACTCTGGAAGGAGCTATCAAAGATGTTATGGAGCACCTTTCATGTTGCAGCTATCTGGATCGGGTTTAGTGGCTCCTTGCGGTGCTCTTTTTAATGAAAAGTACAAAAAATTTCACATCGGAAATATTTGCGAAACTAGATTTAAAGAAATTTGGAAGTCAGAAAAATATTGGGAAGTTATGAATTATTTAGCTTCACCAAAATTTAATGCTCAAAAAATGTGCGCATCTCTATGTTTACAACACAATGTAAATGAAGTTTTAGATGCACATATGAAAGAAAAAAAAATCTTAGAAAAACCCAAGGGATCTACACCTAATCATATTAATTTTGTGTAACATTGATACAATTTTTTTAGGGTAGAAAAGTTGTTTCAGCTTCAATTATAAAAAATCATTTTTAGCTAATGAAAGTCAGATATTCATATCTAAAACAACAGTTTTCTAATTGTGAAGAATTATGGAAACGATTAAGACTTTTTGTCTCGACAGGAGACTTTACATTAGGAAAAGAATTAGAAAAGTTTGAAAAAAATTTTGCAAAATTAATTGGTTCTAAATTTGCAATTGGCGTGAATTCTGGAACAGATGCAATTAAATTATCTCTTAAAGTTTTAAATGTAACTCCTGGTGATGAAGTAATCACAGCAGCAAACACTTTCGTGGCAACCGTTGGTGCAATTACCGAATTGGGGGCAGTTCCAGTATTTGTTGATTGCGATGATACATTTTGTATGGATATTAAAAAGTTAGAAAAAAAAATTAACAAAAAAACTAAAGCAATTGTTCCAGTTCATTTTACTGGATATATGACAAATATGCCAGCTTTGATGAAAGTAGCAAACAAATATAAAATACCAGTAGTCGAAGATGCCTGTCAGTCAATTTTAGGTTCAATTAATGGAAAAAAAGCTGGAACCTGGGGCAAGTTGGGAGCATTTTCGTTTCATCCATTAAAAAATATTAATGTCTGGTCTGATGGAGGAATGATAACAACGGATAGTTTTGCTTATTTCAAAAAACTTAAACTTTTGAGAAACCACGGTTTAATTGACAGAGATACTGTAAAAATAAATGGCTATAACTCGAGATTAGATACTTTTCAAGCAGTAATTGGAAATTGGATGTTGCCTAAAGCAAAAAAAATTGCCGCAAAACGTATTCAAAATGCAAATTATTATGACAAAAATTTTTCTATGATAAATCAAATAACAATACCTCCAAGACCTAAAAATTATAAAATCGTTTATCATCTGTATATTGTTTTTGCGAAAAATAGAAATGAACTACTGAAGCATTGTTTAAAAAAAGGTATTGAAGCCAAGGTGCATTATCCAATACCTATGTATCTTCAAAAAAACCTAAAATTTTTAAATCATAAATGGGGTGATTTTCCAGTTACTGACAAACATACAAAAAAAATTATCACCTTTCCTTGCGATCAACATCTCAACAAAAATCAACTCAATTACGTCATTAAAACAGTTAAAGAATTTTATAAAAAACGATAATAGACTAAATGTTTAAAATTGTTACACCGTGGACTGGAGCTATAGGAAATATGTCAGAAGATATATATACTAGTTTGTTAACCGCCAGAAGAGAAAAGAAAAAAGTAATATTTTTATATCCATATGATTTATTCAAACCATTTCATTTTTCAAAATTTGGACTAGGAGTTAATAAAGAATTAAAAAAAATAGAATCAGAATATATTTTATTATCACAAAATAATCCTCTTGTTGTTTTATGCAATTTAATTTTAACATGCATCTATGTTGTTTTAATCTCAATAGAATGTTTCTTCAGAATTTTTTTTAAAATTAAACTTCCAATATGGTTTAGATTTCCTGTACTAGGAAGAACAGGTATATATGCCAGAAATAGACAGAAGGTTTTTGATTTAGATGAAATAGAAAAATGGGGTTGGGAAGAAGATTTTGAAAATTTCATTTCAATTAAAATGGATAAAAATAGTTATCAGAAAGCCAAAAAAATTAAATTCAAGATGGGTATTCCAGAAAATTCCTGGTTTGTCTGTTTGCATACAAGAGATTCTGGTTATTATACTCAAGTTGCCGATTATAAAGAAGGTGCAAATAAAATTACAAGAAATACAGATATAAATAATTACATAAAAGTAATAAAATATATTACTGATAAAGGCGGATGGGTTATAAGACTGGGAAACAACAAAATGAAAAAATTACCAAAAATGAAAAATCTTATAGATTATCCATTTACTATTTTTAAAAGTTATTTAATGGATATATTTTTACTTCAAGAATGTAAGTTTTTTTTGGGCAATCCTTCTGGAATTGCAGAAGTAGCAACAATGTTTCAAAAACCTTGCGTATATGTAAATAGTGTGAGTGATATTATTTTACCACCCACAGGCAAGAAAAACAATTTAAGCATATATTCTCATGTCTATTCCAATTTAAAAAAAAGATTTTTATCTCTTACAGAGATAGTTGAGGAAACTAAAAATAATAAAGATATTTACCAGTTGCAAAATACCATTCCAGAGTACAAAATTGTTGAAAATTCAGAGGACGAAATACTTGATTTGGTAAAAGAGTTTATGGAAAAAAAAGACCAAA
>MDTG01129576.1_pt1 | contig 12205 bp, 14 predicted proteins | sample 811421 | NCBI WGS metagenome assembly MDTG01 (sample SAMN05326645, study PRJNA326480) | marine metagenome | isolation source: seawater | place: Pacific Ocean: South East | collected 2011
CAATGTATGGATTGGCTGTAAATGTATTATCTTGCCAGGAGCAAAAATTAAAGATAATTCTATAATCTATGGAGGAAGAATATTAAAAGGCGAAGTAGAACCTGATAAATTAGTATAACAATGAAAAATATATTTAGCTTACTAGATCAATATTTATAGGACCATTTTAAAAAACAGAAGGTTGATTAATGAAAAGTTTTTTTAATGAATTAAACAAATTTGATGACAAAACTGAAGTAATAATAGTTTCATCTTGTGGTGGACACCTTGCTCAAGCACTCCAATTTTCTGAATCATACACTGATTACAATTATTTATTTGTGATGAATGACAGAACAGATCTTGACCACATTATGAAAAACAGAACACTGTTTATTACCCATGCAGAAAGAAATTTGAAACAATTTTTGAATATTTTTGAAGCATTTATGATTATGTTGAAACTTAGACCAAAGGTTATTTTTAGTTTAGGAGCTGCTCCAGCTTTAGTTTTTTGTATTATTGGTAAGTTTTTTGGTGTTAAAACTATATTTGTTGAGAGTTTTTCAAGAGTTTCAACTCCGTCTTTGACAGGAAGATTAATATATTATTTTGCTGACGATTTTTATATTCAATGGCCAAAACTCAAGAAATTTTTTCCAAAAGCAAAGGATTATGGTGGTCTATTATGATATTTGTAACTATAGGCAATGATGGTAGGCATTTTGAAAGACTGCTAGATAGAATAGGTGAGTTAATTAAAGAAGATTTTGATGACATTGTTGTTCAATTTGGTAACTCTAGAAACAGTCTTGATACTTCAAATAAAGTAAAAGCCTTCTACAATAGAGATGAGTTTTCGTCTCTTCTTAAAGATTCTGATTTAATTATTACTCATGCTGGTGCAGGGACTCTGCTTCAAATAGCTCAACTTGGAAAATTTCCTCTTGTTGTCCCTAGACTCAAAAAATATAAGGAACATATAAATAATCATCAAATAGATATTGCAACTGAATTTGAAAAAAAGGGTCTTTGTCAGGTTCTGTATGATGTTAAAGAATTAGATAAAAAATTAATAGATGTGCTAAAAAAGAAATCTTTGGATTTAGATTTTAAAAATAAGAATAATGTTAATTTAAAAGAATCCTTAAAAAATGATTTTTATAAGCACATCAGATTATAATATGTTATGAAAAAAGCTTTGATTACTGGAATAACAGGTCAAGATGGATCTTATCTTGCAGAATTTCTCTTGTCTAAAAATTACGAAGTTCATGGAATAAAAAGAAAATCTTCTTCCTTAAATACTGAAAGAGTTGATCATATATATCAGGATCTTCATCAAAAAGGCAATAACTTTTATATGCACTATGGAGATTTAACAGATAGCTCAAATTTGACTAGACTAATTAGCGAAATAAAACCCGATGAATTATATAATCTTGGAGCTCAATCTCATGTTGGAGTGTCTTTTGAATCGCCAGAATACACTGCAAATGTAGATGCTCTCGGCACTTTGAGATTGTTAGAAGCAATTAATTTTTTAGGACTTAATAAGCACACAAGATTTTACCAAGCTTCAACTTCTGAGTTGTATGGCCTTGTTCAAGAAGTTCCCCAAAAGGAATCAACACCTTTTTATCCAAGATCACCATATGCTGTTGCAAAATTATACGCATACTGGATTGTAAAAAACTACAGAGAAGCATATGAGATCTTTGCTTGTAACGGCATTTTGTTCAATCATGAATCTCCAAGGAGAGGAGAAACTTTTGTTACAAGGAAGATCACAAGAGGACTAGCGCAAATAGCCTTTGGTCATGAGAACTGTTTATACATGGGTAATTTAGATGCTCTTCGAGATTGGGGGCACGCATCTGATTATATAAAAATGCAGTGGCTGATGCTTCAACAAGAAAAACCTAAAGATTACGTTATCGCGACTGGTAACCAAATATCTGTCAGAGAGTTTTTTTTAAAGTCTTGTGAAGTTCTCGATTTAAAAGTGGAATTTGAAGGCGAGAGTGTTGATGAGTTTGCGAGGGTAACCTCAGTAAATTCCGCGATAACCCCCTCCATAAATGAGGGTGATATTATTTTAAAAATTGATAAAAGATATTTTAGGCCAACAGAAGTAGAGACGCTTTTGGGAGATGCATCTCTTGCAAAAAAAGAACTTGGCTGGACTCCAGAAATCTCAATAGATGATTTGATAAAAGAAATGACATTATCTGATTTGAAAAAATTTAAAAGATAATTTTTTAAAATGAATAATATTCCAAAAGATTTGATCTATAAATTCGATGAAATTAAATTCAAGGATGAAAGAGGGTTCAATAAGATCAATTTTGAGGATCTCACAAATAATATTTCATTAAAAGAATCTTTTTCAAAAAAAAATGTCTTTCGAGGAATGCACATTCAAATTCCTCCTTATATTCAAAGTAAATATATAAGAGTTTTAAGTGGAAAAATAATAGATTTTATAATACCACTGGACTCAAATCGCCAAGATTTTGGCCATATTTACTCATTTGAAATAAATGAATTAGATTGTTTTAATTTTATTCCTTCATATTGTGCGCATGGTTTTTATGCGCTTGAAGATACATCCTTTCAGTATGTTTGTCTTGGTAAATATAATGAAGAAAGCGAAATGTCCATTAAATTGCCCGGAGATCAACTAACTGACAAAACAAAAATAATATCCATAAAAGACAAGAGTGGAATTGATTTAAACAAAGCATTAGAGATATGCGCTGGACTTGTTTGGAAATATTGATGAAACTTTCTTTAATAACAATTTGTTACAACAGTGAAGATACAATCAAACGAACTCTTGATTCTATTGAAATGCAAAATTTCAAAAATATTGAATATATAATCATCGATGGTGGATCGTCTGATAATACTAATTCAATAATCCAATCACATAAAAAATTTATTGATATACATATTTCTGAACCAGATAACGGAATATTCGATGCATACAATAAAGGTATTGATGCTGCCACAGGTGATGTGATTGGTTTTTTAAATTCTGATGATTTTTTTAAAAATAAAAATTCTTTAGAATTAATTATGAAAGAATTTAATGATAAGATCGATGTAGTTTTCGGCGACATTCTTTTATTAAATAATGATAAAACAAACTCTGTCTTTAGGAGGTGGAAGAGTGGCCCTTTCAAAAGATTTAAATTGCATTTGGGATGGATGCCGCCCCATCCAGGCTTCTTCATCAAAAAAGCAATTATAGATGATATTGGTTTTAAAACAGAATACAAAATCGCAGGAGATTATGATTTTATGACAAGACATCTTCTAAATATCCATCACGACAATGTGATAAATATAAATGAATTTATTACTTGTCAACTTATTGGAGGAGTAAGCACTTCTTTTTCAGTTTCAGCTATATTTCAAAAATTTAAAGAAGATATTACTTCTATGAGAAGTAATGGAATATTTTATCCCCTTGCAATACTTGGAAAAAATCTTGGAAAATTAACTCAATTTTTAAATAAAAATTCGCATTAAAAATGAAGAGTCCAATTATCTTTGAAAAAAATACAGGGAAGCCTTTTAAGTTGTTTGAAAAGCTTTATTTAGAAGCTATAAAAATTAAACAAAAATCAATAGATGCTATGGTTGTTGCAACTGCTTTCAAAGATGTGCCATCATCGAGAGTTGTTAACCTTAAATATGTCAGACAAAATGAATTCATTTTTTTTACCAACTATAAAAGTCAAAAAGGAAAAGAGTTAGCTAAGAATAATAATATTTCATGTTTAATATATTGGAATTCAATGGATATTCAAGTTAGATTCTCTGGCAAAGCAACAGCCACTAGCAATAGCTTCTCAGACTTTCATTATAGTTCAAGATTATATGAAAAAAATATTGCAGCTTATTCCTCAAACCAATCTCAGTTGATTGACAGATATAGTAATCTTGAAAAAAAATACCAAGAAAATCTTAAAAAGTTTTCAGGTAAATCGCCAGAGAGACCAAAAAATTGGGGAGGAATTTCAATTAAACCTGATTATTTTGAGTTTTGGAGGGCTTCTCCATCAAGATTAAATAAGAGAGAATGTTATAAGATGACAAAGGGTAATTGGAACAAATTTTATTTACAATCATGAATTATTTGAAAATTTTTTATTAATCTATAAAATTCACATTAAATTATGTTATTAAAATTAAACTTCTCTTTATTAATAAATATTCTTTTTATATAAGGTATACACCATAGCAATCAATAAAAAAATTTCGACTCCCATAAATCAGAAAATAATTGCTGATGAGGTAATTTTAATAGATTTTGATGGCACAAAGGTTGGTCTTTTAAGTATAAAAGATGCTTTAAATCATGCTATTGATAAGAAATTAGATTTAGTTCAGGTTTCTCCTTCAAATGCCTCACCTATCGTTTGTAAGGTCATGGATTATGGTAAACATGTATTTTCAAAGAAAAAAAATGCAAGTGCGTCTAAGACTAAAACAAAAAAAACTTCTTTGAAAGAAATTAAATTTAGGCCATCAACAGATACTGGTGATTTTAATATTAAATTAAAAAAAATTAAAAGCTTTATTAATCAGGGAGATAAGACTAAAATAAGCGTCCGTTTCAGAGGTAGAGAGATACTAAACAGTAATATGGGCTTAGAGTTGTTAGATAGATTAAAAAAGGAACTTATAAATATTGCTCAAGTAGAACAAGAACCCTCTTTAGAAGGTAGACAACTTCAAATGATTTTGTCCCCAATGAAAAAAAAGTAGATAAATAAAATGGGATATAAACTTAAAACACATTCAGGAGCTTCAAAAAGGTTTAAAAAAACTGGTACAAGCATTAAAAGCAAAAGTGCAAATAGGAACCATATTCTCACAAAACAATCTACAAAAAGAAAAAGACATAACAGAGGTATGAACAAATTAGTTGGCACAGTAAAGAAAATGGCTTCACAACTTATCAAATAATCATGGCAAGAGTAACTAAATCATTAAAAGCAAAAGCAAAACATAAGAAAGTTCTTTCGGCTACAAAGGGCCATTATGGAGCTAGAAGTAGATTGTACAAGACTGCAAAACAATCAAATATTAAGTCATTGCAATACGCCTTCAGAGATAGAAAAAATAAAAAAAGAAATTTTAGATCGCTTTGGATAGCTAGAATAAATGCAGCAGCAAGAAATATGGATTCATCTTATTCTGTGCTTATTTCTGAAATGTCAAAAAAGAACATAAGTTTAAATAGAAAAATACTTGCACAGATAGCTGTTGAGGATCCTTCTACTTTTGAAAAAATAGCTAAATCTTCACTGAGCTAAATTTTGTGAATGTCACAAAATAATAAAATATATTCTCCTAAAATTGACACCGAAATAGGTTCAAATCATCCTATAAATATTTTGAAGGATTCAATCCTTAATATGTTAGTTTCGTTTGGCTTTGAAATTAAAGAAGGTCCAGAAATAGAATCAGAAAAATTTAATTTTGACATGTTAAATATAAAACAAAATCATCCAGCTAGACAGATGCATGATACCTTTTACGTTGATAACAAAACTAATCTTTTAAGAACTCATACATCACCAGTTCAGATAAGAGGCATGCTAGAGACAACACCCCCAATTGCATTTGTTTCAGGTGGAAAGGTTTATAGAAAAGATGATGACGCAACTCATTTGCCTATGTTTCATCAGATAGAAGGAATCTGTGTTGATAAGAACATTAATTTTTCTCACTTGAAACATTTAATTTATGAAATCATTTATAAACTTTTTGGAGAAGACATAGATATTAGATTCAGGCCATCGTATTTTCCTTTTACAGAACCCTCTGCAGAGGTAGATATTTTGTCAAATGATGGTAAATGGTTAGAGGTGCTAGGCTGTGGAATTGTTAATCCAATTGTTTTAAAAAACTGTAAAATTGATCCCGATATCTATAGTGGCTTTGCATTTGGTCTAGGCATTGAAAGAATTGCTATGTTAAAGTTTGGTGTAGATGACATTAGAGACTTCTATAAGTCAAACCTAGATTTCTTGAATCAATTCAAATGAAGATTTGTTATGATGACATAATCAGGCATTTAAATGATCAACCATCAATATCTGTAATATCAGATTTATTATTTCAGCTTGGCCACGAACATTCTCTTGAAGGTGACATATTTGATATAGAATTCACCCCAAATAGAGGTGATTGCCTATCAGCATATGGTTTAGCAAGAGATTTGGGAGCATTTTTTTCTTTTAAAAAAGAATTTAATTTTTTTGAGGGCAAGATAGATAATTTAGAATTAGATTTTGTCAATGAATCTATTGATTGCTGCCCAAATATTTCCTTTCTAAACATAGAGATTAATAATATCCCTAATACATACAAAAGTTATATGGAAAATTATTTTTCAAAACTTGGCAATAAAAAAAATAATTTTTTTACTGATATAACTAACTATCTTGCATATGAGATTGGTCAACCAATGCATTGTTATGACCAAAAAAAAATTCAAGATAAAATTTGTCTTAAAGAGATCAAAGAAAATGTGAAGTTCAAAACGCTGATAGACAAAGAAATAGAACTTTCGGGAAAAAATTATGTCTTTACTCAAAATGATTCTGTAATAAATTTAGCTGGAGTTATGGGAGGTAAAGAAACCTCATGTTCAGATTCAACTACATTTGCATTAGTTGAAAGTGCGTATTTTAATCCTGATACAATAGTGGGAAAATCTCTAAAGTATAACTTAAATTCTGAAGCTGCATATAAATTTGAACGCGGAGTGAACCCAGGAATACAAGAGCTTGCATTAAGAAGGTTTATAAATATTGTAAGAGATCATACTGACATTAAAAGTATGAAAATCATAAATCACAGTTACAAAGAATTTACAAAAAAACAACAAATTTTTGATGAAAATAATATTTCTAAAATATTAGGCATTAATGTAACTAAAGAGCAATATAAAAATTATTTATCTAGCTTGGGATTCGAATGCAGTCATAACATAAAAATACCAAATTATAGACATGATATTACCAATCAAAATGACTTAGCTGAGGAAATTGCAAGGTTGGTAGGTTTTGATAATATTCCTTCAAAAAATATCAATATAAAAACTATATCAAATAAAAAAATTTCTAAGCCGTCGAGCGTAGAAAATATAAAGTCAATACTGATCCAGAGTGGATTCTGTGAAGTAATCAATCAACCCTTTATAAATACAGACAATAAACAAGCAATCAAGATTGATAATCCACTTGACACAAATAAAGCTTATCTAAGAACAAGTTTGCGCCACTCTCTAATTGATAATCTTGTATTTAACGAAAATAGACAAAAGGATTCTATAAAATTATTTGAGATATCTGATATATATTCTAATAATAATGGCGTTAACAAAGAAGCAAAAATAGGAATTATTGCAAGTGGTATAGTGGGAAAAAATTATCAAGATTTCTCAAAAAGAATTAATAAAGATTATTTAGACAATATTTTAAATGAGATATTTCCGCAAGAATGTTACGAAATTTTTAACATATCTAGAGATAACATAAATTCAAAAAATAAAAATGAGATAATTTATTCTGAAATTTTAATATCTCATGCGCGAGTAGACAACTATGCTGATAGTAAAATTGATTTAGCTGATACACAATTTGCATATAAAAAAATATCTGATTATCCTTCGATTTATCGAGATATATCTTTTTCATCTATGGATATTTTAAAAATAAAAGAATTAGAGGGTCTCATATCAGAATATGATGATGATATTTTAAAAGAAAAATTCATATTTGATTATTTTATAAATAAAAAATCTGGAGAAATCAAAATTGGTTATAGATTTATTTTCCAATCGTCCAACAGAACTTTAACTGATGAAGAAATTGAAAGTAAATTTGATGATATAGTGAAGCTATCAAAAAATGTGAGCGATATATCTATACCTGGCCTTAAGTAAATCAAAAATTATGAATAAAAAAGATATTGTTAAGAATATAGTTACAAGACAAAACATGAGTTACGTAACGGCTTCAAAATTTCTAGATTCTTTTATTGCTATTTTAAAAATGAATCTTCTAAAGAAAGACCAAAAATTAAGCAATTTTGGAACATTTTATTGTCATACTTCTAAGATAAGACTTGGAAGAAATCCAATGACTAAAGAAGAATATATAATTCAAAGTATAACTAAAACGAAATTTAGAGCATCTAATCATATAAAAAAAACACTTAATTGAGCATTATTATTTAACATAATCTATAATACTTTCCATGAATAATAAATATTACATCTTCTCATTTTTATTTATTTTTGCTGTCTTTACACACTCGCAGTCCCTTGATGACGACTTTCTAAATAGTCTTCCAGAAAATATTAAGGATGATGTTATGAGTGAGGCAACAGATAAAAATACAAAAGAAGACTATGTATATCGGTCGCCAAATACTAAACAAGAATTGCCTTATCAGACACTCGAAAGATTAATTAGGGAAATTGAAGAAGTTAAAAAAAGATATGCTGCAAGTGATGAAATAAACGATGAACTCAAAAGATATGGTCATAACTTTTTTAGTTCTATTCAGTCATCTTTTATGCCCATTAATGATCCAAGTCTGGGTGATGGTTATATTATCAATCCTGGCGATAGTTTAAAACTTCAGATAATTGGAACTAACTCAAAAATAATTGAGATGAAGGTCGAAAGGGAAGGGTCAATAAATATACCTAATATCGGTAAAGTTTTCATTGCAGGCATTGATTTAAATAATGCTCAAGCATTAGTTAATGATCTTGTAAAATCTAAATCACCAGGTTCTAGCTCATACATAACTCTAACAGGAATAAGTGATATACAAATATTAATCGTTGGTAATGTTATAAACCCTGGAATTTACACCATAAGCGGTAATACTAATATACTGCATGCATTGAATGCTTCCGGTGGAATTGCAGAAAATGGAAGTTTCAGAGATATATCTGTTAAAAGAAATAATAAATTAATAGCTAAAGTTGATCTATATGAAATATTTATGAATGGAAATATCTCTAATGAATTTAGATTAAGAAGTGGTGACTCAATAGTTGTTGGTCCACTAAGTGGACAAGTTGCAATATCTGGTGGAGTTGTCAATTCTGGGATATATGAAATTAAGGACACAGCTCTGTCTTCACTTATAAATTTAGCTAATGGTTTCTCCCAAGATCTTGATAGTTCTGAAAGTATAAAAATATCTAGAAAAAATGTGCAATCAAAGATAACAGTAAATATCAGTGATATTAGTTCATTTCAAGTTCAGGCTGGAGATAATGTGTTTATCCCAGAGTATAGTCCAGAAACTGAAAAAACAAGTACGGTCAAAATACATGGACATGTTGTTAATCCAGGTATTTATTCATTTAAAGATGGCCAAAAGTTACTCAATGTTATTAGAAAAGCAGGTGGCTATAAAAATAATGCCTATCCTTTTGGAGGGTCTCTCAAAAGAAAGTCTGTAATGGAATTAGAGGAAAAAGTTCATGCTAGGATATACAAAGACCTTATATCTTTTATAGTAAATAATATCGGAAGGGTTGGAGCCGGTTCAGGCGGAGATTCATCTCTGCCAATGTTAATATCCGAATATAAAGAAATTACACCCTCAGGAAGAATTACAGTTCAACTTGATATTGATCAATTAGAAAATAATCCAAAGCTTAATATTGAAATCGCTGACGGTGATGAAATTTATATTCCTGCAATTACTTCAGATATATACGTCTATGGAGAAGTAATGAATCCTGGTGCACGAATGTATAAGGATACGGAAGGCTTAAGTGATTATATAAATCAATCTGGAGGCTTTACGAAATATGCTATGGAATCAAAGGTAATAATAGTAGAACCAAACGGAAATAGTAAATCAGTAAAAATAAACAGATTCAGTTTTATTCAAGGTTTGAGTGAAGTCGAATTATTGCCGGGATCGCTTATATATGTACCAAGAGATATTGATCCAGTCTCAGATCTTCAAAGTACCGCATTATTCTCCCAGGTATTTAGCAGCTTGGCGCTTTCATTGGCCTCTTTGAATAGTATTAACTAATGAGTAAATTTTTTTTTTTTTAGTTCTTTTATTACTTGGTATCCATCTATCATCTGATTATACTGACTATATTTATGTAGATAAGAACCCATCGTTAAATTCGTTTGGTCAAACCGGTTTAATACAATCTCCAACAGCTGAAACCAAGGGAGAAGGCAGTATATATTTTACATATAACAAGCAAAATATATGGAAATTAGGTACCTTAACTGTTACCCCTTATGATTGGCTCGAGGCTAGTTATTTTTACTATAGACCAGTAGATCTATATTTTGGAACTTTAAAGGGTAAATTTTTAGATAAAGGTTTTAATGTTAAATTTTTACTTGAAAATAAAAATAACTATCTTCCAAGTATTGCAGTTGGTTTGGATGATTTTGCTGGAACTGGATTATTTTCAAGAGAATATCTTGTAGCTACACAGCAGTTTAAAAATATTAAGATAACTGCAGGAATCGGATGGGGGCAGTACTCGTCTGGTAAAAAATTTGATAATCCGATAGGGTCAATAAAGAAATCTTTCTCAGATAGGCCTTTGCCTAATTCTGGTGATGGACAAGGGGGCCTTCCGTCATATAACACTTGGTTTAAAGGACCATCAAATTTTCTAGGAGGAATAGAATTACTATTGCCACATGCAAATGGACTAAAAGCAAAATTTGAATATGATCCATTTGATTATTCAATATTCTCAGTATATGAAAATAGTAATCTAACTTTTGCTCCAAATGAAGATAGGTTTAAAGACTCTGATATTAATTTTGGTCTCAGCTATCCAATTAACGACAACTTAACAATAGACTTGTCATATATAAAAGGAAATATGATAAATATCTCATTTAGTTTTGGTGGTAAATTTGATAAAAATTATGGAAAGAAGAAAAAATTTATCCCCAAAATAAAGAATATAGAAAAAAATGATAGAAAATCTTTCTACATAAACCTATTAAAGAATATCAATAATAATGATATTTATCTTCAAACAGCTAATTTGGATCAAAAAAATGAAAATCTTGAAATATCTATATCCTCATCTGTTTATCGCAATCCTATTCAATTAACATCAAGATCAGCATACATTGCAAATCTAAGTTCTCAATACAAATTAAAAACAATCACTGTTTCTCAGATTAATACAGGAATAGAACTGAATAGAATAAAATACAAAACTAATGACTTAAACAAAAGTATGCCAAAAGGTATTGTTAAAAATAATACATTGGTTGATTCTGGATCAATGAATTATAAAAATCATGAATTTAAACCGACCGTAAAATTTCCAGTACTTTTTTCAAGCTTTGCACCTGATCTTAGAACACATATAGGGTCTCCTGAAGAGTTTGCTTATTTTGGAGTTGGTGTAAAACATACATCAGAAATTCAATTCTCCAGAAATTTAATATTTATTTCAGAAATAGGATTAAATATTTCTGATAATTTTGATGAAAAACAATCTAGACCAGATTCACCATATTTACCAAATGTTAGAACAGAGATTATTCAATATTTACAGGATTCTGAAGAATATATAACAAGGATGCAACTTGACTACATATGGTCTCCAAAAAAAGATATTTATACTAAGATTTCTGGTGGAATCCTAGAACAGATGTATGCAGGTTTTGGTAGTGAAATTTTATACAAACCTTTTGATAAAAATTATTCTATCGGAATGAACCTGTATACAGTAAAAAAAAGAGGCTATGATCAAAAATTTAAAATGTTGGATTATAAAACAACAACAGGCCATATCGAATTTAATTATTATATTCAAAATCTTGGTATTCTCGCTAATATTTCTTATGGTCAATACTTGGCTAAAGATAAAGGATTTACCTTTGATTTGTCACGACAGAATAAATATGGATTTAGAGCAGGAATATTCTTTTCAAATACAGATGTTTCAGCACTAGAGTTTGGTGAGGGAAGTTTTGATAAAGGTTTTTATTTTCAAATTCCTTTTGAATTCCTTACCTCTAATAGTAGGGGCGATTACTTTAATTTTAAACTAAGGCCTTTAACAAGGGATGGTGCGGCTAAACTTGAGGTTGGCAATGATTTACCGGGGTTGATTTTCAATTCAACCTATAGAGATATTAATAATGGATGGTATGACTTCCTTAATTAAATC
>MDTG01178414.1_pt1 | contig 12204 bp, 8 predicted proteins | sample 811421 | NCBI WGS metagenome assembly MDTG01 (sample SAMN05326645, study PRJNA326480) | marine metagenome | isolation source: seawater | place: Pacific Ocean: South East | collected 2011
AATCAACGGAATGGCATATAGCATTTAAAAGAACAGAAATAAAATTAAATAGCGGTGTGAGCGGGCCATCAGAAGTCAAAGGTTTCAACATGACCTCAGACACAGAAATAGTCCCCGAAGATTTATTCTCTACTTTGTCTTCTTCAGATGTTCCTTCAACTGATAGCTTTGTTAAGGATGAAGCCGCTTATGCCATGAAAGGTTGGTATTCTTATGACCCTGTAACACACATTATAAGTGCCTCGAAAACTCCCTACATAATTACGACTTCAGACGGTTCATATGGAAAAATTATAATAGATAATCTTCAAGAGCCAGGACGTAGTAACGCTGGTGTAGTATCCTTACGTTGGGTCATGGGTAACGGAACTGATTTAAACGGTGAAGAAAAAACAGCGACTATAGATCTTTCCAGCAACAACGAGGCGTATTTTAGTCTCGCCAATGAAACTTTGGTAGACGTAGATGACGCGAGTAACTCCGATTCATGGGACCTTCATTTTAATGGTTACACTATAAAGATGAACGGTGGGATGAGTGGTTCAGGAAAAGCGAGTGCTATGCCAATGGAAGGAGAAGAATTTGAAAATATCGCGGTTGCTCCTGATCATGGATACAGTTCAGACCAATCAGGCTCTATTTTTGGTGCAACATACGGCGGATGGTACAACTATGATGGAACCACCCACTTACTGTCCTCAAAAAATCATATCTATCTCATAGATACAGGAAATTCAGTATACAAAATGCAAATTAAAAATTATTACGGCGAAGTTGGAGGATCTCCCGTTTCTGCTATTTACACCTTCCAGTGGAGAGAGCTAAACGTGACTAATACAGCAATTTCTGCGCAGTCATGGGGGCAAATCAAACAACACTTAACACGTTGATTTGAAGAGGGAATAGAGGAATTACTATAGAAGGGAATTAAGCGTATTATTACTGTTTAATTCCCTTCTTACCCTCATCAAAGAATAATCCTATGAAAATCACATATTCGTCAACCAACGACCCTTATCCGTTGTAAGTACATAGATAAGACCCCAAATACCTGAAGCCGATACTTCGCCAAGAATCAAACCGAAGAAAAATGGTTTAGCATTCCTAAAAAGTGCGAGTCCCCCGAAGCGAACGATTACCCCTTTTACGACCCAGGCTATTAATGCAGAAAACCAAATTTGACTCGTTAGCCATCCTATAGAGATTGCAAAACCTATTGGATGAAAAGGCCACCAATACCATCTATGTTGAGCCCACATCAAAAAACATTCGACCGATGCACCTAATCCCTTAAAAAACCACCCCCGCGTGTTGGCTTCCGGCATACTCTCCATAGTCGGTCCTACGTATGGCCAGCCATGTGCTCCAGCCCAGTTTATCAATGAAAGGTTAATTGCACCGTATGAATAGGCTAATTTTAATGTCATATATGCGGCACCCGACAATGAACACAAGAGTGCCAAAATAAGCCCCCAAAATAGCATTGTTTTCGAACCCGGTATGAGTTCGGCTAACTTCAGTCCATTAGAGGCAGCTACCATAGGCGATGTTCGGGACTCTCCCTGCCAGATAAAAGTAAAATTTAAAGCAACCAACCCCTTCGCCCCAAGTATAGAAGTCCCCAAACCTGAAATAATAAAATAGGCGGGCACAATAGGACTACGTGCCGTTGCTACACCCCCTGTAGCAACAACTCTAGCAACTAAGATGAAAAAAATTATACTGATCACGATCAGTATAGGTAACACGACGATCGGTATTCCTGAGCGCCACAACCAAATTGAAATAAACATCAGGCAGCCTAAAAAAATCAACACTGCAGTCCGATAACGGAGTAATTCACCGCTGTCATCGACCCCACTCTTAGGATCCAATAGCTTTTTGTACACGTCCTTTAAGTGATCACGCGCATTCCATAGACCGTATAAAACCAACACCACTACAGCTCCAGTTGCCTGATGAGTTAGGTCTGCCGATTGCGAATATTCGTATGCACTCAACGTTTCAGTGCTCGAAATTCCTATAGTAGTAAATACACCTTCCTGAACTTTCGAGATTACATAAAAAAACCATATACTAAAAGTAATCTCTAAATTTACTAGATAGAAAAACCCAACCCACGCCAGATTAAGGAAAATAGGCAGATGGAGTGTCTCATTGAACATCGAAAATTGACCACTGGGACTAAATTGGGGAACAACAGGCCAATAATGATTTAATGCATTAAAACTCAAAAGAGTAAAAGGAATCATAAAGCCTAACCACATAACTTCTTGTCGAAAAAATGGCCCAATTTTCTCATCCGAATCCTTCTCTATCATATTCTGAGGCAATTGGACCATAGGATAGGCTAGACGCTCATGCACTGACCACTGCCGGTGCAAGATGGAACTCATACAAATCAGCATTAAACTCAGAGCAAAAACAAATGACAGCCACCAGCCCATCGGCTCTAACCAAACATGCCAAGGAATATTTAATCCATCAGGTAGGCCTTCGTAATAATATTTAATTGCTTCTCCATCTTGAGGAACCATCCAAGCCGGTATAATATCAAAAAAAAGCTCCGCGTAATTATTCTCGGGTGTAGCATAGTAAAAAGGGTACACCAGCGTACCTATAAGGAAAAACATCAAACCCCAAGTTGGAACAGTTACAGCCATAAGCAACATACAATAGATCATTACTAAATCTGCTCGAGAAAGTTCGAATTGCTTATGCAGCATTCTAACAAGAACATTGACAATGAACGTTAGTATAAAGAACAAAAATATTGCTGCCGGCGACGATGGATTAAAACCAATCCAGTAGTAGTTAAATACAATGCCATATGGAGCAATTAACCCGATTGTCATCGAAAGGATTACGCCAAGACCAAGCCCACGCATACTAAAGTGATTATTTTTAATCATGAATAGTTGCAACTCTGCATATTTATAAAGGTTTTTAAATCCTATTTTTCAATATTGTTTCGTAGTAAAATCATCATCCTCAACATTGACATGCACACCTTTTAATTACTACGAAAACTTGTTAATTTTTCTGAATAGAATCAGTGTAATATAAGAATCTAAACAATACAACTTAATCCTTTCACAACGCCTGTTCGCGCGTTAATTATCACGAATCACCTAATCAGCATAGAAAGATTTGTCCAGAGCGCTGCACTCGGTTTTTTATTTTCATGACGACCTTCCGATTTTATTATTTCTTCAACTAAACAAATAGAGTTTATTATCAAGAATATTATGGGAGAATCAAAAAATTGATTTTGATTCCTCGAAAAGATAAAGATGCGTTATATCACTGGTAAAAAAGATAATTATAGTGAATCATAGCATGGGAATGAAATCATGAATAGTCTAATCGAATGGAAAAATCATTTATTACCGCTACCGAAAGAATTAACAATCGATGGACAAGTCCGAATAAGTCCGTCAGACGTGTCAATTGTTGATGAAAGCGGTTGCAATGCACAATCACATCAGGCAGTGAAAGAACTGCGTCAAATTTTTAAAGAAAAAGCAAATTGTTTGCCCGATGGAAGTTCCTTCACGATTAAACTCGCCTTACTAAATGAAGAAGACACAATCGAAGGTACCGATATATACGTCAATGATTTGCGCGCACTTCCAAATATGGAGCAAGCCTATAAAATTTTTCCAATTGAAGATAATTGTCTAATCATAGCAGCTATTAAGTCAAGCGGGCTATTTTACGGAGCCTGTACAATCAAACAACTACTTTTGGCAACAATTTGCTCCAGCTCTGTCACTATACCGATCGTCAACATAAGAGATTGGCCTGACATATCTGAACGAGGAATATGGAATTTCCCTAATGAAGTAGAGTGGATTCCATGGCTCGCATCAAAAAAACTTAATTACGGAAAAATGGCAGCCACCCAGTTATCTCCAGTTGAGCGCAATAAAGAAAACTCAGCAACTATAGACCGCGATCTCATGCTTGAAAGCCAAAAAAGAGGATTTAATTATTCTCCCTTTATTCTACATTTGAATTTCCTTCACAGTTGTGGAATTTATCGTGCCTATCCCGAATTAGCAGGTAAGGGAGATGGTGCATTAACAGGTCGCTATTTTGCCCACAAAGATGGGAATCAACACCGAGCACCGTGTGCGTCTCAACCTATTTTAATTGATATATTGGCAGAGTGGATGACCTCAATTGCAAAACAAGATGGGCTTGATATTAGTTGCTGGCTCAGCGAAAGACCAGGACAATGCGAATGCATTGAATGCACTTCGATTGGACAGTTCGTACTTGAAGCCCGAGCGTTCGTTGCGGCATGGAAGCGTGTTAAAAAGGTTTTTCCAAAACTTGAAATACGCCTCTTTTTATCTACCACTACATTGGAGCGAGACTGGCGCATAATGGACGAGACGCCACCGGAAATAAAAATTGAACGTGCCTGTGCTATGGGCTTAGAAAGAATACCCCATAAACCACGCGATCTCTTTATCAATCCTCTTTATGACAAATATGCTTCCGAAGGGCGTTGGATAGCCAGTTACGATGTTCCAATTGGAGTAAACGGGGATGTAGACACTCCAGAATTTAAACTTCCGGAAAAATCAGCAATTCGAGTTCAAAATTATGTCACACAATTATATAAGCGAAAATACAAAGGAGCATATGGTATGGTAGCCTGGCATACCTTTGCTAAAGAAACGGATGACTTTAACATCTCTGCATTAGCAGAATGGTCATGGAATATAGAAGGCCGTTCGGTTCGTGAATTTTCTATAGCGTGGGGAACTTCTCAAGGGATAGAAAATACAGAATTATTTGCTGACTGGTCAGAAATAGTCGGTGAACTTGCCTTTGATGTTTTCGATTCAGATTTTCCGACCGCCTATTCTCAGGGAAAATTAATTCAATTAATACAAGAGCGAAAAAGACCTTATTTAGGAGAAGGTCTTTTTCGTTATTTTGAGTCTAAAAAATCCTTTGAAAACAAACGTACTAATTTCAGTAAAGCTAAAATTTTAGCTGCCCAGCTACCATCTTCATACCTATTGGAAACCGATATCATAGGTACTTATATCGATTTATCTGAAAGTATTTGGCAAATAGCCGAAATCTTGGCCACAAATAACTTAGAAACAAAAAATGACCAAAAAGAAATAGTGAAGTGGATTGAGAAACTCAGGCTTAACGGGGAGAATAACATAGAAGCCATTCGAATATGGCGCACATCCTTAGGACCGGAACCCTGGCATACACGTGTTTACGATGCGCTTACAGCCACTAAAACTACAGTTGATAAAATTTCTACTTTCATCGAAGACCGTTATGTGTTTTAATCTCATTTTTAACTCCACCAAATAGGAAGGTCAAGACCTTCAAATTCCGGATTTTTCTTATAATATGGACCCGAAACATAGGGAAAACGCTCTTCGAGATCGTCTATCAAATCTACTCCAAAGCCTGGTCGATCTGGTATAGTTAAAACTCCATCTTCTATAAGATAAGGTTCTTTAAAAATTTCCCATTTTAACGGATTATATGTCTGATTGAGTTCGCACATGTGGCCACATGGAACTCCTGCGACCAAGTGAATATTTGCTATAGTAGTCAACCCACCTACCCAATTATGGGGGCAATAATATTGGCCAAATTCATGGATAGTCTGTCCGATATACCAACCTTCTGAAATACCAGTAAGATTCGCATCTGTCTGTATTATATTCATAGCCCCTGACGAAACATACGGCTCTACCTGCCAACGGTTCCACCAACTTTCGCCCCCAGAAACCATTACCGAGGGCATAGCTTCGTTAATAGCTATATGTTGATTCAACGCAGCGGGATCTACTGTCTCAAGAGGCTCCTCATACCAATAAAACCCAAGATCCTCTAAGGCAGGACATAATTCCTTGATTATCAATTCAAACGGCCACGGAAACTTCTCCAATACCAATTGGAAATCAGGTCCCACAGCCGAGCGAAGCCGTTCGAGCATCGGGAGGTACTCTTTAAAAGTGATACCACTATACTTCCAGCTAGTTCCATTGCGAAATTTGAATGTCGTATAGCCTGCTGCCTTGTAGCGCAAAGCTTCCTCAATTAGTTGTTGTTCTCCATTTTCATACCAAGCATGAGAAACGCCCCCGCTGGCATAAATCTGAACCTGATTAGACACTTCAGGGTCATCGGATAGTAATTTGAAAACCGGCTTCTCTAAAGCTTTCCCTATGACATCCCATAAGGCATTATTTACCCCGGCCCAAGCACCTTCAGCTACTGGACCATGTCCTTGATTATTAGTTAGTAAGTCAACATCGAAGACATTCGCACCCTTGAGCATCGGAGTTATATACCGGTCAGTGTATTCTTTGAGACGATCTGGCCCCCTATAAGGACTTCCCTCAGCTATCCCAACAATACCTTGATCCGTATAGATCTGTACCAGAGCGGCATCAGATTTCCAAACATACAAACCAGCGCAACGCCACATGTAGTCGCCGTCGTGAACATATGACAGCGGCGTGACCTTTATTTCAGTGATAACAATGTTTTGACGTTGTAAATTCTGCGTGGGATATTTTCTAATCTTTTCCACATTTAGCCCCTTTAATCAATTTTTATAGCTTTCCCCGATTTTGATAAAATCGGCGTACCAAAGATATCTTTTTCCCTTTAACGGAACACAAATTTTTCGTTTCTGCGATTGCCTCTACGGGTAGTATCATTAAATTACTTAGTATTAAAAGATATTTTTAAAAAATCTCGGGCAACGGAGTGATTATATGGTTTCTGGAACAATAATATACGGTGTTTTTCTCATCCTTTGGGGAACAGTTATTTCTATTTATTCCGATAGTAAATCCTTTACGTCTTGGATTCCATCGCTAATAGGCTTGCCCATTTTATTGAGCGGAATAATTTCATTGGCTTATCCAAATCAAAAAAAAATGTGGATGCATGTCAGTGTCTTGTTCGGATTACTGGCTTTCCTAGGTGGACTTGATTTTTTACGGGGATTTAATTCCGAAATGGGTCCTTTTGAAAAACCAACAGCTGGATTATCCAAATTAATGCTTCTGATTACTGGCGGCATCTTTACTTTTTATAACATAAAATCCTTCATAGCAGCCAGAAAAATCACGAAAGAGTCTTGATCTATTCGCCTAACTATTCAGCAAGTTATAATATAGAGGTGACCTAAAACAAATTTTTCTAAAATTACTGAACTTTCTCGATCACAATATAGAGATCTCTGAATAATACTATCCAGTGTTTTTTGCTAAGGAACGCGTATTTGAAACGATTTCTGTTAATTTTGAAAATAGTATGTTAAAATCTCCTCCTATTGAAATCCACTGTACGCCAAGCTGATTATAATGAGAGATTAATTCTAAATCGAAGCCCATTGCTATTCCCACGGTTCTCCCAGAGCTAAGAGTACTTTTTATTACACGTTCAGTCATCGATCTCACATCTGGATGATTAATTTTACCTGATAGTCCAATAGATCCCGCCAAATCATTAAAACCTATACAGATACCATCCAAGCCCTCTATTGATACAATTTCTTCTATAGAATTTACCGCATCAACATGCTCGATTTGAACGATGACCATGATCTGGCTGTCAGCATCTTTTAGATATTCTGGATAAGGTTGACCACCGAATAACCTTCCTCTGCGCGGTCCAAAACCGCGCTGTCCTTTAGGAGGATATTTACAAGCAGAAACAACACGTTCAACTTCTATACTAGATTTAACCATAGGAACAACTATCGCAGCAGGATGAAGTTCTAAGATGGGCTTTATCTGCACTGGATCTGCGGAAGGCACCCGAACAAACGGAGCAGCGTTAGTGCCTCGCGTAGCCATTACATGCAATAATGCAGTATTAGTATCTATTGGACAATGCTCCATATCAATCCATGTAAAATCAAATCCAGCATCCCCCACCAGTTCACTAATTGCAGAATCGGTAAAAGTAATAGAAGTTCCTATGCAAAGTTCGCGGCGAGCTATTTTGTCTTTGAATAATTCAATATTATTTAATGACATCATTTAACTCCTGAGATACTCGTTGGCCAACGCACTATTTAAAGAAAATTAAACTTCAATAAATCAACTCAATTCAGTTTAAAAATCAACTGCAAAGAGATCTATTATATCTGCGTTTTACAGAAAGGCTCTCTCGTAAGTATATTTATCTTCATATGGCGGTCAAAATTAAAGGTTGATCATGAGGGAAATCGATGCCTAAGCAGAATAAACTAATTGAAGACGCAATAACAACTGAAGACTTATGGCGAATTATGTTGAAAAGAGTACCGCCGATTGTATCGGAGTATTTCCGAGGCGGGGCTGATTCAGAAACTACCATGCGTGGCAATGTAAAAGCCTTTCAGCAATCCGCAACGACAGCAAGAGGAGCAATAAAATTTGACAAGGTAGATTTGACAACAAATACGATGGGGCAAAAACTAAACGTTCCATGGTACATTTCTCCCGTTGGCAGCTTGAGATCTCTTTATCCGATGGCTGATGCAGTAGCCTCCAAGGTAGCGGGTGAATATGGAACGATCATGGCGCAATCGACATTATCGGGTACACCGATGGAGGAAGTGACAAAAGCTAGTAAGGGAGCATGCTGGTATCAATTATACCTCTGCGGAGGCAAAGAAACAGCTTTAAGGAGCATTAATAGAGCAAATGAAGCTGGATTCACCGGCTTAATCCTAACTATTGACACCGGTGTTTCAGGACTCAGAGCACTACATCAAAGAATGAATCCAATGCAGGTAGCTAAACCTTTCACCGGCTTAGGACTTGTCGAAGCTATACGTCTAATTTTTAAAAAAATTTCTGTCGCACCACAAATGGTCACTCGTCTTCCTTGGCTGATTGATCACACGATAGACGGCGGACTAATGGAATTTGTAAACGTGGTAGATGAAAATGGATCTGCTATGCCTTATGCTGATATTGGGGAGCAATTATCTTCATCAGCGGTCACTTGGGATGATTTAAACTGGATAAAACAGGCGTGGGGAAACGAAAAACCTTTAATAATCAAGGGTATCCACTGTTCCTACGATGCTAAAAAAGCAGAAGATTATGGAGCGTCCGGAGTTATTTGGTCAAACCACGGCGGACGACAACAAGATAGAGTACCCCCTACTCTCCATATTGTTGAACAGGAAATGCCACATATGGCTAACTCAAGCTTAGATTTTATGATGGATGGTGGAATACGTAATGGTACTGATATTTTAATTGCACTGTCATATGGATTGAAGGCTGTCGGAATCGGTAGGGTTACTGCTGCAGGAATAGGAGCAGGTGGAGCACTGGGTTTACGTCGTGCCTTCGATATTCTCGATTCTGATCTGCGTAGAGCAATGCGACTTGTTGGACTACAAAACATATCCGAGATACAAGAAATGGGCAGTGAAGTTCGCCGAAAAAATTTATTGATTGGCGATTCTCACCTACCAGAATTTGTTTATTAATACGAAAAACCTATGACTATTTTAAAAGATCAAATTACATGACGAGTCCTCTCTTAGAAGTAAAAAACCTACAAGTTTCTTTTAATACAGATTACGGAAAAGTTTTTGCGGTAGAAAACCTTAATTTTATAGTAAAATCCGGCGAAACTCTCGGGATAGTCGGAGAATCAGGCAGTGGTAAATCTGTAACCAGCTTGGCAATTATGCGATTGCTCCCAAAACACATAACAGAGATCGGCCAACAATCAGAAATCAAATTCTTAGGCGAGAACCTACTTACTCTGAATCAACAGCGAATACAGGCAATCAGAGGATCTGAAATTTCAATGATATTTCAGGAACCTACAAAATGTTTGAATCCCGTCTTTAGAGTCGGATATCAGGTAATGGAAGCCATATTGACACATCAGGACGTATCAAAAACAGATGCAAAATTAAGAACTATTGAGTTATTCCGAGAGGTAGGTATTCCTGATCCCGAAAGACGTATTCAAATGTATCCGCACGAAATGTCCGGAGGACAGCAACAACGAGTCATGATCGCTATGGCTTTATCTTGTAATCCAAAACTCTTAATTGCAGATGAACCGACAACAGCGTTGGATGTAACAATTCAAGCACAAATCCTTCAACTTTTACGTCGAATCATAAGCGAAAGAGATATGGGGTTAATTTTTATTAGCCACGACCTAGGTGTTATATCCGAAATAGCGGACACCATCGCAATAATGCACGACGGGAAAGTAGTAGAATCTGGAGACCGCAATCAAATTTTTCAGTCTCCAAAGCAACCTTATACAAAAGGACTTTTGGCGTGCCGCCCTAGATTAGAATGTGAATCTGTAAGATTGCAAACCGTCCATGATTTCTTAGGCTCTAAGAACAATCAAAAAACCGCTATCGACCTACAAGAGAATAATCAGTCAGCAAATACAGACAAATCGGGAATTCGAAAAAGCTATCTACATCCACTTACAAAATTAGCTGAAATTGGCTTCCCTAAAAACCAGGAAGATTATCCTGAAGGATGCAAATTTGCATCAGAGCATGAGAAACCATTATTAAAAATAGAAAACCTACGCGTCTATTTTCAGATGCGTAGTGGCCTTTTTCGAAAATCAGCAAGCACTATAAAAGCAAACGATGGTATTTCACTTGATGTCTTCAAGGGACAAACGTTAGGCCTGGTAGGGGAATCAGGTTGTGGAAAAACAACTCTTGGCAGGGCAATTTTACGCTTGGTAAACTCTACTCAAGGAGAAATTACATATGATGGAAATAATCTAACGAAACTTTCTTCAAAAGCATTACGACCTTTCAGAAAACGCATACAAATAATTTTTCAAGATCCGTACAGCTCCTTAAACCCAAGAATGACAACAGAGGATACACTTACCGAACCAATGTCGATTCATAATATCGGTAATTCGTACGAGGAGCGTCGCCAAATAATGTTAGATTTACTCGAAAAAGTAGGTATGAATAACGAGAGTTACTTAACGCGCTATCCACATGAATTTTCAGGTGGTCAAAGGCAACGCATATGCATTGCGCGCGCCCTATCTGTTCAACCAGAATTAATAGTATGCGATGAATCAGTATCAGCTTTGGATGTCTCCGTCCAAGCACAAGTTTTGAATCTTTTAAAAGATCTTCAAGATGAACTAAGTTTATCTTACGTTTTCATTAGCCACGATTTATCAGTCGTAAAATTTATGAGCGACATGATGGCCGTTATGAATGAGGGAAAAATAGTGGAGTTTGGTCCTGCGGATTCTATTTATGCCAACCCAAAAAAGGAATACACGCGAAAACTTATCGATTCTATCCCATCAACTAAGCCGTAGATAGTCCTGTTTCATCTTCGGCTCGCGGAAGCAATCTCGGAAAAATCTACATCCTCGTATGTGAAACTATTTTCTTGGAAAACCCGCTTACCAAACGTATCAACCCAATCCTTATGCAGTCCTAATTCAACATCAGCGGGAGGCACGATTTTAAACTGGACAGTATATAGGTCGTCAGCATTTCCGGGCAACGAAATATTCCGCGCATAGTGGAAATTATCAATTAGATTAAGATGAGGCAGCAAATCTATGAAGGTTCGTAATCCCGTGCTTTGATTCGTAACTAAAGCTGTGATACGTAAATAAGGTACGAAACCTCCACTGGGAGTTCCTTGAGGTATTTTATCTTCAGCCCAGTTTATACGCGCCTCGATATGAACGTGCGTAAGATTTTCTGTCAAATGAAGCGATGCTGGCTTAATTTGATCCTTAATCGCTCCCTCAAAAATAGCTACTATGCCTGGATCAAAGCGCTCTTCACCAATTACAAGTTCGAGAGAATCTGCAGATACAGGTATTAACACAAAAACTGCAAAAGAAAATGCTAAAATCTTGAATTTATTTCTCATTATTACTCCAAAAAATAGGTCTGAAAAGAATAAAAAACAGTCGATTTCAAATTAAAGTCAATTTATACTACCAGAGTATTCCATAATCAATTGTTTAAACAATACAAAAATTAGAAAAATTTATACATCGAATCAATATCGAATTCCAAATTATAAAGAAATTCATTTCCCTATGATGTTTAGTTGACAATATCATAAATATGAAGCAAATCTCTTGTGTTGCCTCTTATTGCTAGATTACTTTGTGTATGGTGCATAACTAAACTTCGAAATGCATATTTCTGCGCTATGTAGG
>MDTG01201348.1_pt1 | contig 12203 bp, 14 predicted proteins | sample 811421 | NCBI WGS metagenome assembly MDTG01 (sample SAMN05326645, study PRJNA326480) | marine metagenome | isolation source: seawater | place: Pacific Ocean: South East | collected 2011
AAAATTTTTACTCAAGAAACAAATCAGAATCGTTTGATGTATCGATACTTGAAAAATGTAAAAATATATTTGCATTAAAACTAGCGCTGCCATGGTCTGATTTAGGTAGTTGGAGTGAAATTATTAAAATATTTTCAAAAAATAAAGAAAACCACTACAATAAAAAGAATATTTTTAAAAAGCCTTGGGGAAAATATATAAATATATTTAAAGGTAAAAATTTTTTGATCAAGGAATTGAATATAAATTCAAAATCTTCTTTAAGTCTACAAAAGCATTTTCACAGGTCTGAATATTGGACAGTTACTCAAGGAAAACCAAAAATAACTCTTAACAAAAAAATTTTTTTTAAAAGAAAAGGTGAAAGTATTTTTATTAAACTTGGATCAATTCATAGAGTAGAAAATATTTTTAGAAAACCAGTTAAAATAATGGAAGTACAAACAGGATCCATACTTAAAGAAAACGATATTGTAAGGTATAAAGATATTTATGGCAGGATTAAATAATTATTAATTCTATCGGTGTATGATCAGAGGGTTTAACTCTTCCTCTAGGCTCTTTATTGATTTTTATACTTTTTAATTTTTTTAATAGTCTGGTTGTAACAAGAAAATGATCAATTCTCATACCATTGTTTTTATACCATGAGCCAGCCATGTAATCCCAAAACGTATATTCTTGTTTGTCTTTATTAAAAAAACGATAAACATCAGCAAAACCTAAACTTAAAATTTCTCTAAATTTTTTTCTAATCTCAAGCTTAAACAATGCGTCATTTTCAAATTTTTTGTAATCATGAACATCCTTTTTATCTGGTATTATATTAAAGTCTCCAGTTAAAATAATTTCTAAATTTTTTTTGAGTTCATCTTTTAATTGATTTATAAGTTTATCTAACCATTTCTTTTTATATTCATATTTATCAGTATCAACGGGATTTCCATTTGGTACATAAATATTAATCAGGATTATCTTCTTATTTTGGTAATTTATTTCAGCCTTTATAATTCTGGATTGTTTTTTTGGATCTTTGATGAAATCTTTTTCAATTTTGATAGCTTTATTTTTTGAAAGGATTGCTACACCATTATAGCTTTTTTGTCCGTGTATAAATGATCTATATCCTAATTTTTCAAATGAATCGATTGGAAAATTTTCCTCTAATGTCTTAATTTCTTGTAACAACAGATAATCTGGATTATTTTTCTTAATATAATCTAAAATATTTTCTTCTCTGGCTCTCACTGAATTAACATTCCAGCTTACTATTTTCATTATATTGAAAAAGATAAACCGCAACCACAAGAAGCTTCAGCTTTTGGATTGTTTATAACAAAAGAATCCCCGATTAATTCAGTTTTAAAATCTATAACAGATCCCTCTATAAGTTTTAAAGACTCATTATCTATTAAAGTTTTATTAAATAAATTGTCTTCATTTTTTTTAGACTTATCGAAAGAAAATTCGTATTTAAATCCTGAGCAACCACCCCCCTTGACTGTAATTCTAAAGTATTTTTTTTCGATCGAAGACCCAATTATCTTATCAATTTGGAGAAGTGCGCTGTTTGTAAACTCAATTTTTTTATTCATTATTTTAATATTTAGTATACATTTTAAATTAATATTTTTCAAAAAAAATGCAATTTTTTTATTCAAAACTATCTGTTCCAATAAAATCCTCTGGAAGAGTATACTACGAAAAGATAAGTTCATTAAGATCTCCATATCAGAGAGATAGGGATAGAATCATTCACTCCACAGCTTTCAGAAGATTGAAGCATAAGACCCAAGTTTTTGTAAATACGAATGATGATCATTTTAGAACAAGAATTACTCACTCACTTGAGGTTGCTCAGATTGCAAGGACTCTTGCAAAATATTTTAAATTAAATGAAGATTTGTGTGAAACATTGAGCTTAGCTCATGATTTAGGCCACACTCCATTCGGCCATGCTGGTGAGGATACTTTAAATGAATGTATGATAAAATACGGTGGATTTGACCATAATATACAAACTATTAGAATAGTGACTCTTATCGAAAAAAAATATTATCAATTTAACGGTCTAAATTTATCTTTAGAAACTTTAGACGGCCTTCTAAAACATAATGGACCAATTTTAAATTTGAGCAAAATAAAAAAAATTTTAGGCGAAAATACTTTTAAAAAAAAAATTAATTTTATTAGAAAACCGTCATTGGAGGCACAACTAGCATCAATTTCAGACGATATTGCTTATAACAGCCATGACCTTGAAGATGGGTTAAAAGCTAAATTATTTAAGATGAATGATCTTCAAGATATTCCAATTCTATCTGAGATAGTAAAAAAACACACTAAAAGATTATTATACAAATCAAACCATGAACTTGTTATAAGACAAATTACGAGAGAAATTATCAATAAAATGGTTTTAGATGTGATTGAAAGTACAAAAAAAAATATCAAAAAATTTAAGATCAAATCAATTAGTGATGTATATAATTCAAAGTCAAAACTTGTGACTTTTTCAGAAAAAATGTCCATTTTTGATATAGAAATTAAAAAATTTTTAAAAGATAAAATGTATTTTAGCCCGATCATTCTAGAGAGAACTAATTATGGTAAAAGAATTATAAGATATATTTTTAATGACATAATAAAAAAACCGTTAAAGTATTCTTATCTTGAAAAATCTTTGAAAAAAGAAAATAAATATAGAATTGCTTGTGATTTTATCGCTGGGATGACCGACAGATATGCAATAAATTTATATAATAAAATAAAATGAATATTTTAAATTTTTATTCGAAGAAAATAAATCAAGCTATAAAAAAAGGTTTTCAAAATATTGAAGACGACGCATTAAAAAAATTAAGCGTTGAGTTGCCACCTGAACAATTTGATTTTGATTTGTCTTCGAATGCCCCAATGGTTTTAGCAAAGAAATACAATCTAAAACCAATGGAACTAGCCAAAAAATTTAAAGAGATATTTATAAAAGAAATTGATGATTTTAATGAAATTGACATTATTAAACCTGGTTTCTTAAATATAAAATTAAAGCTATCGGCAATAGAAGATTATATTAAGATAATCTTTAATGAATCTAAAAAATTTGGATCTTTAAAAGAAAAAAAAAAATTTAATTTAGAATTTGTTTCAGCTAATCCCACGGGGCCTATGCATGTAGGCCATTGCCGAGGAGCAATTTTTGGTGACGTAATTTCTAATTTACTTAAGTTCAATGGAAATGATGTTGTTAAGGAATATTATATAAATGATTATGGGAACCAGGTAAATTTTTTTGCAAAATCTGTTTTTTATAGAATTAGAGAAATTAAAGAAAATATAAAATTTCCACAAGATAAAAATTTATATCCTGGACATTACATCAAAGACATAGCAAAAAAAATAATTAAAGATTTTCCAAAAAAAAGTTTTTCTGATTTTAACAAAAATTTGAAGATAATTACTGACTTTTCTTTAAAGACATCCATGAAATATATTAAAGATGATTTAAAATCATTAGGAATTCATCATGATGTTTTTATATCGGAAAAAGAAATATTGGCTAAAACAGATATGAATAAACTTTTTGATAAAATGGAAAATGACGGTTTTGTTGAACAAGGTTTTCTTAAACCTCCAATAAATGAAAACAAAAAATCAAAGGAAAAGAAAAAGAAATTGATTTTTAAAAGCTCCTCTTTTGGTGATGATAATGATCGAGCTTTAGTTAAAGACGATGGTTCATGGACTTATTTTGCAAACGATATAGCTTATCATAATAATAAAGTTGAAAGAAAATTCGATTTTTTAATAAATATCTTAGGAGCTGATCATACAGGGTATATCAAAAGAATAACAGCTGCCGTGGAGGCTTTGTCCAAAAACAAAACAAAACTTATTTGTAAAGTTTGTCAGCTTGTAAAACTTTTTAAGAAAGGAGAACCTTACAAAATGTCCAAGAGAGCGGGAGAATTTGTTTCTGCAAAAGATCTTTTGTCTGAAGTTAGCAAGGATGTCGTTAGATTTATGATGTTATATAGAAGTAATGATGTTGAACTTGATTTCGATTTTGATAAAGTTTTAGAAAAAAATAAAGACAATCCTGTTTTTTATGTGCAATATTGCAATGCGAGAATAAATTCAATATTTAGAATAATTAAAAAGGATATTACTAAGATAAATTTTTCTAAATTTAAAAACAAATTAAATTACTATGAGATCAAAATTTTAAGAAAAATTTTTGAGTGGCCTAAGATTATTCAAAACTCATCAATACGATTAGAACCACACAGAATTCCATTTTATCTATATGAACTTTCAACGTTATTTCATACATATTGGAGTAAAGGAAATGAGGATAAACATTTAAGATTTCTTGATGGTGAAAAAATTCAAAATCCGAATAGTTTAATAATCATGAAAATTATTTATATTGTTTTACATAATGGTATGAAAATATTAAACGTGAGTTTACCTCAAAAGATGTAATGAAGTTTTTTATTAATAGTATTTTAACCTTGTTAGTGATCTTTTTTTTTATAAAAGTGATCAATTTTTATACTTCAGAAAGAAACACACTTTTGATCTTTAAAAATAGAGACAGTTTTAAAAAAGTAATAGAAAATAATTCAGTAGATATTCCTGTTTTATTAAATGACACAGATAATATTATTGAATTTAATTCAGGATTTCAAAACGAAAACGAAAAAGAAAGAAAATTTTGGGAATTATTTAGAAAAGAAAAATCATGAAAAAAGCAATTATTATCAGTTTGAAAGGAAAAAAATTATCTCATTTTGAGAAAAGGATAATTAAAGAGCAAAAACCATGGGGTATTATCCTATTTAAGAGAAATATTGCAAATCTTAACCAAATTCAAAATCTTGTAAGTAATATTAGAAAAACTGCAAATGATAAAAAATATCCTATTCTAATTGATGAAGAGGGAGGCACTGTTTCAAGATTAAAACACGTAATTAATTTTAAAAATTATTCCCAAAAATACTTTGGTGATTTATTTGGTAATAATAATAAAGATGGATTTATAAAGTATGAAAAACATTTAATGAAAGTAATAAATTTACTTAAAAATATTGAAATTAATATAAATACAGTTCCTGTATTAGATCTCTTAGATAAAAATACATCAAAAATTATTGGGTCAAGAAGTTTCTCTAAAAACATTAACACAATAAAAAAATTGGGAAAATTATGTGTTTCTTTATTTAAAAAAAATAGAATTTCCTGCGTAATAAAGCATATTCCAGGACATGGTTGTGCAAATAAAGATAGTCATAAAATCCTTCCAATTGTTTACAAAGAGAGTTTTTTATTAGAAAAGGAGGATTTTAAATGTTTTAAAAATGTAAACTCTCATTTTGCAATGACCGCGCATATTTTGTATAATGATATTGACTCTAAAAACTGTGCCACGTTATCAAAAAAAATCATAGATAGTATTATAAGAAAAAAAATTGGTTTCAATGGAATTTTGATTTCCGACGATATTTCTATGAAAGCTTTAAAGGGAGATATTGTTAAAAACTCTATAAATGCTTTAAATGCAGGATGCAATTTAGTTTTGTATTGTGCTGGCAATTCTAAAGTTTCCCTAAGACTGTGTAGAAATTTACCTTATATTGATAAATTTACTCAGAAAAAAACATCACAATTTTATAAATTTTTAGGATAAACTACTCTTAATGGAATCAAAATTAAACAAAAATATTTCTATTGAAATTCCAAATTATAGTGGACCTCTTGAAGTTCTTTTAGATTTAGCAAAATCTCAGAAAGTAAACTTAGCCGAAATCTCTATAACAAAACTTGCTGATCAATTTCTTTTTTATATCAAGGAAACAAAGAATTTAAATTTAGAAACCGCCTCAGAATTTTTGTTAATGGCAACTTGGTTAGCCTACTTAAAGTCAAAGTTACTTCTTCCAGAGGATTTAGATGATGATTTTAGAGCAATTGAAGTTGCTAATAGATTGAAATTACAACTAAAAAAACTTGAACTTATTAGATTATTATCAGACCAATTATTAAAAAGAAAACGTATTGGAAGAGATATTTTTTTCAGAGGCATAAAAGGAGGGATAAGATCAATTTACACTCCAATTTATGATGTATCTTTGTATGAAATTTTAAAAACTTATGCAGTAATAAAAACGCAAAAATCATTTCAATCTATAAATATACCAAAATTGCCTGTTCTTACTACTGAAGAAGGAATAAAACAAATAAATAACAATCTAGAAAACCTCTCAGGTTGGACAGAGTTGGAGGCTTTAATTCCTAGTAATTTTAGTAACGAAAAAAAACTTAAATTAAGCGGCTATGCTGGAATTTTTTCTGCTAGCCTAGAGTTAACTCGTGAGGGTGTAATTGATATAATGCAAGAAAAAATTTTTGATAAGTTGAAAATAAGGAAAAGCGTTTAATGAAAAAGAAAAAATCTACGAATATAATAAATTTTCCTAATAAAATATCTGATGATGAAAGAAAAGTAGAGGCTATATTATTTGCTGCGTCCGAACCTCTTGACATTGAAACTATTGAAAAAAGATTAGGAAAGAATATAAATGTCTTGAAAATTTTAGAAAAAATTCAATATTATTTTAAATTTAGAGGAGTAAATCTAATTTGTTTAAGAAAAAAATGGTCTTTTAGAACATCGGAAGATCTCTCAAAATCTATGGCTCTTCAAAAATCAACCCAAAAAAAATTATCTAAAGCAACGATAGAAACCTTATCTATTATTGTTTATCACCAACCAGTAACAAGGTCTGAAATAGAACAAATAAGAGGTGTTGCCTTTGCTACTAATACACTTGAAATTTTACTAGAACTAGATTGGGTAAGACCGGCTGGCAGAAAGGATATTCCCGGAAAACCAATTCAATATGTTACAACAGAAAATTTCCTTAATCATTTTAATATTCAGAATTTGTCTGATCTTCCAACTATTGATGAATTATCATCTGCTGGTCTAATAGACACATCATCAATTGATGCATCAATATTTGGAACAGGTAAATTTTTTAAAGATCAATCCCAATCAAAAAAAGAGAATATTTATTCAGAAATAGACGCAACTTTAGAAAAAACCCAAAAAGACCCTCCCTCTAAATCCAAAAAATAAAGTTATTTATTTAGTTTAAATTATTGTATATATTCATGATATGAGTATTGGTTTTTGGCAAATTGCTATTGTAGTAATTTTAGTAGTCCTTTTATTTGGTAGAGGTAAAATTTCCAGTTTAATGGGTGACGTTGCAAAAGGTATAAAAAGTTTTAAAAAAGGAATGTCTGACAATTCTGACACTATAGATACTGCAAATAAAGAAGAAGATAATAAAGACAATAAAGATAATAAAAATTAGATTTAATGCCTCAAATTGGTTGGGTTGAATTACTTTTAATTATTATTATTTCAATACTGGTAATTGGACCGAAAGATTTCCCTAAAGTTTTAAAAAAAATTGGATCTTGGATTGGATCCGTAAAAAGGTACTTCTCTGATGTTCAGAAAAATGTTGATGAGTTAACTGATTTAGAAGTTAAAGACAAAAAAAAGGATAAAAAAAAAGATGTCTGATAATATTGAAAATAAGAGTTCTATTTTTAGTCATTTTATTGAATTGAGATCAAGATTAATTAAATCATTTGTTTTTTTACTTATAGCATTTCTTATTTGTTATTTTTTTTCTGAGAATATTTATAGTTTTCTAGTAAAACCTTACGCAGATGTAATAATTAATAACGAAATGGAAAGAAGACTAATCTTTACTGCTTTACATGAAGCATTTCTTACTTATGTTAAAGTTGCCTTTTTTGCTGCTTTTTTTTTTACCAGCCCAATAATTTTGATTCAAATTTGGAAATTTGTTGCACCTGGACTATATCAAAATGAAAAGAAAGCTTTACTGCCATATCTAGTCGCCACGCCAATTCTATTTTTAGTAGGTGGAATGATCGTTTATTATTTTATAATGCCGTTAGCAATAGAATTTTTTTTAAGTTTCGAGAGTACGGGCGGATCTAAATCTATACCCATCCAATTAGAGGCTAAAGTAAATGAATATTTATCTTTAGTAATGAAATTAATTTTTGCATTTGGGTTGAGTTTTCAACTTCCAGTAGTTTTAAGTCTGCTTGCTAGGGTTGGTGTAGTAAATTCACAATATTTAAAAGATAGAAGAAAATATGTAGTTGTAATAATTTTTGCATCGGCCGCTATCTTAACACCGCCTGATCCAATAACCCAAATAGGTTTAGCTTTGCCATTACTTATTTTATATGAAATATCTATCTTTACAGTAAAATTAATTGAAAAGAAGAATGCATAGCATAAAGGATATTAGAAAAAACCCAGACTATTTTAAGGAAAAAATTTCTTTAAGAAACGTTAAGATTGATTTTGAAAAAATTATTAATTTAGATGAAGAAAATAGAGAATTAATACAAAAGAAGGAGAAGCTTGAGCACGAAAAAAAATTGATAAGCAAAATAAAAAACCCAGCAAATTTTAAAAAATCAAAAGCCCTCACCAAACAAATTGATAATATTCAAAATGAAAGTTCTGAAATTGGTAAGAAATTAAAAAAACTTCTTTCATACATTCCTAATATTGCCCTCAAAGATGTACCAATTGGTAAAAATGAAAACTCTAATAAACTAATTAGAAAAAACGGAATTAAAAGAAATTTTGATTTTGATTTGAAATCCCATACAGAGTTAGGATTAAAAAACAATAATCTTGATTTTGATACTGCTTCAAAACTATCAGGCTCAAGGTTTGTAATTTTAAAAGACAAGATTGCTTTATTGGAAAGAGCACTAATTAATTTTATGCTGGATATACATACATTAAAGTTTGGATATAAAGAGATATCACCCCCTCTTATTGTAAATGAAAATGTAATGTTTGGAACCGGTCAACTACCAAAATTTATAGAGGATCAATATGAAATAAAAAAAAGTGATATGGAAGGAGGTAAAAAGTATTTAATACCGACGGCTGAAGTTTCTCTTACCAATCTATTTAGAGATAGTATTATAGATGCAAAATTTTTACCTTTAAGATTTGTAGCTGCAACACCCTGTTTTAGAAAAGAAGCGGGGAGCTATGGAAAGGATACAAAGGGATTGATGCGCCAACATCAGTTTTATAAAGTTGAATTAGTAAGCCTAGTTGAACCAGCTAATCGTGACCTAGAACTTGAGAGAATGGTTGATTGTGCAGAAGATATCTTAAGGCTTTTAAAGGTTCCTCACCAAGTAAATTTATTATCAACTGGAGACATGGGTTTCAGTTCAGAAAAAACTTACGATATTGAGGCGTGGATACCATATGAAAATAAATACAGAGAAATTTCAAGCTGTTCCTCTTGTGGATCTTTTCAATCACGAAGGATGAACACTAAATTCAAAAAAGATGGAAAGACAAACTTTGTCACCACTCTTAATGGATCTGGAGTAGCGGTAGGAAGGCTCATGATTGCAATTATGGAAAACTATCAAAATAAGGACGGTTCAATAAATATTCCTTCTGAGCTTAAAAAATATATGAATAATTTAGACAAAATTTGAAAAATTATTGTCTTGTAAAAAGATACAATTAATATAATTATTCTATTACTATGAGCAGTCAGGGATTTGCACAATTTATACCTCTAATATTAATATTCGTTATTTTTTACTTTTTTCTAATTCGACCACAACAAAAAAGAGTTAAAGAACATAAGACTATGGTTCAAAACTTAAAAAGAGGAGATGAAATTATTACCTCCGGGGGGATAATTGGTACTGTTGATAGAGTTCTGGAGGATGATCGTATTGAAGTGCTTTTAACAGAAAATGTAAAAGTTCAAATTATTAAGAATACTGTGACTAGTCTCCTTAAAAAAGAAGAACCAAAAAAAAAATAAATTAATCTGTGTTAAATTTCTCAAAAACCAAAGTAATAATAATTTATCTTATTTTCCTTTTATTGCTTATCTTTACATTACTAAATTTTAAAAAATTTGAAAATCAATTGTTTAACAAAAAAGTAAATTTAGGATTAGATTTACAAGGAGGGTCGTACTTACTCTTAGAAATCGATACAAATCCGCTTATTAAACAAAGATTACAAGATAAGGTTATCCCTTTTAAAAAATTTTTAAATAAAAATAATATTAAATTCCAGAATTTTTTAGTAAAGCCATCATCAATCAGTTTTGAAATTGACGCGTCTAAAATGGATAAATTTGAACTGTTATTTTTTGTTCAAAATGATAATGAGGTGAATCCATATATTTTCAAGTATAATACTCATGAATTTGAGACTAACGTAAGTGGCAACCAAGTAGATATCTTTTATTCTAAATATGGATTACTAACTTTAAATAACTCAGCTTTAAAACAATCAATTGAAATAGTAAGAAAAAGAATTGATGATGTTGGCACAAAAGAGCCAACTATCCTACAAAGAGGTGAAAAAAGAATTTTAGTAGAGCTACCAGGACTTAAAGATCCAGAAAGGATTAAAAATCTTTTAGGAAAAACAGCAAAATTAAACTTTAGATTAGTCTCCCAAAATAAAGAATTTGGATTTGAAAAACTAAAATCTGAAATTGAAGGTGATTTAAACGTCAGTAAAAGAATTGTTATAAGTGGTGAAAATTTAGTTGATGCCCAACCAAGATTAGATAATCAAATAAATGAACCTATTGTTTCTTTTAATCTTGATAGAATTGGATCTTTAAAGTTTGCAAAAGCTACCAGTGAGAATGTAGGAAAAAGATTAGCTATTGTTTTAGATAATGAGGTAATAAGTGCACCATCCATAAGAGAACCTATTACGGGGGGCAGTGGTATAATTTCTGGAAATTTTACTTTTCAAGAGGCAACTGATTTATCTTTATTGTTAAGATCTGGTGCCTTGCCAACCCCAATAAATATCGTCGAAGAGAGAACAGTAGGGCCTGATTTAGGAGAGGACTCAATTAGATCCGGCACATTTTCATTAATAATTGGATTTATCTTAGTAATTATATACATGTTGTATAAGTATAAATTCTTAGGAGTAATTGCAAATTTTTCATTAATTGCCAATTTAATTATGTTGGTTGGAGTACTAACTCTTCTTGAAGCAACGTTAACACTTCCAGGGATTGCTGGTATTATTCTTACTGTTGGAATGGCGGTTGATGCAAATGTTTTAATCTATGAGAGAATTAAAGAGGAATTAAAGACAAAAAAATCAATTATTCATGCTTTTGATGTTGGTTATAATAAAGCAAAAATAACTGTTATTGACGCTAATATAACTACTTTAATTGCTGCTATTATATTGTTCTTTTTTGGATCAGGTCCTGTAAAAGGTTTTGCGGTTACTTTAGGGATAGGAATAATTACAACTTTATTTTCAGCATATTTTATAGCTAGACACCTAACTTCTTTGTATGTTTTAAGGAAAAAAAATTAAGATGTACCAAACTTTGACAAATTTAAAATTTTCTAATTTTTTCAAATACACAAATAAAATTTCTTTTTTACTATTTTTTTTAAGTGTAATTATGATTTTTTTTAAAGGACTTAATTATGGTATTGATTTCAAAGGTGGAACATTATTGGAAATAAAGATTATTAAAAGTGAAATAAAAATAAGCGAAGTAAGAAATATCTTTAATGATATGGATCTTGGAGAAGTAAAAGTTAAAGAATTTGGAGAGCCGGACATTTATTTAATCCAAGTTGAAGAAACTTTGTCTAATAATAAAAAATTGATAAGTGAAATAAAAGAAAATGTTAAAAATCAAATTAATTCCGAAGTTAACTACAGAAGGATAGAAACAGTTGGGCCTAAAGTAAGCGACGAACTGCTTAAATCAGGGGTTATTGCTATTTCTCTATCTTTATTTGCGATGCTATTTTATATTTGGATTAGGTTTGAATGGCAGTTTAGTATAGGTTCAATTGTTGCTTTATTTCATGATGTTTTAATTACCCTTGGAATTTTTTCTATTTTTAAAATTGAAATTAATCTTTCAATTATAGCTGCTGTACTAACAATAGTTGGTTATTCTATGAATGATACAGTAGTTATTTATGATAGAATAAGGGAAAATTTATCAAAATACACAAAAATTAGTATAGATGAAACAGCCAACCTTTCTGTTAATGAAACTTTATCTAGAACAATTATTACTTCTGCAACC
>MDTG01309383.1_pt1 | contig 12202 bp, 14 predicted proteins | sample 811421 | NCBI WGS metagenome assembly MDTG01 (sample SAMN05326645, study PRJNA326480) | marine metagenome | isolation source: seawater | place: Pacific Ocean: South East | collected 2011
ATACCCGATCCCATCCCGAACTCGGAAGTCAAGCCTTTCTGCGCCAATGGTACTTTGTCTTAAGACATGGAAGAGTAGGACGTTGCCGGCATTAAACAGTTATGAAAATAAAAAGTTCACTTAAGTCGATAAAAAAAAGAGACCTAAATTCTAAACTTGTTAGAAGAAGAGGAAGAGTTTATGTCATAAATAAAACAAACCCAAAATTTAAAGCAAGACAAAAATAATTTTTATGGATAATGAAAACCATAAGAATACTTGGAATAACTTTACAAAGTTTGTGTTGTGGGGAACTGTCGCTGTAATAGTAGTTTTAGTTTTAATGGCAATATTCTTGCTGTAAGAAGTGCGTATGAAAATTGGTTCAATTTTAGAAAATCATAATTTAGAAAAGAGAGTAGCAATTACTCCAGAAATTGCAAAGAAGTATATTTCTCTTGGTGCAGAGGTTATGTTGTGTGAAAATTATGCAAGCCATTTAGGAATTAAAGATAATGAATATAAAGATATGGGAGTTTCTATAATTAAAGATGAAAAAAAAATTTTAAATGACTCAAATGTTGTTGTTCAATTAACTTTATTAAATGATGATAAAAATTCTTTATTAAAAGAAAGTCAAATATTTATTGGAGCTTTAAACCCTTATGTTAATAAAGATAAAATTAATGATTTGGTAAAAAAAAAAATAAATCTTTTTTCACTTGATTTGCTACCAAGAATAACGAGGGCACAATCAATGGATATATTATCATCACAAGCGAATCTTGCTGGATATAAAGCAGTAGTAGAATCATTTAATTTTTTTGAAAAAGCAATTCCAATGATGATGACTGCAGCAGGTACTATCCCGGCGGCAAAAGTATTGGTTGTTGGAGCTGGGGTTGCTGGATTACAAGCAATTGCAACTGCAAAAAGAATGGGAGCAATAGTATTTGCAACAGATGTTAGGATGGCTTCAAAAGAGCAAGTGGAAAGTTTAGGAGGAAAGTTCTTAACAGTTGAAGGTTCAGAAAATCTTGAAACTGAGGGTGGTTATGCAAAAGAAGCATCGGATGAATTTAAAATTAAACAAGATGAGCTATTATCAGAAACTTTGAAGAAAATTGATATTGTGATTTGTACAGCTTTGATTCCAGGAAAAAAAGCACCAATAATTGTCAAAGAGGATATGATTAATAATATGAGTTCTGGTTCAGTTATTTATGATTTGGCAGCAATTCAAGGAGGAAACACGGCTTTTACTAAAGTTGATGAAATTGTAGATAAAAATGGTGTTAAAATTATGGGAGAAAGTAATATTTTAAATAAACTCCCAATTTCTGCATCAAATTTATATGCAAAAAATGTATTTAATTTTTTTTCAAATTTATATGATAAAGAAAATAAAAAAATTAATATAAATTTAGAAGACGAAATAATTGATAAAACTTTAATCAAATAAAATTATGGAAATAGATCCTTTTATATTTAGACTAAGCATATTTATTTTATCAATTTTTATTGGATATTATGTGGTATGGAGTGTAACACCGTCTTTACACACTCCCTTGATGTCTGTCACTAATGCTATTTCTTCAGTTATAATTGTTGGAGCAATTATAGCGGGGTTAGCTGGAGATTCTGGTAGTATTTTTAATACTTCAAGTGTATTTGGATTTTTAGCAATTTCGTTAGCGGCAATTAATATTTTCGGAGGATTTCTAGTAACTCAAAGAATGCTTGCAATGTATAAAAAAAAGAAAAAGGATAAATAATGATATCAGCAAACTTATCTGCAATTTTTTATCTAATTTCAGGTGTATTATTTATTTTAGCTTTAAGAGGTCTGTCATCTCCAGAAACGTCTAGACAAGGAAATTTTTTTGGAATCCTTGGTATGATAATTGCAGTTACGGTAACAGTTTTATCTATTGGAAATTTTTCATCTGGATTCATAGTTGTTTTGATTTTTCTACTAATAGGGGGGTTAATTGGAGCTTTTATTGCCTATAAAATACCAATGACAGCTATGCCAGAATTAGTCGCTGGCTTTCATAGTCTTGTTGGTTTAGCAGCAGTATTTGTTGCTATATCTGCTTTTTTAAATCCTGAAGCTTTTAATTTAGGTTCTCCAGGAAAAATTAAGCTTGGAAGCTTAATAGAAATGTCGATAGGTGCAGCGGTTGGTGCTATAACTTTCTCTGGATCGATTATCGCTTTTTTAAAACTTCAAGGAATAATGTCAGGTTCTCCAATAACCTTTAAGGGTCAGCACCCACTTAATGCCTTGATTTTAATATCTATTATAGTTTTAACTTATTTACTCTGCTCGACTCAATCCTCAAATTTATTTTGGATATTGCTTGGCGTATCTTTTTTAATTGGTTTTTTATTAATCATTCCTATAGGCGGTGCAGACATGCCAGTTGTAATCTCAATGTTAAATTCATATTCAGGTTGGGCTGCTGCTGGTATTGGATTTACTTTGGAGAATACTGCATTAATAATTACAGGTGCATTAGTTGGATCATCCGGTGCAATTTTGTCTTATATAATGTGTAAGGGAATGAATAGATCCTTTTTTAATGTAATTTTAGGAGGATTTGGAGCTACAGAGCAAAGTAAAGAAAATCAAAATAAAGAACAAAGACCAGTAAAAAGTGGAAATGCTGATGATGCAGCATTTTTAATGAAAAATGCCTCATCAGTAATTATAGTTCCAGGTTATGGAATGGCAGTTGCTCAAGCACAGCATGCCTTAAGAGAGATGGTAGATACATTAAAAAAAAATGACATAAAAGTGTCTTATGCAATTCATCCTGTGGCAGGACGAATGCCCGGACATATGAATGTTTTACTGGCTGAAGCAAATGTTCCTTATGATGAAGTCTTTGAACTAGAAGAAATTAATAATGATTTTGCTAACGCAGATGTGGCTTTTGTGATTGGCGCTAATGACGTAACTAATCCAGTAGCAAAAACTGACCCACAAAGTCCTATATATGGAATGCCAGTTCTCGATGTTGAAAAATGTAAATCTGTACTATTCGTAAAAAGAAGTCTTTCACCAGGATATGCTGGAATTGATAATGATTTATTTTATAAAGAGAATACTTTAATGTTATTTGCTGATGCAAAAAAAATGACGGAAGATATTACTAAAAATCTATAGGTATAAATTGAATACTAAAATTTTTTGTGACATTGCAGAAATAAATCAAGTTAAACGTTTTAATTACAAAAAAATTGTAAAAGGATTTACTACAAACCCAAGCTTAATGAGAAAAGCTGGTGCAAAAGATTATAAATCTTATTCAAAAAAAATTCTAAAAATTTGTGATAATAAGCCAGTATCATTAGAAGTGTTTGCAGATGAATATTTAGAAATGAAAAATCAAGCTTTAAAAATTAATACTTGGGGAAAGAATGTTTATGTTAAAGTTCCAATTACTAATTCAAAAGGAAAATTTATGGGAAAAATTATTAAAGAATTAAATAAAAGTAATATAAAAATTAATATTACAGCCGTTTATACTGCTAAACAAACACAAAAAATTTTAAAGTTATTAAATAAAAAAACAAAAGTAATAATTTCTATATTTGCTGGACGAGCCGCAGATGCTGGTAAGGATCCAATTCCAGAGTTTAGTAAAAGTATCGCTTTAGCCAAAAAATTTAAAAATGTTGAAATCTTATGGGCTAGTGTAAGAGAGCCTTATAATTTTTTACAAGCAAAACAATTAGGTTGTCACATTATAACTGTACCTCCTTCAATCATTGAAAAAATAGAAAAGTTTGGCAAATCATTTAATCAACTGACAACAGAAACAGTAAAAGCCTTCTTAGTGGATAGTAAAAAATCAAATTTTAAAATATAATTTGTAATTGGTTGCGGGGGACGGATTTGAACCGCCGACCTTCAGGTTATGAGCCTGACGAGCTACCAAACTGCTCCACCCCGCGATATACTTAAATTCTGTTCTTAAGTTTATTTAGCTTTTTAACTCTTTTAATATTTTCTTGAAGTATTCTTTTTTTTTTCTCTGAGGGTTTTTCATAAGTATTTTTAAGTTTTATGACCTTAAAAAAACCGTCTCTTTGAAGTTTTCTTTTTAAAACTCTCAAAGCTTGTTCTATATTATTATCTTTAACTTCTATTTTAATAACTACCTCCAAAAAAATGGTTTGGTAGCACTTTTATAATTTTATGTCCATAAAATTTATTCATCATTTCTAAGACATGTCCGTTTTTTTTTGTTTTTCTTTATTTTTTTTTTCTCTTTTAATTCTTCTCTCAGCTTTTTCTAATGCTTCAATCAAATCTCTTTGGCTAAATAAATTTAGTGCTACAGGATCTTTAGGGGTAAGATTATTATAATTCCAATAGCTTTTATTCCTTATTGAAGTAACTGAATTTTTAGTTATTCCAACTAGCCTCGCAATTTGTGAGTCTTTTAGAATATTATGTTGTTTTAAAAGCCATAAAGCAGAGTCCGGCTTATCCTGTCTTTTTGAGAGAGGTACATATTTCTTAATTTTTTTATCGCTATTAGATATTTCAATATCAGTGTTTTTAATTAGCAATGGTCTGTTCTCATCTTTAGATGATAATTCTATTTCTTCTCTAGATAGTTGTCCGGATATAATTGGGTTGTATGCTTTTATTCCTTTAGCAACTTCGCCATCAGCAATTCCTTGTATCTCAACCTCATGTAAATTACAAAAATTTGCAATTTGTTTAAATGTTAATGTGGTGTTTTCCACTAACCAAACAGCTGTAGCCATTGGCATTAAGGGTGCATTTGACATCTAATTTTTTTCTGACTTAAAATTTTGAAATTTTTTGTTAAATTTACTTATTCTACCTTTATCCATAAGTTTTTGTTTTCCACCCGTCCAAGCAGCATGTGATTTAGGATCAATTTCAAGTTTGAGTAAATCACCCTCATTTCCCCACGTAGATTTGGTTTCAAATTGAGTTCCGTCTGTCATCTCGACTTTAATTCTATGGTATTTTGGATGTATCTCTTTTTTCATAACGAGACTTATAACAAAAGATTTTTTTAAAACAATTAAAAGTTATTAATTTTTTCTAATAATTTTTGACGAATTTCTTCAGAAGAGGCTATTACTTTCAAGTTTTTTGTTTGAGTTAGGTCGATTTCATTAATAGAGCCACCAGCTTCTTTTATAAGAATGATGCCAGCAGCAATATCCCAAATATTAAGGTCTTTTTGAAAATATCCATCATATCTTCCTGCTGCAACATAAGCCATATCCAAAGCAGCACTTCCAGATTTTCTGTATTGTATTTCAAATTGATTTCTTATCTTTCCGCCAGTTGCAAATAAACATTCTTTAATTTCATTTTTTTTTGAAACTCTTATTCTATGATTATTAAAAAAAGCACCATTATTTTTTTCTGCAAAGAACATCTCATCTTTAATTGGATCAAAGATCAAACCAGATACTATTTCATTATTTGACCTATGTGCTATAGAAATAGCAAAATGAGGTATTCCGTGTAGAAAGTTAATTGTTCCATCTATTGGATCAATTATCCAACTATTATTTTTATCTTTATTTTCCTCTATTCCATATTCTTCACTTATAATAGAAAAATTTGGTCTCGCTTTTTTTAATTCATCAATAATAATTTTTTCAGCTTTAATATCTGCATTTGTAACAAAATCAGTTGGGCCTTTTTTTGAAACTTGCAATTTTTCAATTTCTCCAAAATCTCTAATTAATATTTTGGAAGCTTTTTCACTGGCTTTAATAATTATATTTAAATTTGCTGATATTGATTTCATATGTCTAAACTTTTTTTATGTATTCTAAATTTCGAGTATCTACTATTATTTCATCTCCAACTTCAATAAAGGGTGGAACTTGTATGTTCAACCCATTATCAAGTTTTGCTGGTTTGTAAGATGATGAAACAGTTTGACCTTTAAGAGCAGCATCTGTTGTTTCTATTTTACATTTAACTTGATTGGGTAATTCTACAGAGATTGGATTTTCATTATAGAAACTAATTATTACCTCAAGATTTTCAGTTAATAGTTTTCCCTTATCACCAACAATATTTTTTTTAAGTTCTAATTGTTCAAATGATTTAGGTTCCATAAAAAAATAATTATTTTCATCTTCATAAAGAAAATTATACGTTATTTCTTCTAATGATGCTTTTTCTACTGTTTCACTTGATCTAAATCTCTCATTTAATTTTGTATTTTTTTCAACACTTTTCATTTCAACTTGAGCAAATGCTCCCCCTTTTCCAGGCTTAACATGTTGAGTTTTCAAGACTTGCCATAAATCATTCTTATATTCTAAAAGCATGCCTACTCTTATTTCTCCAGCACTAATTTTCATTATAATTTTTTTATTGTCTCTAAAGGTTTATATTTTTTATTATTCCAAACGTAACCTGACATAGCTAAAAAATTTGAATTGTTCAATAATAGTTTTTTATAATTAGTATTGTTGATTCCACCTATAGCAACTAATGGAGTTTTTGTTATCTTTTTAACTTTATTTAAAATTTTTATTTCAGCTCTAAATTTTACTTTTTTAGTTTTAGTAGAAAAAAAAGCACCAAAAGCTAAATAACTAGCTTTATTTTTAATTGCATCTTTTGCCAGTTTAATAGAATTGTGACAAGTGATGCCAATAATTTTATTTGGAATAATTTTTTTAGCTTCCTTTATATTCATATCCTTTTGACCTAAATGACAACCATCTGCTTTTAGTTTTTTTGCTAATAACGGTTCATCATTGATCAAAAATTTTACATTATTTTTTTTACAAATTTTTTTTATTTTTTTTCCAATTAAAATTTTTTGCTCAAATGAGTATCTTTTAAGCCTCATTTGAAAAAAACTAACTTTACCAGTTTTAAAAATTTTATCTAAATTTTGATAAAATTTGCCTTTAATTCTATTTGGAGATATTAAATAGACAAATTTTTTATTATCTATTTTCAATTTCTTTAGACCATTTTCCTTGCGCTGCCAATGTACACATCTTTGCTCTATGATTGAAAACTTTTTGTGTTCCCTCTATGTCTTGAATATTTTTAGACCAATATTTGAGTGCACTTTGTTGTAGAGCTCTACCATATGAATATGTCATTATGAAATTGGTATTATTATTTTTATTTATTAAGTTTAAATTTTCTGTAGCCTCGACTTCTGATTGTCCACCAGACAAGAAGGCAATACCTGGCACCTCAGACGGTACGGAGTTTTTTAAACATTTTACAGTATGGAGCGATATTTCTTCACTACTTGTTTTATTTTTACATTTGGATCCCGCTAAGATCATATTTGGTTTTAAAATTATTCCAGTTAAATCTATTTTATGTAATATTAATTCTTCAAAGCACCTTTTAATTACTTCACTTGTTACGTTAAAACAATCTACTGAAGTGTGATCACCATCCATGAGAATTTCAGGCTCAACAATTGGAACCATTCCACACTCTTGGGCAAGAGCAGAATATCTAGCTAGCGCGTGCGCATTCGAATGAATAGCAAGTTTACTTGGAAAATCTTTTGTAATCTTATAAACCCCTCTCCATTTTGTAAATCGAGCTCCGAGTTTATAATAATTTAATAATCTTTGTCTCAAATCATCAAGTCCTTCTGTAATAGTTTCATCAGAAGAGTTTGCTAAAGGTTTAGCACCTGTATCAACTTTTATACCTGGAACAGCCCCAGAGGATGAAATAATCTCTGGAATGGTTTTTTTTAAACTTGTTATTTGATTAATTGTTTCATCAAATAAAATCACACCTCCAATACAATCTTTCATAGCTCGAGAAGTAAAAAGAGTCTCTCTAAATAAAAGTCTATTTTCAGAATTTGAGGTAACATTAACAGAATCTAATCTCTTAGTCATTGTTCCGTTACTTTCATCCGCCGCAAGTATCCCTTTACCGCTTGAAAGTATTCTTAGAGCAATTTTATTTAATTCAGACATTAATTTGTAATTTATTCCAAGGCGGTTATACCAGGAAGCTGTTTACCTTCAAGGTATTCTAGAAAAGCTCCACCAGCAGTTGAAACAAAATCGAAAGTGTCAACAGCATCTAATTTATTTAACAAAGAGACAGTATCTCCCCCACCAGCTACTGAATAAACAGCTTTAGCATTATTTTTTTCAACAATCTTTTTTGCAATCCTGATGCTTCCATTAGCAAAATTTAAATTTTCGAAGTACCCTGCGGGACCATTCCAAAATATTGTTTTACTTTCATCTATAAGAGCTTCTATTTTTTGAATAGTTTTCTCCCCTATATCTAATATCATTTCTTCAGGCAAAACTTCTTTAATATCTTTAGTTTTAGGAGATCCATTAAAATCCATTGAAACCACAACATCCTCTGGATAAACAATTTTACAATTTTTTTTTTTTTGAAAGATCAAATATTTCCCTAACAATGAGGTTGGCATTGTTTTCATTTATAGACTTTCCAATATTATTACCCATGTATTTAATTACATTATTGGCCATCCCACCAACTATTACAATATTATCAAATTTGGAAATTAAATTTTTGATAATATTAATTTTAGTAGAAATTTTTGACCCTCCAATAATACACGTTATTGGTTTTTTTATCTCTGATGTAATTTTTTTAAGCGCATTTACTTCAAGCTCAAACTGAATGCCAGAGTATGAAGGTAAAAATTTTGTTATTTTTGAAATTGATGCATGAGCTCTATGAGAGCATGAGAATGCATCGTTTACAAAAATATCAGCTAGACCAGCTAACTGCTTTGCAAATTTGTAATCATTTTTTTCTTCTTGGTTATAAAATCTAATATTTTCTAACATGATTATATTATCTTTTGTGTCTTTAAATAAATCTTGATCTGTAATTTCATAAATGTCTCTTTTAATAAGTTTAATATTTCGATTAATTTTACCCTCTATATCTTTGCATATTGGTCTTAGAGAAAGTTCACTAACAGTTTTTCCTTTAGGCCTTCCAACGTGAGATAAAATAATAATTTTTGAATTTTTCTTTATTAGATAATTTAAAGTTGGAATAATTTTATCTATTCTTGTTGTATCGGTAATCTTTCCTTTGCTTAGAGGAACGTTAAGATCTAGCCTTAATAGTATTTTCTTATCTCTTAAATTTTTTTCTTCTTGTATTCTTCTCATTAAGAGATCTTGTGTAAATGTTCTGCAATATCACACATTCTATTTGAAAAACCCCATTCATTGTCGTACCAAACTGAGACTTTTCCCATGTTTTTTCCTATTACGCTTGTAAGTGATGCATCAACTATTGCAGAGGCCGAATTGTGATTAAAGTCTATTGATACTAATTTATCTGAAGTAATTTTTAATATTTCTTTTAATTGATTTTTTGAGGCTATTTTAAATACATCATTTATTTTTTTTATATTAATATCTTTTGTTGTACAAAAAATTAATTCTATAAGCGAAACATTTGGTATTGGAACTCTCATCGCTACACCTTCTAATTTACCCTTTAGGCTTGGAATAATTTCTCCAATAGCTTTTGATGCGCCTGTCGATGTAGGTATGATAGATTGACTAGCAGACCTAGCTCTTCTAGGATCTTTGTGTGAATTATCTAAAATTCTTTGATCACTTGTAAAAGCGTGAATTGTAGTCATGAAACCTTTTTCTAAAATGAAGTTTTCATTGATAATTTTTACAACAGGAGCTAGACAATTAGTAGTACAAGATGCTGCTGAAATTATCTTATCATCATTTGTTATAACATTTTCATTTACACCAAAAACGATAGTTTTGTCAGAATTCTTACAAGGGGCAGATACAATTACTTTTTTTGCCCCATTCTTAATATGCGGTATAAGCTTTTCTTTTGAATTAAATTTTCCTGTGCATTCAAAAACGTAATCAACATTAAATTTTTTCCAATTTATGTCACCTACCTTTTTCTCCTGAGAAAATGAAATTTTATTTTTATTAATAATTAGATGTTTTTTATCAAAATCTAAATCAGCGTTAAACTTTCCATGAATAGAGTCGTGTTTTATCAAATTACAACTTTGAGCTGAGTCGGTTCTATTATTGATATGTTGTATTTTTATTTTTTTATTTTTTCCTTCAATAATTGCTCTAATGATCATACGACCAATTCTACCTAATCCATTAATCCCAACTTTTATTGTCATTTTAATTTCTCACTAATTTTTTAGACAACCTTGTTATGTTATTGGTTGTCAATCCAAAAAATTTATAAATATCTTTATAGGGCGCGCTTTTTCCGAAGGCATTTATTCCAAAAGCAAGGCCATTTGCACCAATATATTTTTTCCAGCAATCTGTTGATGCTGCTTCAATGGATATTTTAAATTTAGTCTCCTTTAAAATTTTATTCTTATAACTTTTTGTTTGTTTATAAAAAAGATCCATACATGGCACTGATATTACCTTAGAATATATTTTATCTTTGGCTAATTTATGGCTAGTTTCAATTGCTAAATTAACCTCAGAGCCACTTGCAAGAATTGTTAATTTAATTTTTTTGCTAGTTCTTAACACTTCATAAGCTCCATAAGAGCATTTGTTAATTTTTGAATATTTTTTACGAACTGGGATTAAGTTTTGTCTAGTTAATGATAGGACACTAGGTGTATTCTTATTCATAAGCGCATGCTCCCAACACTCAATAGTTTCCATTCTATCTGCTGGTCTAAAAATGTTTAAGTTGGGAATTGCTCTTAATCCGGATAATTGTTCTATAGGTTGATGAGTTGGACCATCTTCACCTAAACCAATTGAGTCATGTGTCATTACATAAATAACTCTTTTTTCCATAAGCGCAGATAGTCTTATCGAAGGCTTGCAATAGTCAGAAAATATTAAGAAAGTACCTCCATAGGGAATTAAATTACTATGCAGAGCCAATCCATTCATTATTCCACACATTGCATGCTCTCTAACACCGTAGTGAATATAATTTCCACTAAAGTCGCCTGTTTTAATAATTTTATGATATTTTGTTTTAGTATTGTTTGATCCTGCTAAATCTGCAGAACCCCCAATTAATGAATTCTTTTGTTTAGTTAAAGCATTTAAAGTTAATTCTGAAGCTTTTCTTGAAGCTAAACTTTTTATATCTTTTAAAGATATTAGTTTTTCATTTTTTAAAATTTTACTAAAATTATTTTGAAACTCTTTATTAATCTCATTATTTTTCTTTTTATGAATATTTGACCATTTTTTTTCAGCTTTTTTACCTTTCAAGCCAATTTTCCGCCATTCTTTTAAAATTTTATAAGGTATTTGAAAAGGTTTGTAATTCCAATTTAGTTTTTTTCTAACAAGTTTTATCTCATCTAAACCTAGAGGACTTCCATGAGATGAGGATTTTCCAGATTTATTTGGGGAGCCATATCCAATTTGAGTTTTACATGAAATTACAGTCGGCTTTTTTGCATTTTGAACTTTTTTTAAAGCTTTAAAAATTTCTTTTTTGTTATGACCATTAATTAAAATATATTCCCAACCGTAGCTTTCAAATCTTTTTTTGTAATTATCTGATACTGTTAGATTTGTTGGCCCATCAATTGATATTGAGTTATTATCAAAAAGCATTACTAAATTTTTAAGTCTTAAATGTCCCGCTAAACTCATAGCCTCATGACTTATTCCTTCCATTAAACAGCCATCTCCAGCTAAAACATATGTTTTATGATCTATAATATTCTTACCAATTTTTTTTTTTAAAATTTCTTCAGCGATTGCAAATCCTACAGCATTTGCTACACCTTGACCGAGTGGTCCAGTTGTGGTTTCAATTCCTGTTTTAGGGTGATACTCTGGATGGCCAGCACAAATAGAATTTATTTGCCTAAATTTTTTAATACTTTTAAGTGAAATACTTTTGTAGCCAGTTAAATATAGTAACGAATATAGCAACATAGAGCCATGACCTGCAGATAGTACGAATCTGTCTCTATTTATCCAATTTGGATTTTTTGGATTAAATTTTAAGAAATCCTTAAACAAAACCGTTGCAACATCAGCCATACCCATAGGCATGCCTGGATGCCCAGAATTTGCTTTTTGCACTGCATCTATTGATAAAAATCTGATGCAATTTGCTAATTCGTTGTGTAGTTTGCTCAAAATTATCCTGACTAGACTAAGAAGAATCTATTTAATAATATAAATATATATATATGAATTCTATAAACGAAAAAGAAAA
>MDTG01385111.1_pt1 | contig 12202 bp, 10 predicted proteins | sample 811421 | NCBI WGS metagenome assembly MDTG01 (sample SAMN05326645, study PRJNA326480) | marine metagenome | isolation source: seawater | place: Pacific Ocean: South East | collected 2011
CGGCTGGGGCGGCTCGAGCCGGTCTTCGATGTTGCCATGCCCGACCGGCCTGCGCGGCCTGCGCGGCCCGAGCTGCTGCCGCCCGGCGCGATGCCCAAGCGCGGCAAGGGCGGATCTCTGCGCGGGCGAATCGCGTTGTGGCATGCGCTCGCCCATATCGAATTCGTCGCGATCGACCTCGCGCTCGACATGGTCGGGCGCTTCGGCGCGCAGATGCCGCGTGATTTCGTCGACGATTTTCTGGGCGTCGCGGCGGACGAGGCGATGCATTTCGCGCTGCTGGAGCGCAAGCTGGCTGCGCTCGGTTCCTTCTACGGTGCGCTGCCCGCCCATGCCGGATTGTGGGAATCGGCGCATGCCACCCGCCACGATGTCGCCGCGCGGCTCGCGGTGGTGCCGATGGTGCTGGAGGCGCGCGGCCTCGACGTGACGCCCGCGACGCTCGCCCGGGTGCGCGAACAGGGCGATCTCACGGGGGCCAGGATTCTCCAGCGCATTCTCGACGATGAAATCCGCCACGTCGCGATCGGCACCAGGCACTTCGTCGCCCACGCGCAGGCACAAGGATTCGACCCGCCAAAACACTGGCAGGGCCTTGTTAACCAACATTTTCGAGGGGTGCTTAAGCCACCGTTCAACGACTCGGCGCGTTCCGCAGCCGGTTTGTCGCGCGACTACTACGGGGCGCTTGCCGTCTTAACCTGAGCCCGCCTAAATCACTAACAGACGAAGGCGGGATAGGTTCCCGTCACTTTTTGAGGGGTCTCGGCGCACCGCAGGATCGTAGGCGCGCCAGGGATTCGGAACCGCGAAGCACGCGAGCTTCGCCGCCGACAGAGGGACGGACATTTGCTGACCACTGATCGACTTTTCAGCCGTGCGAGCATTCTTTGCACCGCGGCTTTTGCCACTTTCGCCATGCCTGCCCAGGCCAATACGAGCGCGGCGGCGGCCGTCGATGTCTCCGAGGCGACCGAAGAAGCACAGAGCCCGCTGGGCAATGGCGATGCCCAGTTCCGTCAGCTCTTCGCCAGTTGGCAGACCTTCGACATCGAACGCACCGAGCCCGCCGTCGCCCTGCCGACCGTTTCGGTGCCCTCGCGCATGCCGCTGGAAGATGCCCGGATGAGCAGCGGCTACGGCATGCGCAGCCATCCGGTTCTGCGCAAGCGCAAGCGGCATAATGGCGTCGACCTCGCCGCGCCGACCGGCACCCCGATCTATGCGACCGCCGACGGCACGGTCCAGCGGGCCGACTATTTCGGCAGCTACGGCAATTATATCCAGATCGGCCATGGCAACGCCATCGAGACCCGCTACGCCCATCTGTCGCGCATCATCGTCGCCGATGGCCAGGAAGTCCGCAAGGGCGACCTGATCGGTTTCGTCGGCTCGACCGGCCGTTCCACCGGCCCGCACCTGCATTACGAAGTGCGCATCGACGGTCGCCCGGTCGATCCGCGTCCCTTCATGGTCGAAACCGAAGCGCAGGAAGCCTTCCGCCTCGCGATGGGCCCCGGTGGCATGGGCGGCGGCGACGAAGAATAGGCCGCACTCCGCTATCGGGCCGCAGGGCGACCCAGCGAAATACGAAAAAGGCGGTGCTGCGGCGCCGCCTTTTTTGTTGCACCTGCCGCGGACATGCGTGAGATTGGTTGCTGGGAGAGACTTATGCATCCGATCACGCACGCGGCCACGCGGCCCGAACACGCGGCTATCATCGACGCGGCCACCGGCGAGACAGTCACCTATGGAGAGCTGGACGCGCGGGCCAACCGCATCGCGCGCTGGCTACGCGCACAAGGGGTTACGCGCGGCACGAGTGTGGGCCTGCTGCTGGAGAACCGGCCACTCTATCTCGAAGTCGTCTGGGCGACCCAGCGCATCGGTGCGATGCTGGTGCCCGTCTCCACCCGGCTGACCGCTCCCGAAATCGCCTATATTCTGGGAGATGCCGAATGCTCGCTGGTGCTCACCTCACCCGCTTTCGCGCAAGTGACGGCGGAACTCGCGAAGGCCGCGCCCGACCTCGCGATCGTCGACGTCGACGATGACGGCTTCACCGGCGCGGTCGCGGCCCAGTTGTCCGACCCGATCGAGGACGCGGCGCCGGGGCAATACATGCTCTATTCCTCGGGCACGACGGGGCGGCCCAAGGGGATCATGCCGCCACCTCCGCCGAGCGAGGATGTGACCGCGCCGACCGCGCTGGTCGGCCTGGCGACGATGGGCGTGGGCATGCCTGCCGATGGCAGCGTGGTCTATCTCTCGCCCGCGCCGCTCTATCACGCCGCGCCGCTCGGCTGGTGCAGCACGGTCCACCGGCTCGGGGGCACGGTCGTCATCATGGACAAGTTCACGCCCGAGGGCGCGCTCGCCGCGATCGAGCGCTACCGCGTTACCGACAGCCAGTGGGTGCCGACCCACTTCGTGCGCATGCTCGGCCTGCCGGAGGAGGAGCGCAATCGCTACGACCTGTCCAGCCACAAGCGCGCGATCCATGCCGCGGCGCCGTGCCCGGTGCCGATCAAGCGGGCGATGATCGAGTGGTGGGGGCCGATCATCCAGGAATATTACGCGGGCTCGGAAGGGATCGGCATGTCGCTGGTCAAGAGCGAGGAATGGCTCGCCAAACCCGGCACGGTCGGGCGGATGATCTACGGCAAGGCGCATGTCTGCGGGCCGGACGGAGAGGAACTTGCGCCCGGTGAGACGGGGCTGCTGTTCTTCGAGACCGAAAACCTGCCGAGCTATCACCGCGATCCGGCCAAGACCGCCGAGGCCATGCATCCGCGCGGCTGGATGACGCTCGGCGATATCGGCCATGTCGACGAGGACGGGTTTCTGTTCCTGACCGATCGCAAGAGCCACATGATCATCTCGGGCGGGGTGAACATTTACCCGCAGGAAATCGAGAACCTGCTGGTCTCGCACCCCGAGGTGCTCGACGCGGCGGTGATCGGTGCGCCCGATCCCGATCTGGGAGAACGAGTGGTGGCGGTGGTCCAGCCGAAGGACATGGACCGCGCCGGGGAGGCGTTCGAGCAGGACTTGCGGGCCTATCTCGAACCGCAGCTCAGCCGGGTGAAGATGCCCAAGGCGTTCGACTTCCGGGCGGACCTGCCGCGCGAGGCCAATGGCAAGCTCTACAAGCGCGAATTGCGCGACGAATATGCGCGCAGGGCGGAAGCGGAGGTCGACCCGGCCTGAGCGCGGCAGCTTCGCGCCGGCGCTCTATCCCAGCAGACGCCGGGCCATCGCCCGCACCTCGTCGCCCATGTCCTCGCGCTGCAGTGCGAGCGCGAGGGTCGCCTCGACGAAGCCGACCTTGCTGCCGCAGTCGTAGCGCGCGCCGTCGAAGGTGACCGCGTGGAACGGCTGCTGGCCGATCATCCGGGCCATCGCGTCGGTCAGCTGGATTTCGCCGCCCGCGCCTTTGCCTTGCGTTTCGAGCACGCGCATGACCTCGGGCTGGAGGATATAGCGGCCCGAGATGATCTTGTTGGAAGGCGCCTCGGCGACCGGCGGCTTCTCGACCAGCCCGGTCACCTCGGTCAGCGTGTCGCTTTTCTCCTCGCCGGGCGCGATCACGCCGTAGCTCGAGACGGTCTCCTGCGGCACTTCGAGCACGCTGATGAGGTTGCCGCCGACCTTCTCGTAGGCATCGACCATCTGTTTCATGCAGCCGCTGCTCCCTTCGCGGCCGATCATCAGTTCGTCGGGCAGGAAGATCGCGAAGGGATCGTCGCCCACGATCGCCCGCGCGCACCAGATCGCATGGCCCAGGCCCAGCGGCACCTGCTGGCGCACGGTGATGATGTCGCCGGGCGTGGCGCGGGTGGAATCGAGGATCGCCAGATCCTTGCCGCGTTCCTCCATGGTCTGCTCGAGCTCGAAGGCGATGTCGAAATGTTCGACGATCGCGGTCTTGCCGCGCCCGGTGACGAAGATCATCTGCTCGATCCCCGCCTCGCGTGCCTCGTCCACCGCGTACTGGATCAGCGGGCGATCGACGATCGCGAGCATTTCCTTCGGGATCGCCTTGGTGGCGGGGAGGAAGCGGGTGCCGAGCCCGGCTACGGGAAAAACGGCTTTCTTGATCGGTTTGTGCGCCATGGCCTGCGGGTATGATGGCCGCCCGGGGGCGGGTCAATGCCAGGGCGCCAAAGCCAACAGAAGCCAACAATGATCAGGCAGCGACCGGGGACCGGCTTGTCTTGCCGCGCATGCCCGCTAAACGCTCCGGGATGGACAAGCTACGCATTACGGGAGGGCAGCGGCTCTCCGGCACGATTCCGATTTCCGGTGCGAAGAACGCGGCGCTCACGCTGATACCCTGCGCGCTACTGACCGACGAGCCGCTCACGCTGCGCAACCTGCCGCGGCTGGCGGATATCGACAGCTTCCAGCATCTGATGACGCAGTTCGGCGTGGCGGTGAACATCGCGGGCACGCGGCCCGAGGATTTCGGCCGTGTCGTCACCTTCGAGGCGACCCGGCTGACCAGCACGACCGCACCCTACGATCTGGTACGCAAGATGCGCGCCTCGATCCTCGTGCTTGGGCCGATGCTCGCGCGTGCGGGCATCGCGACCGTCTCCCAGCCGGGCGGTTGCGCGATCGGCAACCGGCCGATCGACCTGCACCTGCAGGCATTGGAAGCGCTGGGTGCGGAGATCGAGTTGGCGCAGGGCTATGTCCGCGCGCATGCGCCCGACGGCGGGCTGCCGGGCGGCGAATTCGACTTCCCCTTCGTGTCGGTCGGCGCGACCGAGAACGCGCTGATGGCCGCCGTGCTCGCCAACGGCACCTCCACCTTGCGTAATGCCGCGCGCGAGCCCGAGATCGTCGACCTGTGCAACCTGCTGGTCGCGATGGGCGCCGAGATCGAGAATATCGGCCAGTCGGACCTCGTGATCCACGGCGTCAAGCGGCTGAACGGCGCGACCTACAAGGTAATGGCCGACCGGATCGAGGCGGGCTCCTATGCCTGCGCCGCAGCGATCACCGGTGGCGAGGCGCGGCTCGAGGGTGCGAAGGCGGACGATATGTCCGCCACGCTCCACGCGCTGCGCAATATCGGCGTCCATGTCGAAAGCGATGCCAAGGGCGTCCATGTCGCGGCGGACGGCAAGCTCAAGGCCGCCAACCTCTCGACCGCGCCCTATCCGGGCCTCGCGACCGACATGCAGGCGCAGCTGATGGCGCTGCTGACGGTCGCCGAAGGGACGAGCGTGCTGACCGAGACGATCTTCGAGAATCGCTACATGCACGTGCCCGAACTCAACCGGATGGGCGCGAATATCGAGGTGTCGGGCCGCACCGCCATCGTCCACGGCGTCGAGGGGCTGACCGGGGCCGAGGTAATGGCGACCGATCTGCGCGCTTCGATGAGCCTCGTGATCGCCGCGCTCGCGGCGGAGGGCGAATCGCAGATCCGCCGGATCTATCATCTCGATCGCGGTTACGAGCGGCTGGAAGAAAAGCTGCAGGCGGCGGGCGCGCAGATCGAGCGCGCAAGCGACGAGTGATCCCTGGGGTCGCAGGTGCGGATCCATGGCCTGCAACCCAGAATCCCCGGACCCAAAGTCGCGCTCCGACGTTCGCTGGACAGAACCAATTTTGGAGACGTGACATGGGTCTGATTCGTACCGCAATCCTCGGTGGCCTGGGCTATCTCGGCTACAAGGCCTACAAGAACCACAAGGACGAGAACGGCGTGGCTTTCGCCGAAGGCCAGCCCGAAGGCCAGTTCCGCGAGGCGGGCTCGGGCGCGACCGCGACCAAGGGCGACACGATGAGCAGCACGGACGAGGCGCTCGACGAGACCTTCCCGGCGAGCGACGCGACCGCGAAGTACTAGGTATCAGGTGCGGAGGGCGAGCTTTCGGCCCTGCCCTCCGTTCTCAACCGCCCCACCAGAAATTGCCGGATGGCGCTGGCGAGCCCGGTGGGTTCGTCGGCTTCGAGCCGTGCGGCATCGACCCGCGCGACCACCGCGTTGATCGGCACGCCGTCGCTCTGCGCGGCCTCGCGCAGCAGATCCCAGAACACCGGCTCAAGCGTGATGCTGGTCTTGTGGCCGGCGATTTCGACCGACCGTTTGACCGGCGGGTGATAAGCAACGGATATAGGCACGCGTAAGTGCTAGCCGGTCCACCTCAATCCTTCGAGCAATAACGGCCGCCCGGGAACCCCATCGAACTGGGCATCTGGTAGCATCGCTCGATCTTGATCTTCGGTGTCACCGGCCCGGTATTCGCGCGCCCGGCGGCGGCTTCCGCACGGAAGCGCCGCAGGTTTTCGGCGGCCTGCGCGTTGCCTTCGGCCTCGCGGCGGCGGCTTTCGGCGGTCAGCTGCTGTTTCAACGCGGAGTACTGCCCATCCCATGACCAGCCCGCCATCGACCACAAGGGCTGATTCTCGATTCCGCGAAGACCCTCGAGGCCGCCGGCCAGCAGGAGCTTGCCCAGTGTTTCCTGGTCGCGGCGGCCTTCGGCGAACAGGTAGTTGATCGCCTCGGCATAGGAGCCGTCGCTACGCGCTTCCGCCAGTACCTTGTCGTAAAACGCCCGATTCGTGTTCCAGTCGACGATGTCCTGCGCCCGCACGCAGCCACCCTCGCGACCGAGCGAGCACGCCTTGCGATAGAACGTCAATGGCTGGTCATATTGGCCCGGATTGAGCTTCAGGTATTCATAGCCCGCGAATTCGCACATGACCGCATCGTTCAGCCGACAGGCCCGCTCGAAGATGTCGAGGCGCCGCTTGGGATCGGTGATCTTGGCGCTCCATTGCGAGGTACCGGCAGCGGTATAGGCCGCGAACAGGCAGACCCGATCGTCGCCGCGCTCGCATCCGCGTGCGACATATTCCGGGAAATCGGGGTGGTTTATGCCCCCGTTCCCGCTGGTGTCGTAGTAGATCGCGGACGCGAAGACGCTGCATGCCTTGGCGTCGCCCAGATCGCATGCCTTCTTGGAAAAGCTGCGCGCCTTGAGCTTGTCGAGGGGCGCGCCCTCCTTGCCATTGTTCCAGCGCCAGGCCGCGTCGAGGCAGGCTGCCTTCGAGCCGCCATTGCACGCGGCCTCTACCTGGGCGGCAGACATCTCGGACAGCTTTTGCTGTGCCCCGGCAGGCGAGGAGGCCCACAGGGCCGCGCCCGCGAACAGCGCGAGGGTCGCCACGATATTCAGATGCAATTTCATGCCCTGCTCCCGCTTTCGTATCCGAACCGGGCGCTGAGGCCCAAGTCCGACGTTAGTGAAGGGAGACTATCCTGGGATCGGGCGCTGACAATAGATCGATCGTCATTGTCATCTTTACGACAATGATTGTCACAATGACTAATACATATGCTGGCCGCCATTGATGCTCATGGTCGAGCCGGTGACGAAGGAGCCTTCGTCGGCGGTGAGGAAGGCGACCCCGCGCGCGATCTCGTCCGCCTGTCCCAACCGCCCGACCGGGATCTTGGCGACGATCTTGGCCAGCACCTCGTCGGGCACGGCGGCGACCATGTCGGTGTCGATATAGCCGGGCGCGATCGCGTTGACGGTGATGCCGTAGCGCGCGCCTTCCTGCGCCAGCGCCTTGGTGAAGCCGTGGATGCCCGATTTGGCGGCGGCGTAGTTCACCTGGCCGTACTGGCCCGCCTGCCCGTTGATCGAGCCGATATTGACGATCCGGCCCCAGCCCCGCTCGCGCATGCCGGGGAAGCACGCCTTGGCCATGTTGAAGCACCCGCCCAGATTGACGCGCATCACCTCGTTCCAGTCGTCGAAGCTCATCCGGTGGAGCGTGCCGTCGCGCGTGATCCCGGCATTGTTGACCACGATGTCGACCGGCCCGTGCTCTTCGGCAACCTTCGCGCAGCCTTCCTGGCAGGCCTCGTGGTCGCCCACGTCCCACTTCATCACGGCGATGCCGGTACGTTCCTGGAATTCCCGTGCGCGCTCGTCATTGCCGGCATAATTGGCGATCACGGTGCGGCCCTGTTCTTTCAGGGCCAGACTGATCGCTTCGCCGATACCGCGCGTTCCACCCGTCACCACCGCGACACGTGCCATTGTGCTCTCCCATGTTTTCCAACCCTTATACCAGCCGACGTAGCGTCAGCCATGCGCACGGGCAAAGCAAAACGGGTCTGGCGATATTTTTGCGGGGTGGGGCGCGGGCCGGTGGAGCGCTACGGCCGACCGATCAGAACCGCAGCTGGGTACCGATATAGACCGACTGGCTGTCGTCCACACCGTCGGTCAGCGGCGAAAGCCGGTCCTGCTCTTCGGACAGGCGCACCCCGGCGGTCACGTCGAGATTGCGCGAGACGCGGTAGGCGCCGCCGAGATCGAGCTGACGGTCGCCCCGCCCTTCGAGCGTGCGCGGCGCGCGGCCCGGCGTGCGTTCCTGGTCGACCGAGATGCGCGGCTGGAACCGGCTCGGCTCTTCCTTGGCGCCCTGCGAGGGCCGGAATTCGGAAAGATCGGGCATCGCGATTCGCGAGACCGACTTGGGCAGCTCGGTCGCGGGCTTGGTGAAGCTCTGATAGCCGCGGGCCACGCCGAGATCGAAGGCGGACGGCGCAATCGCCACATCGCGGCGACCCGGTTCGCTGCGGGTCGATTCGATGGCCGAGCGAATCGAGATCGCACGGGCCGTACGGTCATCCACCCGGACCGCGACCGTCACGGTCCGGTCGGCGATGGACTTGCCCGCAGCAGGCGTGAAGGGCAGCGCCTCGCGCCGTGCGGCGTAGCGTTCCATCACGCGGCGAGCGAGGTCGGGATCGACGGTGGCAGGGGTAAACCGGGCGCCGCCGCCCGCAACATCGGAAACGAGCGAGGGCGCGGTCGCTTCGGCCAGGGCAACGCCGGCCGCAGGAATCGCGGCGAGCGCCAGCACCCCGCCCAAGGCGGGGGCAAGCAGCTTGCGCAATCGCAGAGCGTTTCTCTTGCCCATATCCCTACTCTATCACCGCCAGACTTACGGCGGATGAACACCCCGCCAACGTGCGGAGCGCCCTGTTCGATCCCATTGTTAGGTTTTCCGCGCGCGGCTTGCCAGCTTTTCCACAGGGCCCGGGCCCGCTTGCGGCAGAGGTGTTGCAAGAGACACACATTCCCACCGTCGAGCCCGTCGTCGCGCGTCCGGGTTCAGCATGCATACACCGCGCCGCGCCAGCTTGGGCGATGCAGGCAGGCGTGCCCTTGCTGAGGCCGGTTCGCGGCGATAGAGGCTTTCGGGTGCGCGGTCTGTCCGACCGATCCCTTTCGCATGTTTCATTGGAAAGCCGACCACCATGATCAAGCGCCGCCTCCCGATTGTTACCGCCAGCCTTCTCGGCACCTGCGCCGCGCTTTCGGCCTGTGCCGGCGGGAACGACCTGCCCAGGGCCGACATGGCCGCCAGCCAGGTGACCACCATTGGCGTCAATTCCTACCTCTGGCGGGCGAGCCTCGAGGCGGTGAGCTTCGCGCCGCTGCTGCAGGCGGACAGCGCGGGCGGCGTCATCGTGACCGACTGGTACGCGAACCCGGAAAACCCGGGCGAGCGGGTCAAGCTGACCGTGTCGATCCTCGATCAGGATCTGCGCGCCGATGCCCTGCGTGTCGCCGCCAGCCGCCAGGTCAGCCAGGGCGGCGCCTGGGTCGATGCGCCGGTGCAGGCCGCGACCGTGCAGAAGCTGGAAGACATCATCCTGACCAAGGCGCGCGAGCTGCGCCGTCAGGCGATTTCCGGCTGAGACCCTCACCACCCTTAAAAGACATGCAGGCATGAACGATACGCGCTTCGACCCGTCCACCGCAGACGGGCGCTGGCAGAAGGCATGGGACGAGGCGGAGTGTTTTCGCGCCGATAGCGGAAGCGACAAGCCCAAGACCTACGTGCTCGAGATGTTCCCCTATCCCAGCGGGCGCATCCATATCGGCCATGTGCGCAACTACACGATGGGCGACGTGCTGGCGCGTTACAAGACGATGCGCGGGCACGAAGTCCTGCACCCGATGGGGTGGGACGCCTTCGGCATGCCGGCGGAAAACGCCGCGATGGAAAAGGGCGTCCATCCGGGCAAGTGGACCCGCGAGAACATCGAATCGATGAAGGCGCAATTGAAGCGGCTCGGCTTTGCGCTCGACTGGAGGCGCGAGCTCGCCACTTGCGAGCCCGAATATTACGGGCACGAGCAGTCGCTGTTCATCGACCTGTACGAGGCGGGCCTCGTCTATCGCAAGGAAAGCGAGGTCAACTGGGATCCCGTAGACCAGACCGTGCTCGCCAACGAACAGGTGATCGAGGGCAAGGGCTGGCGTTCGGGCGCCGAGGTCGAGAAGCGCAAGCTCGCCCAGTGGTTCCTCAAGATCACCGACTTCGCGCCCGATCTGCTCGACGGGCTGGAGGGTCTCGACAAGTGGCCCGAGAAGGTCCGGCTGATGCAGGAGAACTGGATCGGCAAGAGCCAGGGTCTCGAATTCGCCTTCGACCTGTCGAACGGCGAGAGGCTGCCCGTCTATTCGACCCGTCCCGATACCATCTACGGCGCCAGCTTCGTTGCGGTTGCGCCCGATCATCCGCTCGCGCGCAAGGTGGCCGAAGGGGACGACGGGGCGGCTGCCTTCATCGCCGAATGCAAGCGCGGCGGGACCACGGCTGCCGCGGTCGAGACGGCGGAAAAGCTCGGCTATCTCACCGATGTCACGGCACGGCATCCGATGATCGGCGGGCACGATATGCCGGTCTTCATCGCGAACTTCGTGCTGATGGATTACGGCACGGGCGCGGTCATGGGCGTGCCGGGCCACGACCAGCGCGACTTCGAGTTTGCCCGTAAATACCATCTGCCGATCCTGCGCGTGATCGGCGCGACTGCTGCCGATGCGGATCGCCCCCTCGGCTCGGCAGCGGAATCGGGCGAGGGCATCCTCGTCAACTCCGGTCCGCTCGACGGGCTCGATGTGGAAAGCGCCAAGCGCAAGGTCATTGCCCGCGCCGAGTCCGAAGGCTGGGGCGAGGGCAAGGTCGTGTGGCGCCTGCGCGACTGGGGCGTTTCGCGCCAGCGCTACTGGGGCACGCCGATCCCCTTCGTCCATTGCGATGCATGCGGCGTGGTGCCGGTGCCCAAGGACCAGCTGCCGGTCGTCCTGCCCGAAGATGTCGACTTCCAGACGCCGGGTAACCCGCTGGAGCGCCACCCGACCTGGAAGCATGTCGCCTGTCCGCAATGCGGCGGCGAGGGTCGGCGCGAGACCGACACGCTCGACACCTTCGTCGATTCCTCGTGGTATTTCCTGCGCTTCGCGAGCCAGCCCGACGATCGCCCGTTCGATCCGGAAGAGGTCAATGCGTGGCTGCCGGTCGAACAGTATATCGGCGGGATCGAGCATGCGATCCTCCACCTGCTCTACGCCCGCTTCTGGACCCGTGCGCTCGCCCGGCTCGGCCAGATCGGCTTCGAGGAGCCCTTCGCCAGCCTGTTCACGCAAGGCATGGTGACGCACGAGACCTACTACCGCCGCGAACCAGACAATGGACGCGTGGTCTATTTCGCGCCCGAGGAAATCGACCGCGACGGGAAGGGGGCGACGCTGAAGGAAGACGGCTTCCCCGTCACCGTCGGGCGGGTGGTCAAGATGTCCAAGTCCAAGCGCAATGTCGTCGATCCCGACACGATCATCGCGCATTACGGCGCGGACGCGGTGCGCTGGTTCATGCTGTCGGACAGTCCGCCCGAGCGCGATCTGCCCTGGTCCGAAAGCGGGATCGAAGGCTGTGCCCGCTTCGTCCAGCGCGCGTGGCGGCTGGTCGGCGAACACGACCCCGAGGCGAGCGGCGAGGATGCGGAGCTTGCGCGCAAGACCGCGCGCACCGTCCACGATGTCGCCGAAATGATCGAGGCGCTGCATTTCAACAAGGCGGTCGCCCGGCTCTATGAACTGGTCGCGGCAATCGAGAAGGCCGAACCGTCCGCCGATCGCACGCAGGCCATCGAAACCCTGTTCCCGCTGCTTGCGCCGATGATGCCGCACCTTGCCGAAGAGGCGTGGCATGCGATCGGCAAGCAGGGGCTGATCGCCGAGGCGCCCTGGCCCGAAGTGGACGAGAGCCTGCTGCAGGACGAGGCGGTGACCATCGCCGTCCAGCACAAGGGCAAGCTGCGCGATACGCTGACCGCGCCTGCCGGGGCCTCGAAGGAGGTGCTGGAGGA
>MDTG01033753.1_pt1 | contig 12201 bp, 9 predicted proteins | sample 811421 | NCBI WGS metagenome assembly MDTG01 (sample SAMN05326645, study PRJNA326480) | marine metagenome | isolation source: seawater | place: Pacific Ocean: South East | collected 2011
GTCTTGTAATCCATGACCCAGGCAATGTCAGCGAAGCCAATTGCTGAATACGGAGTGTAGTCAGCGATTCCACAGGAATCGGAGCGGATGTAGGTGGGGAGAGCCTCACCAAGACCGTTCACACCAATGGTGCTGAAACCATCGGTGCTGGGCACGCTGTCGTACACCACGACGACATTGGTGCCGGCGGGGATGTCGAGCTGAGCTTCGTACGAAACGGTCACGAGACCCTGATAGCCACCACCGGGAATGAACACTTCGGTTCCGTTGATCTCGGTCATCGTGGCGAGCACAGGTGCGTCACCGGGGTCCGAGTCAGCGAAGAAGCGCATGGATGAAAGCTGCGAGCTACCACCATTGACCACACCGAAGTCGACGCAACCAACAAGTTCAGCAGGACGGCCGGGGAACTTACGAGCGTATTCGTTCTCAGTCGTGATGCCACCACCAGCGCAGGAAACGCCACCTTCGACGATGGTCGGATCAGCATTCTGAGCGACTGAAACTGCATCGACAGGCGCGTCGCAGACGAAGATGGGAAGCGAATCACTGGTGAGCGTGAGCACGCCAGGTCCGGATGCACCGTCATAACCACCGACACGAACAAGGTAGCTCGAAGAAGCGGTGGCTTCCCACTGAATGCTCGAAGCAGCGGCGTCATCGCCACAGTCTTCATTGCAACCAAGGAAGAGATCGGGCAGCGCGGCAGGATCAAAGGTCGCGGCGTCGTAGTTGTAGACGGCGATCTTGGTGTCGAACAGAGCACCACCGTTGCAGGTGGAGGCCGTCAGGAAACCATTGATGCCGGAGGAGACGATGAACCAGACATCACTGTCGAGCTGCTCGAAGCCTGCACCTGAACCACACTGGTCCTGAGGAGGACCATCGGTGTTGCATCCTGTCGTGTCGAATGACACGTCTACTGAATCATCACCTGCGAGAGCGTAGGTGCTTGCATCTCCGACACAGTCATTGGCCGCTGCGGGAGCGGTGCATTCGTAGATGAAGAAACCACAACCGTCGACGGCGAACTGGACGCAGAAATCATCCCACTCGGCTTCGCAGCATGCGGAGTCAAGATCACAGACGAATTCACAGCAGGCGACGTCCTGGCAGCCACCGATTCCGGCGATGACTTCGGTGCAGTTACCTGAAGCGGGGTCGCCACATTCGGCGTACGCGACTGGCGTGTAGGTGATCGTGACCGAGTATTCGGTGGCACAATCGGAAAGCGTGTAGCTCTCGGTGCCATCGTCGAAGTTGAAGACTTCAATACCGTAACGACCGGCAGCGGTGAAGACATCGGTGCCGAACGGCTGCGCATCACACGCAAGAAGGTAGAAACCACCAAGATCCTGTTCGGAGCAGTCAAGCGCCTGAGTACCGGTCAGCACGGCGATGCCGGGAGACGTTTCAGTTCCGAGGCCATCAAGATCGGTTCGGATGGTGTAGGTGATGAAACCAGGCGCAGCCAACTCGAAGTTGAATGCGTCGTAATCAGTTGCACCAGCGGCGGAGAAGCCACAGGTACCGACGATGACGGTGTCTCCGGCTGCAAGTGCGCCGAGATCTTGGATGCCTCCGGTGACAGCACCTGCATCACATCCGAAGTTGGGGTCGTTTGCAGGATCGTCACCACCGCAGACGGCGGGGTCGTTCTGCGTGACTGTGGCCGAAGCGGGGTCCACGTCACACTGGCCAAAGGCCAGGCCGGACGTACAAGCCAAGACGGCTGCACCGGCGATAAAGGAATAGTTACTCATTTAAGAGTCCTCCAGATCTTCAAATCTCTTGATAGTCCATAACGATATGGATCACGGGGAAAGTGGAGTAGGCGTCGGCATGAAGTCATGCTGAATCGACATCCCAGACCCACATCGAAAATACGCATATATGAGCGTATCTCATGACTGGACAAGGACCAAACACCAACAGGTGAAAAGCAGAAGTTTCTCAGAGGGCCGCAGGCCCCTGGCAGGACTGGAAGTGAAGCCCCTTCCCACCCCCCGCTCAAGGACGAAAAAACAGTCAATGAGAACACCCTTGAAACCATCCAAAGGGGGATTTTTCAAGTTGAAGTCATTAATTCGATGTTATCGGACACCTATAACGCGCAGGGATACCATTCAGGTCGATCCGCAGAAGGAGCCTCACCCCCCGGACCCGAACACTTCCCATGGGCCGCTCAGCGCCAATCAATGACTATTTTTCCGAACTGCATACCCGATTCCAGGCGCTCAAACGCCGCAGGGGCATCCAGGTTCGCATGAACGGAATCAATCGTGGGCCGAAGACCTCCGGAGCGAAGCAGGCTCAGAACCTCCCGGAATTCAACCATCGACCCCATGGTCGAGCCGATCACGGTCAGTTGGTTCCAAAAGATACGCGCCAGGTCGGTCTCCGCTTTCGGACCGCTCGTGCACCCGCAGGTCACGAAGACACCACCGCGTGCGAGGCTCTTGAGACATGAGGAATGCACGGCCTGCCCGACCGAATCAGCACAGACGTCGACCCCTCGACGGTGCGTCATGCCACGAACCGTTCTGGAGAAGTCCGTGCCGTCATCGAGGATTCCTTCGTCTGCGCCAAGTTCGATCGCCTGGTCCAACTTTCCCTGATCGCGACTTGTGACGATCACGCGACAGCCATGCCATTTGGCGATACCAAGCAGAGCAAGCGCCACGCCCCCCCCGATTCCCGGAATCAGGACCGTTGACCCATGCCGTAGATTCGCGCGACTGACGAGCATCCGCCAGGCAGTCAGATGAACAAGACCGAAAGCCGCTGCCTCGACAGGGTCGACATCCCCCACGTCACAGACGTTTTTGACGAGAGCCACGAAGAATTCAGCCATGGTCCCGGGGCCGTGCTCACCGATCATGTGTGTGGCCGGAGCGGGTTCAGCATCATCGGGGAGTGGCGATTGAGATTCGACCACGGCGGCATTGAGAATCACTCGTCGCCCGAGCCAGGCCTCGGAAACACCTTCACCCACGGCATCAACGAGTCCGACACCGTCGGAGCCCGAAATCGCAGGGTAGAGCACCTCGAATCCAGGGACTCCCCGGCCGACCCAGAGATCAAGCTGGTTCAACGCGGAGGCCTCGGTCCGAACGCGAATCTCGCCCGCGGCGGGGTCGGGACGGGGACAGTCATCATTCAGGATGACGTTGGCGGCGACTGGCTCTCCTTGACGGCAGATCTGTATGGCTTTCATGAATCCACTCTACCCCCACCGCATCATTCCGTGCATCCATCGAGGCCGAGGAGTGGTAGCATCGTGTCCAAATCCACCGGAGAACGGAATGACCCTCGAAACCACCTACAAGACACCACTCCTCATCGTTCTGAGCGGCATCGTCATGACCTTCTTCGTGGGGTGCGGCGGTGGAGACGACGTCGAGCGCCCGAATTCAGCACCCTCGGTGAACAGCTCGACAGCTGCACCACCTCCATCAGGACAGGCTTCCACGACGTCCGCCCAAAGGTCTCAAGGGACTTCGAAGGCCCAGGCGCCTCCGATCGTCGTCATGCCGGATCCCGTTGATTGGGGCGTGGTTCAACCGGGCAGCACGCTGGAGAGGGAAGTCACGTTGACCAATACATCGGATCGCCCGCTGAGGATCGTGAAGGCACAGCCAAGCTGCACCTGCACGGCGGTGGATCTTGCGGGAAAGATCATCCCCCCCCGTGGTTCCATCACCGTACCCGTCTCAATGAAGACGAATCGTTCGGTTGGAATCAAACAGGCGGTGGTGCAGATGCAGGTCGAGGGGTACCCACGTTTCGCGAAGATCAATCTGGTCGCTGAAAACAGTTGGGGCGTTCGTTCCATCCCTGCATACCTGCCACTCAGGGAGAACCGACAGAAGCCGGAGCAACTGAGCGGAAGCGTCATTCTCGAATCAGTGGACAAGAAGCCGTTTTCCGTGCTGTCCATCATGGGCGAACCTCCCCGATTCATCGGATTCGATCCAAGCAAGGATTCACCGAGGAATCAATACCGGGTCGGCTACGACTTCTCGTCCGTGCCCTGCGATCGCATGCCTCCGTACTGGATCGTCAGAACCGATCACCCGAAGGCCTCGCTGTTCGACGTCAGAGTGAGACACGATCCATGCACCAAGGTGGCTCCCAGACTCGCAATGAGTGATTTCAGATCGAGCGCGGGAATCGTCACGCCCGGAGAGCTCGTGCCCATCGATATCGTCTTCAAGAAACTGAGACGACCGATCACGACGGTGACGAGCAGCGACCCGATGGTCACGGCGTTTCTCTCGAATGCAAAACCGGATGGCAAGGACGTCCTCATCACGACCATGATCTCGGTCGATCCCGCCACCCCCAAGGGTCTCTTCCAGACGACACTGAGCTTCGGAGATGGCGCTCAGACTGCGGAACACATCTGCTATGGATGGGTTGAATGAAGAAGTCCATGACGGCCATCACAGGCACCGCAGGATTGGTGGCACTGACCCTGGCCACGGGACTGCAGGCGATGGCCCAGGATGCGGACGAGGTGTCGCAGGCCATTGATCGAGAGAAGATCACTCGCTCGGCACCCCCACCAGCAGCAACCACCGTGACTTCCATCGGGCCCGCGATCCACCGGATCAATGTGGATCCGGTGGCATGCGATCTGTCGGAGAAGACAACCGCTGAAGCCAGACGAATGATCGACGAAGGTCTCGCCTGGTTGATGATGAGGCAGAACGCGAACGGGTTGTGGCTGGTGGTATCGAAAGCACAACCAAGTGACCAGCCCGACTGGGAGGAGACGGTTCCGGTGGACCTTGCCGTGTCGGCACTGGTGATGAAAGGCCTGGCACAGACCGGAGACTCCTCCGAGGCACTCGAGCGAGTCACCAATGGGATCATCATGGGGACCGGGCTCGCATCCGATGAATTCAATCCAAGCAAGGGCGGAAAGATCGGAACCTATGTGGCATCCACGATCGTCTCCGGGCTTTCAAGTCTGGGGGATCTGGAACAGCATGACCGCATGCAGGAGGCGATCGAATGGCTGAGGGCGTCGCAGTGGCACGCCGAGGATCAGATCAGCCCTGAGGAAGACTGGTACGGAGGCGTTGGATATGGAAAGCATGGGCGACCGGATCTTTCCAACACCCAGATGATGCTTGAAGCTTTGCACGACGCCGGCGTCAGCCCCGAGGATCCAGCGATCCAGGAAGCGCTGATGTTCGTCAGCAGAAGCCAGAATCTCAAGGCGACCAATCCTTCAGCCTGGGCGCAGGCAGGCTCGAATGATGGAGGCTTCATCTACACCCCGGCCAATGGAGGCGAGTCCATGGCAAGTCAGCATGTGGGAGAGGGGCGATATGGCGAATTGCGTCTGGAGAGCGATCCAAGACGCCTCAGGTCCTACGGATCGATGACCTATGCAGGGTTCAAGAGCCTGCTCCATGCAGGGCTCAACCAGAACGATCCGAGAGTGGAAGCCGCCATGGGCTGGATCAGACGAAACTGGACCCTCGAGGAGAATCCGGGCGTGGGGCAGCAGGGCCTTTATTACTACTTCCATGCCCTCTCCAGAGCACTTGCCGCCGCTGGCTTGAAGACGATCACCACCGAAGATGGAGTCGTTCACGACTGGAGGGACGAGCTGGTGGCGCGCCTCGCATCACTTCAGCGATCGGATGGATCCTGGGTCAACCCGGAGGATAGATGGCTTGAGTCCGAGGCAATCCTCACCACCGCCTATTCGATTCTGGCGCTGGAGGAGGTCCTCAAACCCCTTCGAAGCGGCTTCAAAGCCGAAAACTGAAAAAAACGGCCCTCCGCTGAGAGATCGGGCCCGTGAATCCGGAATGCAGTTGAGGTCGTGCTGATGCGACCCAATTGACCCCCTTCAGGATTCAAACATGCTCAAGACACTCACAATCATCACACTCACCGTTCTCAGTTTCGAAAAGACGCTGGATGTCTTCAGCCCGGAAGCCACGAAGAACGACACTCAGCAGCTCGAAGCGGGAGCGAGCGGCTCACTCGAAACGATGGGTTTCGCCCTTCGGCGAGGAATGGGGCTGATAGAGGTCGAAAGGACATTGAACGGCGAAGGCACGGAACAATGCATGAGCCGATCGATCGGACCTGAGACAGGTGATCCTCTGGAATGGAACGTGGGTTGGGAGCTTGCGAAAACGTACGAGGTGACGAACACGCAACAATCAGACCGAGTCACCGCCGTATTCGAGGCCTGGACGGATGAGACACACTCCGAGCGCCCGCCGGAATCGGCGTTCAGACTCGTCCGATGGAATTGAACGGCGACGGGAGTATCAGTCCGCGGGAATGACTTCCATGTCTGATTTCGCCTGAGGTTTCACCAGCCGGAGATGCCAGAACAGGAAGAGCGCGGAAAGACCGAGCAGGAGCGCGCCGGTCGCCTGGTGCATGGACGTGAAGATCACTTCCCAGATCGGTGGCGTGGAGACCTCGCGAAGCGAGACCGCCACCAACGCGACGATGCCAAGCAGCAGTTGAAGCGACACGATGATCAGGAGCGCACTCCCCAGACGTCGTAACAACGGAATCGAACGATACACGACACCGGATCTGTATCCGAGCATGATGGCGATCGCGAAGACCAGGACTCCGACCGTGATGTGCACCATGACCGCCCAATACGGAATCTCCAGACCGACGCCATCGGTCGACAAGGTCTGAAGGTGCCGAACACACGCTCCGAAGATGAGCTGCCCGACCAGAAGGAACACGAGCACGAATGCAAAGGGGCGATCGGCCGAGGCTGCGGGATGTTCCGCGCTCGGACTGCTGAAAAGCCATCGGTTGGTCGTGAACGCCGCGATGAGAAGCGCGAGCGTGAAGACAAGCTGGCCGAAAACGCCATGAACGAGCGCGAGCACGGTGCTGGTCTCAGTCACACGGAGTCCACCCATCAGACCCTGAACACAGATCATGCCAAGAAGAAGGATCACGAGACCTCGGATCCACTTGCGTTGATCGTTGAGTATGCCGAATGCGAGCAGAGTGAGCGCTCCGGTCCCGACCAGCATTCCGTAGAGACGGTGTGCATGCTCGAAAAAGACCCCGGTATCCGCCGTCATTTCACGCATCGGGTAAAGCAACATGTTGTGCCCGAAGGAGCCCGGCCAGTCAGGCACCGCGAGGCCGGCTTCGAGCCCGGTCACGAGCCCGCCGCTCATGAGCAGAAGCAGGATGGCGGAGGCGAGGACGGCGGAAAGCAGTCCGAGTGGCGAGGGGATCCGTTCGAGGGAGGCAGGCCCGGCCGTCAAAGCGATGGCACCACCCAGTGCGCCCAGCCCTGAGCAGAGGGCGAACAGGCCGATGAGCCAACCGGCGATCTCGATGGAACTGGCACCCTCCTGAAACATGCTTCCGACAATGAGCAGATTGAAGAAGGCACACAGGAATCCGACCATGAAACCGGACTTGACGGCTGAATTCGAACGAGGATCGATCATTGCACGCCAACGTCCGGCAAGCAGGCCGCCGGGCAGGATGCAGAAGCACATCATGGTGAATAGAAAATCACCGATGAGCAGCCCCGGACCCATGAGTACGAAGTAGCAGATGCCCCAGAGCACGACGGTGAGCAAAAAACCCAGTGCGAAGCGCATGCCCCAGGCCGATCTCATGGAAACCGGAAGGGCTGAACTGGTGGAAACTGAGATGCTGGCCGTCGACATCGATGAAACCCCGCGTTTGTTCCTACAAGCCACCTATACTAGGCAGTTCAAACAAACCAGTCACGACGAGGACCATGAAAGAAGGCAACGAAACCCAGATCGAGGACAACACGCCTTCGGAGACCACTGTCCCCGAAGGTGATCCCATGCCCCAGGAATCCGAGCCCTCCAAAAGGAATCCACGGGATGGCCTGCTTCCCAATTTCTCGGAACTGAGCAAGGCCAGACTCAATGCCCTCGTGCTGGGAACCACCGCGGTAGGTTTCGCCGTCGCACCGGTCCAACAGTCCGCGATGATCCTGTTCTGGACGATGGTTGGCACGGGGCTCGTCGCTGCCTCATCGGCCATGATGAATCAACTCGCAGAGGTCGAGCTTGATCGTCGCATGAAGAGGACGGAGAGCAGACCTCTCCCAGCAGGTCTGGTCTCGAAACGAAGCGTGTTCATCACGAGCATGCTTCTCGCCTATGCGGGGGTGGTCGTACTCGGCTTGAAGGTCAATCTTCTGTGCAGCGGACTGGCACTCGCGAATCTGCTGATCTACATCGTGATGTACACGCCGATGAAGACTCGCACGACGCTCAACACGCTGGTGGGCGCGATCTGCGGGGCGATCCCACCGATGATCGGCTGGGCGGCGGCGACCGGAGAGATCTCCGGTGGTGCCTGGCTGCTTGGCTTGATTCTGTTCATCTGGCAACTTCCCCACTTCTTCGCATTGGCGGTGATGTACAAGACCGATTACGAACGTGGCGGGTTCGCGATGCTTCCGGTGAAGGATCAGCGCGGTGAAGTGACGGTTCAAGTCATTTTGACGACAAGCCTGATGCTTCTTCCCCTGGGGCTCACGATCACGGCCGTCGGAATCGCCGGATGGTGGTACGCGGCAGTGGCTCTGGCCATGGGATTCTGGATGGCATGGAACGCTCTCAAGCTCTACCTCAACCGAAACAGGGATCAGGCCCGCCGGGTCTTCTTTTCGACGTTGGCATATCTTCCGGTGGTTCTCGGAGTGATGGTCCTTGACCGAGGCCCGTCGGTCCCCTCTCCAGAACTCTACGAGGCGATGAATCCATTTCCGATGACGGAGCCCTCCGTGAACCACTCGATAGGGATCGAACCCATGAGCGAGCCAGAGGGATGACCGAAGAACGAACTCAAGAAACCACTTCCGATCGGGGAGATCACGCTGTTGGGCAGGGCGGGGAGAGCCCCACGTTGAGCTTCAAGTCCGGCGGCTGGGTCATCCTTGCCGCAGGCCTGATCTCTCTCGGCCTCATTCTGTGGGCGATTTCCGGCGTGATCATCGGTGACAGACCCATTGGAGACGGAACCAACCTCGAGAGTTACGGTTTCTCCCTCGAAGACCTTGAAGTTCCCCGAGGCTCGCTGGCCGCAAGTGGAAACAGCCGGGACTTCCTGCAGGTCTACGAGAACCCGAACAAGATTCTGGGCAGTGACCTGATGACCTACAACTCAGAAAACCGGAGACCATGGTTGGTGACGCGTGACCGGGTCGTCGGAGTGGTGCTCAACGGAGAAGCCTGCGCCTATCCCGTGAGGTGCCTGAATGCGCATGAGGTCATTCATGACACCCTGGGTGGCATGCCGATCACGGTGACCTATTCACCCTTTGCGGACGCACCGGTGGTTCTGATCAACAGGGATGATGAGGACAGAATCGATCACGGGGTGAGCGGCCTCCTCTGCAACAGTGCACTGATCACCTACGACCGAAACCAGGAGGACCCGGTTCTGTACTCGCCCATTCTGGGCAGATCAATCAACAGAAGCGGAGCCTCGGAAGTTCTGGAGAAGGCCGAAGACGTCACTCTGTGCAGCTGGCGCGACTGGTTGGAATCACATCCGGACACGACCCTGGTCATGGCCGAAGAGGATTCGAACCGTCGATACAAGGCCTTCAGCTATCTGAGGTATTTCAATGACCTCTCGGACAGTCTCAAATACCCGGTGCTTCCGTTGCCTGGAATGAGCGGCACGGACATCGGTCTTCCCAGACTTAAAGCGCGTGTGGTCGAGGTCACTGCCGGTGGTGAACGACGGATCTGGCCCCTCACACTGATGGTGGAAGCTCTCGAGAAACAAGGAACGGATGAAGGCACCATCAGAGTGAAGCAAGGCGATGTCGAACTCGACTTCATCATTCGGAAACTACCCCAGTCAGCACTGGTCAAGGCAGTGGACGGCTCCCCCATACGAACGGAGCCGAGACTGTTCTTTGCATCATGGGCCGCACATCCGAAGACGGCGGGCATGGAGCTGGTCAGAACCCTTCCAGGTGACGCGGTGATCACGCCGAGAACGGCGCCGAGAAGTCCGAACGGTTATTGAAGCCGCGACCGTCGAAACCGAACGTGAGGCAGGCGGCGCCTGCTGCACCATGGCTCAGCTTCGCATGCCGAACAGCAGCACCAGGAAGAGCATGACCCAGACCGCATCGAGGAAGTGCCAGTACATCACGCAGTAGGTGAGGCCGCAGACCGCTCCGGTTGATTCGCGATAGCGACCGTGCAGCGCGTTTCGAGTCGTGACCACCAGCGGTGGAATACCCACGATGACGTGCGCCACGTGAAGGCCGGTCAACACATAGAAGAGCCAGGCGTAGAGCGAGGAACCGAATGCAAGGTTCTCGTTCGAGGCCAGGTCGATCCAGGCAAGGGTCTGAGTGATCAGGAACCCGGCGACGAGGACGCATCCACACAGCATCCAACGCCCGGAGCAGACGGCGGTCGAGACACGCTTCAACGACCTGGTGGCTGCATGGAACACGACACTGGCGAGGAGCAGGAAGCCGGTCGAAAGGTACAGAAGTCCGGGAAGTCCGACGGGGTCTTCGGGCTCCCACTCTCCGGTGGAGATCAACTGACTGCGAATGATCAGGTACGCGATCACGGTCGTCAGAAAGACCATCCCGAGTGAGATGAGGAATATCCACATCCCCAGCATGGAGGCGGCTCTTCGAGTCGCGACATCCCGGATGGGTGAAACTTCGAGAGACGATTTGGAGACGTCTGCCACGATCAGCTGTTGGGTGATGAGATCCCGGTTTCCTGGGAGATCGGTGCAAGCGGAGCCTTGGCATCGAGTGTTTCCTGCACCAGGCTGGGATTTCCATCGAAGAGAGTTGGCTTGAGTTGTCCGGTATCGAGCACGGTCAGGACGATCAGAAGGATCACGAACGCCATGCACGCGACGAAGACGATCTGGTTGAAAGGCCTGTCCCACTTCAAGTGCATGAAGAAGAGAGCGACGAGCGTCGCCTTGAGAACGGCGATTCCGATGGCGATCACGATGTTGAACTCACCCACATCGACGTAACGTACCGCGACGGTGACGAAGGTCAGAAAGAGGAGAGCCACCGTGGTCCAGACCAGAATGGACATCGGAACGAGGTGTCCGACGATCGGGTGATCATCACCATGTTGTTCTTGTGCATTGGTGGACATCGGAGGGAATCCTTCGGGGACTGCGTGAAGAAGTGACTCAGTGAATCAGATAGAACAGTGGGAAAAGGAAGATCCAGACCAGGTCGACGATATGCCAGTACAGGCCGCCGAGGTCCACGGGAGCATAGTACTTCGAACTGAAGTGCCCCTTCATGCCTCGAAGGATGAGCCAGCCGATCATGACCATCCCCACGACGACATGGATGCCGTGCAAGCCGGTCATCGCGTAGTAGATCGCAAAGAACCGATGGGTGTTGACCGGAAGCTTCGCATCTTCGAGGTGAGGTTTGTCGGAATGCTCGATGTGCGCCGCCGCGGACTTGTCGGCCTTGATCTTCTCCTCGGGCCGGACCGCGGAGAGACCACCGGGACCCACCGCCGACTGGTTCATGGCCACGGCATCGACCGGTGGCATCGCCGCAAGCTTGGGAAACGAGAGTTCGGGAAGACTTTCCGCACGAGCCGCATCGAGGCTGTCGGTTTCGTCGGTCGATGCGATGGCGTTTTCATCCGCGATGGTCAGGACCTGCCCGTCCTCACCGACGGCCTTGGCTTCGGCTTCATCGACGGGCATGTAGAAGCTGGGGCCCCACTTCAGATTGACGTGGAACTTGTGTTCGTATTCGAAGTACTTGATGACGAGGAATCCGACAGCACCCAGAAGAGTGAGCCAGAGACAGATCAGCATCATGGTCTGCTTGGAACGCTGTGCGTAATGCACCGCGGCGGCCATCGACAGGGAACTCAGAATCAACACGGCGGTGTTGACGCCGCCCATCATGGTGTTCAGGTACTGGCTGGCGTAGGAGAAGACTTCCGGGTCGTTCGCACGAAGGATCGTGTAAAGGGCGAAAAGCGCTCCGAAGAAGAGGATTTCAGTTCCGAGAAACAGCCACATGCCGAGCTTGACCGACTCGTACTGCTGCTTCGGGGTGTCGAAATGATGTGCCTGGAACGGATTGTCATGATGACCGTGGTCATCATGACCTCCATGATCTCCATGCTCCTGGCTTTCCTCTGGTTTGGCGTCTATCGCAGTCAC
>MDTG01080806.1_pt1 | contig 12201 bp, 10 predicted proteins | sample 811421 | NCBI WGS metagenome assembly MDTG01 (sample SAMN05326645, study PRJNA326480) | marine metagenome | isolation source: seawater | place: Pacific Ocean: South East | collected 2011
TAACAGATGCAAGAACTAATTCTGTTGACATTTCATATCCTATTTATTAATATTGTTTTAGGATTGTACACTAATTTTACATACTTAGAAAGCTTTTAAGAGCTTTGCTAAAGTATAATTAAAATAGTGAGAAAAAAGGTAATACTTTGCTATTTTATTGCTATTTAAAGTTCTTACTAATATCTATTAGAGCGACTTTTAGAGCATCTTTACGTAAAGCTACATTAAGTCTAAAATAAGAATCACCATTGCTACCAAATGAAACACCATCATTTAATGCTACTTTTGATTGTGTTAATAATATATTTTTTATTTCTTTATGAGAATGTGAAGTATTTTTAAAATTTAACCATAAAAGATATGTTGCTTCTGGTAACAAAAAGTTTATCTTTGGACTATTCTCTAAAAGAAAGTTTTTTGTAAACTCCATATTTTCTTGTAAATACTCTTTTAATTCATCGACATAAATAGCACCATTTTCATAAGCAGCCTTTGTTGAGATATAACCAAAAAAGTTAACAGAATTAATTTCTCTTTTTTGAGCTATTATTTTAAATCTACTTAGTATTTTACTGTTTTTACTAATTGCATAAGCACAATTAAGTCCTGCTATATTAAATGTTTTTCCTGCTGAATTAAGAGTAATCGTTATATTTGCAATCTCTTCTGAAATAGAAGCAAGTGGTGTGAATTTTTTAAATGTTACATCTGAATGAATTTCATCTGACACAATTACTATATTATTCTCAATACATATTTTTGCTAAATCCTCAAGCTCTTCTTTACTCCAAACTCTTCCAACAGGATTGTGTGGGGAACATAAACAAAGTATTTTTGTTTTTTTAGTTATTTTAGATTTTAAATCTTCTAAATCCATTGTGTAAAAGCCATCTTTTTCTTTTAATTCATTAATAACAACTTTTCTATTATTTGCTTTAACACTTTTAAATAATGGAGGGTAAACAGGAGTTTGAACAATAACTTCATCATCAATATCACTGTAAGCTTCAATACAAGCAGAATAAGCTGGAACTACACCATTTATCATATAAATGTCTTTTTTCTCTATTTCCCAATTATGTCTATTTTTTTGCCATGATATTATGGCATTATAAGTTTGATCATCATCAATACTATAGCCATAAACTGAATTTTGGGCTGCTTTTATTATTTCATCATTTATAAAAGAAGGAGTTTTAAAATCCATATCAGCTACCCAAAGTGGATTTAAGTCTTCATATCCAAAGTATTTTTTTAATCCATCATATTTGGCACAATTTGTACCTTTTCTATCTATTTTTTCATCAAAATTGTATTTAATTTTATTAAGCATATATAAATCCTCTACCATAAACTATATTTTATTGATAAGATGATATAAGATTTATACTAATTACCTTATTAGGTTACACAGAGGAAAATATGAAAAAAGCAATTGAACTATTAAAAAAGAATGATTTATTAAGAATTATAGATGATGAACTAGATATTAATTTAGAAATTCCACACATAGCATATATTGAAGTAAAGAAAGAGGATTCAAAAGCCTTACTTTTTACTAATGTTGTTGATAAAGAAAACAATAAAAAATTTGATATACCTGTTTTAATGAATGTATTTTGTAATGAAAAAGCAGTAAAACTGTTTATTGGTGATGGAGATAAAATAGGTAATGAGATTGAAAGCTTATTAAAGATGAAGCCACCAACAACTATTAGTGAAAAACTGTCTACTTTTGGAAAACTATTTGCATTAAAAAATACAATTCCTAAAAAGAATAAAGGTAAGGGTGAGTGTCAAGAAGTAATTAAATTAGGAGCTGATGCTAAATTATCTGATTTACCAGTTTTGACTACTTGGGAACAAGATGGAGGTCCTTTTATTACAATGGGACAAGTTTATACAACATCTTTAAATGGAGAAATGAAGAACTTAGGAATGTATAGATTACAAGTTTATGCTGATAATACTGTAGGACTTCATTGGCAAATTCATAAAGACTCAAATCATTTTTTCCATGAATACAAAAAAGCAGGTAAAAAAATGCCAGTTTCTGTTGGTATTGGTGGAGATCCTATGTATATTTGGTGTGGGCAAGCACCTCTTCCTATAGGTATTTTTGAGTTAATGTTATATGGTTTTGTAAAAGGGAAAAATGCTCAACTTGTAAAATCTATTACAAATGATATTTGGGTTCCAAAAGATAATGACTTTATTATTGAAGGTTTTGTAGATCCAAGTAAGCTAAGAATTGAAGGGCCTTTTGGAGATCACACAGGTTATTATACACTTGAAGAAGAGTATCCTTTTATGGAAGTAACAGCAATTACACACAAAAAAGAACCAACATATTTAGCAACAGTTGTAGGAAAACCGCCATTAGAAGATAAATATATGGGACATGCAACTGAAAGAATCTTTTTACCATTACTTAAAACAACTGCACCAGATTTAATTGATTATTATATGCCAGAAAATGGAGTATTTCACAATCTAATTTTAGCAAAAATTAAAACTTTATATCCAGGTCATGCGCAGCAAATGATGCATGCATTTTGGGGAGTAGGGCAAATGTCTTTTGTAAAACATGCTATTTTTGTAGGTGAAGATGCACCTTTATTAACAGACCATGATGGAATTATTAGACATATATTAAATAGAGTTGATATTGAAGAGATATTAATTACAAGAGGTGTTGTTGATGCATTGGATCACTCAAGTCCTAAGTTTGCAGTTGGTGGAAAGCTTGGCCTTGATTGTACTGGTGATGAAGTTGATGAACTTGGTATTGAAGTTTTAAGTGATAAAGATTTACTTGAAAAAATGCAAGAAATAACTAGTGAAATAAAAGATTTAAAACAATATTATAAAGATACAAAAAATCCACTAACTGTTATAACTGTAGAGAAAACTAGAAATCAAAAAGAACTTTTTGAAGATTTAAAACCTCTATACGGAAATTTAAAAATTTTAGTAATTGTTGATTCTTCAAATCAAAATGATGTAGAAAACTCTTATATGTTAGTTTGGAGAGTTGTAAATAATATGGATTCAAATAGAGATGTGTATATTGAAAACAATACAATTTGTATTGATAGTACAAATAAAAATGCCTTAGATAACTTTAAAAGAAGATGGCCAGATGATGTTGATTGTACGCCTAGTGTACTTAAGTCACTTCAAGAACGTGGAGTTATTGACATAAGTGATGAGTTTAAAAAAGAGTATCAATTATAAATAAAAGCAGAGCATTTTAGCTCTGTTTCTTTATAATATTTTTACTGTATTCTTCCCTTTGTTTTTTACATAATACATAGCTTCATCTGCTCTTTTTATCAAATCTTTTTTTGTATCATTTGGTGTATACTGAGTAATTCCTATACTAATTGTAAGTTGCTTATTTATCTCAAAATTATTTTTTAAAACAAGTTCTCTTAGATTATTTGCTAAGATAAATGCTTTATTTGAAGTTGTATTAGGAAGAATTATTATAAATTCTTCTCCTCCCCATCTTCCGATAATATCACTATCTCGTATGTTCTTTGAAACTAAAGATGCTAATTTAATAAGAACATTATCTCCTTTTATATGACCAAAATCATCATTTATTAGTTTAAAATCATCTATGTCAAAAAATATAACTGAGAATGTTTCATCAAATAATTTGGCTTTTTTAATCTCCTCTTTAAGAACAGAATCAATTTTTGCTCTATTAAATATTTTTGTTAAACTATCTTTATTTGCATAATCTTTTAAAGTCTCTTCTGCTTTTTTTCTTTTACTTATCTCTTTTCTCATTTTATTATTAACCAATAATATTATAATAATAGCAAATAAAAGAGGAAGAATAAATTTATATATCCATGAATAATCGTTTACTTTTTCAAATAAAATTAACTGGTATTTCTTTACAATTTCCTCTTTCTCTTTTTTACTAATTAAGGGTATGATTTTATTAATAATATCAATTAGTACAAAATTCTCTTTATTTGTTGATACTCTCATTTCTAAATTATAAGGAAGGCTTCCCGAAATTTTTATAGTAGATAGTTTTCTTATAATTATTTCGTGTGAAAGAGATAAAATATTGTCTATAAAACCAAAAGCTTTTTCTTTTTTTATTAAAGTAAAAGCTTCTTTTTTTGTATCAGCTAGAATAAAATCTATATTTTTGTATTTTGATTTTAATTCATTGTAAATATTAGAGTTTTTTAAGACTACAAGTTTTTGTTTTTTTAAAATTGAAAGGTCTGTAATTAAGTTTTTATCATGAGTAGTTGCAATAGCCATTGGAATTTTTAAAATAGCTTCGCTATATAAAGTTTTGGCTAAATTAACTTGATTAGTTGAGTAATTAAATCCTAAATGAATACTATTGGTTCTAAGATTATTAAATATTGATGGATTTGTAGGTTTTTCAATCACATTATCCGCTATATTCATTTTTTTACTTAAAAGCCCAAATAAATCTGTTTCAATTCCTTTAATCTCATTATCATCTATATAAGAAAAAGGTCTATTTTTTATATTTGTAAGTAGAGTAAATTTATTATCTTTAATAAAATCATTCTCTAATTTATTAAGAATTACTTTCTGATTATTAAAAATAAAATTATCAAAACTAACGTTAGTTTTACCTGTAAAGCCTAAAACTGAGTATAATCTTTTTATTTCATTGATTTTCTTTTGATCAATAAATCCTAAGGGTTTATCATCTACTCTTTGGGCTAATTTTTTTAAAATTTGACCTTCATAAATTAAAGATTCTAAGCTTTTATTTTGAGTATTATATTTCTCATAAATTAGTTTAGCAGTTTCTTCTATATTTGAAAAAGCGTAATTCCAACCTTGCATACTAGCAGTATGAAAATCTTTGACCCTTTTAGGATTATTTTCAAGCTCATCGTTTGAAGTAAATAATATTCCTCCATAAAAATCAAAACCATAATCACTTGGATTAAAAATATTAAACTCTATATTTCTATTTTTTAGAATAAATGGTTCGTTAGATAAATAACAAGCCATTGCATCAGTCTTGCCATTTATTAAATCCTCAAGATTAAAAGAGTGTGGAATGAACTCAATATTCTCTAGTTGTAGATTTTGAGATTTTATCATAGAGTGAATACTAACAGTATCTTTTGCATCAGAAGTTAGCATTACCTTTTTATTTTTCAAATCAAGTAAAGTATTTATTTTGGATTTTTTTAAAGTTATTAATGTCATTGGGGAATTTTGATATATTGCAGCTAGAAGTACAATATTTTTATTATGTAATTTATCTATTATTAAAGAAGATTTTCCAATACCATATGTATTTGAGTTATTTATTACATTTTCTACAAGGCTTACATTATTACTAAACTCTTTAATAGTTACATCTAAATTATTATTTTTGTAAAAGCCTTTTTCTTTTGCAGTGTAATAACCTGCAAATTGAAATTGATTTAGCCAGTCTAGTTGTAAAGTAATTTTATTATTTTCTTGCGAAAAAAGACTTGACATTGATATGATTAATATAAAAACAATATTTTTAATCTTCATAAAAATATTATACTCTAATTTTACTGTTTATTTTAATATGATTTGTATATCTTCTTTTTTTATATTTAAATAAAATTTATTTTCTAAATTAATCTGTTCTAATGAAGATTTAATCATTATTAATTTATTTTCTTTATCAGATTTTATTTTTATTAGTACTTCATAATATTCTCCACAAAAAGATTTATCTATTATTTCTACTTCAAATAAACTACTTTCATTTGATATTTTACATTTTGATATTTCTATTATTGCAATTTGTTCTTCAGATAAAGTAATATCAAAATCTTTTATTATTTCAATAGGTAGTATATTGATTTCAGCTAAGAAATTTGCAACATAATAATTTATAGGTTTAGTATAAATAGCTTTAGTAGTATCAAATTGAAGTAGTTTTTTATCATGTATTATTCCAATTTTATCTGAAATACTTAAAGCTTCTTTCTTATCATGTGTTACTAAAATTGCAGATAGGTTATATTTTTTTATAAGATTTTTAAGCCACATTTTTGTTTTATATCTAAGTTGTGAATCAAGGTTTGCAAAAGGTTCGTCAAGAAGTAAGATTTTTGGTTTGTTAGCCATTGCTCTTGCAATTGCAACCCTTTGTTGCTGCCCACCTGAAAGTTGATGAATCTGTTTTTTTCTATGAGGAATAATATCAAATTGTTCTAATAATTCATCTACTCTTTTATTTCTATCTTTACGTGAAAGTTTATCTAAAGCAAATGATATATTCTCTTCTACATCTAAATGAGGAAAAAGTGCATAGTCTTGAAAAATATAGCCAACTTCTCTATCTTGCTTATAAACCTCTTTTGAAGAAACGCATACTTCTCCAATACATATATTTCCATCATGTTCGCGCTGTAGTCCTGCAATAGTTCGTAGAATTGTTGTTTTCCCACAACCACTTTGACCAAGAAGAGTTACTATCTCTCCATTTTGTACAGAAAAATTTATATCTTCTAAAATCTGTGTATCATTAAATTTAATACTTAAATTATTTACATTAACCATTATTTAAACCTTATTCATATTTTTTGCTAAAAGTATTACGGAAATCATTCCAATTAATATTATAAACATAGAAGGAACAGATGATTCTACTATTTGTCCTTGTTGTGTTAATTCTAAAGCTCTAACTGCAAGTGTGTCATAATTAAAGGGTCTTAGAATCATAGTAAGAGGAAGCTCTTTTATTACCTCAATAAAGATAACAATAAATGCTGCAAAAGCAGAGTTTTTTAATAAAGGAACATAGATTTTTAAAAATGTTTTTAAATCACCTATTTTAAAAATAAATGCTGCATCATCATAAGAGTTAGGAATTCTTGAAAAACCTGACTCAAAAGTATTAATTGAAATTGCTAAAAATCTAACACAATAACCAAAGATAATAGCAACAATACTTCCTGATATTATAAATGTTGTAGATATAAAATCAATTACATATTTATCTATAATTGAAAAGAAAGATAAGATACCAACAGCTACAACAGCACCTGGAACTGAATATCCAAGTTTAACAATTTGAGTCAACACTGAAGAACTAGTATCTTTGTTTATTCTTACATTATATACAAATAAAAATGCAAGAGCAGTGATTAAAAAAGCACTTCCAAAACCTAAGCTTAGTGTCTGATATAATAAAGTCATAAAGTCTTCATCAATAATATCTTCATAAGATTGCATAAACCAAAAACATAATTGAATAAATGGTAATAAAAATCCTAAGAAAAATGGAATAAAACAAGCGCTACTTGCTAAAATATTTTGAATACCTTTTAATTTTATTTTTTCAATTGGTCTAAAATCTTTACCTGAACTTTTATAAAGTTTGTTTCTTCTTTGAATTTTTTCTAAAACTATTAGAATAAATAAAAAAGTCATTAGAATACTTGCAAGTTTTGAAGCATCTTCAATACTTCCCATTCCAAGCCAAGTTCTAAATATTCCTGTAACAAATGTACTAACTCCAAAATAATCCATAACTCCAAAATCACTAACTGCTTCCATTACAGCTAGAGTAACACCCGCAACAATAGCAGGTCTAGATATTGGTAAAATTACTTTTCTTAATATTTTCCAAGTTGATAAATTAAATGTTTTAGAAGCTTCAATAATTGATGCTGATTCAAAAGAAAGATAAGTCTTACAAATTAAATAAACATAAGGATATAAAACTAATGACATAACTATAATAGCACCTTCTATTGACATAATATCAAAGAAATAAACTTCATTAATACTCATACCTAAAATATTTAAAATAAAAGTAGTCACACTTCCAGTAATATCAAACATTCCTCCATAAATAAAAGCCATTATATATGTAGGTATTGCAAAAGGAAGTATAAGTGCATAATGGAAAAATTTAGAGAAAGAGAAAGTATATAAAGAAGTTAAATAAGCAGTTGTAAAGCCTATTATGGACGTAAGTATTGCTACACCTATCATGATGTATAGAGAGTTAAATATATATTCAAATAAAAGAGTCTCTTTTAAGTGTTGCCAGTTTTGGCTATCACCTATAAATAAATATAAAAATATAATTAATGCCGGAGCACTAATAAGTAGTGTTAAAAAAACACTACTTATTTTAATTTTTGAAAAGTTGTTTATCAATATTTATTACTTCCATCCTGCTTTATCAAAGATTTTTACTGCAGCTTTATTGTTTTGTCCTAAAGTATTAATTGAAATATTATCATCTTCAAATGTACCCCATGAAGATACTAATTCTGATGCTTTAACACCTTTTAATACTGGATATTCGTAATTACCCTGTGCAAATAACTTCTGTGCTTCTTTTGATGCCATAAACTCTATAAACTTAATTGCATTATCTTTATTTGGAGAATATTTAGCAACTCCTGCACCAGATACATTTATATGTGTTCCACCATTTTCAAATTTAGGAAATAAAACTTTAACTTTTTTAACTGCTTCTCTTTGTGATGCATCTTTATTGTCAACCATTTTACCAATATAATACGTATTTGCAATAGCAATTTGTCCAATTCCATTTGCAACAGCTTTAACTTGATACCTATCGTTCCCTTTTGGAGCTTTTGCCATATTAGCAACAACACCTTTTGCCCAATTTAATGAGTACTCTTCTCCATGATGTGCAATCATTGCAGCCATTAGTGATTGATTATAAATATTATTTGAAGATCTAACCATAATCTGACCTTTAAATTCAGGTTTCGCTAAATCTTCATATGTCGTTAATTTACTTTCAATACCAGAACCTATTTTATATAAAGCAACTCTTGATCTTTTTGTTAGAGCATACCATTTATTATCTATATCTCTCAAATTAGCTGGAATATTTTCATTTAAATAATCTGAATTAATAGCTTGTAAAATATCTTTTTGCTTTGCTTGATATAATCTACCTGCATCAACAGTAATTAATACATCTGCTGGAGATTTAACACCTTCTGACTCTATTCTTTTAATTAAAGCACTTGCTTTTGCATTTACAACATTTACTTTTATACCAGTTTTTTCTTCAAACATTTTAAATAGTTTTTTATCAGTATCATAATGTCTATGAGAATATACATTTACTTCGCTACTTGCGAATAATGAGCTTGTTAATACTAAAGCACTTAATGCTAATTTTTTAATCATAATTTTCCTTCTTATTTTACCTGTAATGATAATTGTTATTAGAATTATAAAAAAATAAAGCTTTATTGTTTCTTAATACTAAGAATGATTATCAAATCTATTTCTATTTATTTTAACTTATTGAAATTTATTTATGGATATAATATCCTCAAATAATAAAGGGAAACTATAATGAGCGTAATTTTTGAATCAGTAATTAAATGTAATGACTTAGGATTTGCATATATAGAATTAAAAGACACAGTAACACAAAGAATAGAAATTTGTAATGATTTAGAAGATTTTTCTAAGAAGATTGAAGAGTTAGGTTCTGATTATGGTGGAAGAATAGATGAAGTTAAATGGTCTGCAGATGATAATGTACCACAAAGTGAAATTGATAAAATAAAATTAGCAATGCTTAAGTATCAAGAGGAAATTGAAAAAAAATGATTTTAATGATAGATAATTATGATTCCTTTACATATAATATTGTTCAATATTGCTTAGAATTAGGTGCAGATTTAAAAGTTATTAGAAATGATGAATTAAGTGTTGAAGAAATAGAAAAACTAAATCCAGAAAAGATAATAATATCTCCAGGACCTGCAACTCCAAATGAAGCTGGTGTTTGTTTAGATGTAATAAAACATTTTTCAAATAAAATACCAATCTTTGGAATTTGTTTAGGACATCAAAGCATTGCACAAGTATTTGGAGCTGAAGTAATTCGTGCTAAAAATATGATGCATGGAAAAACTTCCAAAGTAAAAGTATTAAAAGACACAGTTATTTTCAAAGGTTTACCTTCTGAATTTGTAGAAACTAGATATCATTCATTAAGTGTAAATAAAAATAATTTACCCTCTATTGTAATTCCTACATCAATTAGTTTAGATGATGATGAGATTATGTCTTTAGAGATTAAAGATAAACAAATATATGGAGTACAATTTCATCCTGAATCAATTATGAGTGAGCATGGATATGAAATGATAGATAACTTCTTAAAACTATGACAAATACAAATAAATACAATTACTATTTTTATGCTTTATTAACATTACTAGTTTTTGTATTATTGTTTGTTGCAAATACTCTTAGTATCTCATATAAAGAGTCTTTAAACGTATTTGTAAATACTTCTGTTTTAACTTATATTACTAAAGCCTCACTTTATATATTTGGCCAAAATGATATATCATTAAGATTACCTTTTATAATTTTATATATTTTAAGTGTTTTATTAATGTATAAAATTACAGATAAATATTTTAAATATGAAAGTGATAGGTTAATATCAATTTGTATTTTTATGCTTCTTCCGGGTGTTTTAAGTGCCTCTTTATTAGTAAATAGTGCAATATTAGTTACTTTTTTTACATTGTTATATTTATATTATTATAAAGTAACAAACAAACACTCTTATGTCCTTTTATTTATATTTGTATTTATTGATAACTCTTTTGCTATATTATTCTTAGCATTATTCTTCTATTCTTTAAAAGACAGAAAAAATAAGAAAAATACCTTACTTTGGGTTTCTTTATTCCTTTTTGCATTATCTATGTATATCTATGGTTTCACAACTGAAGGAAAACCAAAAGGCTTTTTTTTAGATACATTTGCAATTTATGCAACAATATTTTCACCCTTACTTTTTGTGTATTTCTTTTATTCAATATATAGAGTAGGGTTTAAAGAAAAAGAAAAATCTTTAACTTGGTATATTTCTACAACTGCTTTATTAGTATCTTTTCTTTTCTCATTTAGACAAAGAGTATATATTGAAGATTTTGCACCATATGTTGTAATATCTTTACCCTTTATGCTAAAGATTTTTTTCCATTCATATCGTGTTAGATTAAAAGAGTTTAGAAAAAAACATAATATTGTTGTAGTGCTAGTTCTTTTTATGTTATTTACAAATGTATTGTTTACTTTTATAAATAAACCATTATATATAATACTTCCAAATCCTAAAAAACACTTTGTTTATAAATACCATTTTATAAAAGAGTTAGCTGGAGAAATGAAAAAACATAATATTAATTTTATCTCAAGTGATGATAAACGTTTATTATTACGATTGAGATTCTATGGCATAGTTGAAGGGAAAAAACATTTTATTAGTTTAAATAAATTCTCTAACTATGAAAAGAAAATGACAGTTAGTTATTACAATAAAGATCTTTATAAAGTTTATATAAAATAAAACTTATGAAAAAAGCCTTTTCCCTTTTAGAAATACTTTTAATAATCTCATTATTAGGGATTCTATATACTGCTTTTATTCCTAAATCACAAATTAATAAAATTGATGAATTAACAAATAGATTGATTCTATATTTAAAACAAACAAGATATCAAGCTTTGATAAATGATAAACATGATCAAGATGATAGCTATTGGCATAAAAAAAGATGGACATTAAAGTTCTTTAGATGTAGAAAAGATGTAGGAGGTATTTACTATTCAATTTATAGTGACAATAATTCATCTGGACATCCTAGTATTGAAGATAGTTTAAAAGATAGTCTAACTTTAAAAAATATTTATAGTACAAATTATTGTAAAGAGAATATTAATAACAGTAAATATGTATTAATAAGTCAAAACTTTAATATTGAAGATGTAGTTATCTCTTGTAATGAAACAAGTTCCTTGGGACAACTATCTTTTGGAGCAGATGGAAAAATATACTCAAAATTAAGTAATAATGTAAATGACAATACTTCACATGAAATAAAGAACAAGTGTAAAATAAAACTATCAGACCATTTAGGTGAAGAACGAACTATTGTATTAGAAAGTAATACTGGATATATCTATAAAGAATAGAATAAAAACTATAAATTTAATAAAAACAACAAAAACCCAAGAAAAACATAGTAAAACTCCGAAAAGACAAGAATTTTAAAAATTTAAGCTTCTTCTAAGCTGTACCTCTTGACAAAGGGGAATAAATCTCCTATAATTCCCGTCCAAATTAAGTGACACACAGTGAAACTTAAATGGATGATCTTTAACAATGTA
>MDTG01086924.1_pt1 | contig 12201 bp, 28 predicted proteins | sample 811421 | NCBI WGS metagenome assembly MDTG01 (sample SAMN05326645, study PRJNA326480) | marine metagenome | isolation source: seawater | place: Pacific Ocean: South East | collected 2011
CTCCATGTGGAGCACAAAGGATATTTATGACAAGATTCACCACGAAACTGGAATCCCGATTGTTTTCGATTACCATCACCATAGATTCTGCACAGGAGGACTCACAGAGCGAGAAGCCCTCGAACTCGCAGCCTCAACTTGGCCAAAAGGAATCGACCCCGTTGTTCACGTCTCAGAGTCGAGAGCTGCTGAACAAGGCGACCCAAAAATTCGCCCGCAGGCTCATTCGGATTTTATCAAAAAACCAGTAGAAAACTATGGACAAACACATGACATTATGCTAGAATGTAAAAAGAAAGAATTGGCGCTCTTGCGATTGCGAGAGCAACTTTAACTATAAGACATAACAAAAGAAAAGGAGAAAGCATGTCTGTAATTATTATTGATACCATCAACAATCTTGATGTAACCGACGATACAATCGTCACACTTCGTTACGAGGACCGACACGAAGGTTGGCACTCATCCGGAGACTTAGAAGAGAATGCTGTGCGCGAAACGAATACAGCAGATATGGTGGCCGAGCTTATCTTGGATAAGCAGCTTGCTGTTACCACGAATTACGGTGACGAAAATGCCCTCGAAGCTATGCGTAGCACAGACTTTCTCGACGAGTACGATCGTGGTGAATTTGCTTTTGAGCAATTTATCGCAGAAACTATTCGAGAGAATCCATTCGATCTTGATGAGTTCGTAGAGTTTACAACTGAGCAGTACGACCACAAGCGTGGGGTATGCACAGTAGCTGCACAGTTTAAGACTACTATCGGTAACATCAAGAACAGCCCAGGCTCAGTTTCCGGTTGGGAAGTTTCCGTCCCAACTAACAACGGCAACTTTACTTTTTCGGGTTAAAATGAAATCACCAGAACTCAGAATATATACTGGTCCAATGTTTGGTGGTAAGACTACCAGAATGTTAGCGGCACTTGAAAGGTATCAGTACCAGAACAGGAGCACAAAATTATTCAAGCCAAAGATTGATGTCAGATATTCTGAGGAAAAGGTGGTGACACACAAAGGCCAGCAGCATACTTCTATACTTGTTGAAGATGGGCGACAGATTATAGAACATGGACACGATGCAGATGTTGTAGCCGTGGACGAGATGTTCATGATACTGCAATCAGCCCAAGCTCTGCTAGAGCTTTTCAGGCAAGGTAAGACCATTCTGGTATCTACCTTGCAGTTATCTTCTCAACCCGAAGGTTATATGCCATTCCGCGAGGTGATGGAGCTTATGCCTTGGGCTACAAGTATAGAAGTTTGCCCTGCCGTCTGCGCTAAATGTGACCGTGACGCATATTATACCGAACGGTTGATAAAAGAAGGAAGAAAAGTTCTTGTTGGTGGAGCAGAATCTTACCAGCCAGTGTGCTGGGAACACTCATTAATGTCAAAAACTTGATGAAATAGTCAAACTTTTGAACTATTTATAGCATGAACGAAGACTTTGAAAGGGGCGATCGTGTCATTCTATTAGATAGACCAATGGGACACCCGAGCAAAATACAAGGAGTTATTGTAGGTATAGTGGGAGAAGATTGTTATAATATTCTCTTGACAAATGGACTCTCTAAAGGTAAAATAAAGAGAGTTAAGTTTTTTGAAATAAGAAAGGAAGAAACCTGTGACATCTCAGAAAATAAGAAAAGGTCGATCTATAACAACAGTCTTAAGCGGTAGATACAATGTGGCAACATTCCACGAGATTGATAATTTAGATACAAAAGACATTTCAGAGGCAGAAAACCACTATGAAGAAACTTTTATCAGAATCCGCGAACTATTAAAAGACAAACCCTGGTGTTGCGATAGTCAGGAAGATGTATTAAATATTTGCCAAGCAGTTTCAGATGAACTAAAACAAAATTTTCTTATTAGAAAGGATTAGAAATGAAAAGGGGTGAGGCAGTAAGGTGCATCGTTGATTATGATCTTTTTGACGTAAACATAAACGGTGAAGAAGGGTGCTTTGTAAAGTTAGATGAAGTATCAAGTAAATCCTTAACTTATTTTTGGATAAATGGAGAATGGGCAGAGCTTAAACTATCACAATTTGAACTTATCAATAAGCCTGGATACGTCCCTGAGAAAAACAAAGAGTTCGTATCAAGAATCAAAACTTTAGAATACAGTTATTGAAAATGAAATCAGCAAACGTCAAATGCAATCAGACTTATTGGTCCACAAGGTTCCAGCGTAAGTGTGTCTGCAAGTCTGTTGCAAATTACTTTGTTGAACTTCAATTTCAAGACCCCGCCAAGAATGGATGGTACCACTGTCAGGAAATAGAAGAAGTACCAGAATCACAAAAAAATGTTATTGACATTACTGACCTAGTAAGGTAGAATAGTGTTATGTTTGAAGTTGTTATAGCAGCTATTATTATTTTATTTATTCGTAATCGAGTGCTCCATGCGCATCGCCAAAGACAGAAGGAAGATTTTTGGCGTGAAGTGTCTCGCAGAGTAGTTCAAAAAAGAAAATTGGATGAGCTTTATGGAAGAAATCAAGACAGGTGATTATGTACAATACCGCGCCGCCGACGGCGAGGTCATGGGTTATGGCATTATTGTCGAGGTAACTGAATACTGGCACATCCTTCTGGATCAGCACACAGGCAAGCGCGAGCATTGGTGTGCCACGCTAATGAGAAAGATTATACCATGAAGATCGGCGATTTAGTTAGAAACGCGCAAGGTCACACGGGAATCGTGACCGGCCTAGGTTATGCTGGCAAGTGTCCGAGTTATGAGAAAAGCGCATTCTTGAACCCTGACGTCCACGTCATCTCACCAGGTGGCAAAAGGTTATGGAGCTACAATGCATTGGAGGTAATCAGTGAAGGTCGGTGACTTAGTAAAGCAGGTTAGTCGGGATGGTCTTGGAGTTATCACTAAGGCTGTCCCGCATGGGTTTTATATTCTCTTCCCTGATGGTGAGTTCCGCGTTGAACAATGTGATTTGGAGTTAATCAGTGCATCCCGGTGATTTAATTTATTGGCACGAGAATGCCTGGCTAATGCAGGAAGGTGTGCCTCCTACCGTTAGGCATGCAATAGTTCTCAGACCATACGTGGACGCCCCGGCCGACAGGGGAATTTGGCACGTCTTTGTATTAGAAACTGGTCTACCAGGCATTGTTCATGATACACCAAACATAAAAGTAAAGGTGCCAGCAAATGTATAAGCGCGGGGACATAGTATCTTTTGATAAAAGAGGATTCTTTGACTCAAAGAGTTCGATGGTAATCGGAATCATTATTAGTACCCTGAGCAACAACGGGTATGTAGATGTATTGCAAACTGACGGCGTAGTTTCGTTCCGCCACGTAAGAGAGTTGGAGTTAGTAATTGAAAGCAGGAGATCTGATAATGTGGAAGTATCACGGAAAACTCGACCCTAAGAAGACGGGGATTATTGTTTCAGATTATACAATGTCCCGCTCAAAGGATGGCTCTATTCTCAAAAATGTTTACTGGTTTGAATGGCAGTGGATCAGACCAATCGAGCAACAATATCTGGAGGTTATCAGTGAAAGTCGGTGATTTAGTGAGACTCAAAGATTTCTGCAGGGACTCAGGCAAACTGGCATTATTGGTTGCCTACGATCGGATTTATGCTAAGATAATGTTTGTCGATTCCGGTCGATGCGAACATTCCTTGGCGGCGAACCTGGAGGTTATCAGTGAAAGTCGGTGATTTAGTGAAGTGGTCCTTCTCAGAATGGTGCTATCATGATGCCTTTCACCACAATGAGCGGTTGACAGGACATAGGAAGTGTGGTATTATTATAGACAAGAATGAAAAGTATCATTTTGTTTATTGGTCTGATGGAGATCTCAAGGCACAAGCAGAAGGTTCATTGGAGCTAGTAGAATGAAAGCCGGTGATTTAGTTAAAGTATACGGCACTTACCCACCGCTAGTTGGTGTTGTGCTCTCACTAGGTTGGAACGAGTCTTGTAAGGATTCAGAAGAGATGAAGTGGAACTCAAATCCTGATGTTCACATTATGACTCAGAATGGCAAACGCACTTGTAGAATGCTGACACTGGAGACGATAAGTGAAAGTCGGTGATTTAGTTACGCTGTCAGCGTATGGAAAAAAGGTAAACAGGACAGGCTGGGTCAAAGAGGGTGACATTGGCGTCATCATCAAGCACGACACGAAATGTGGATGGGCCGACTACAAGATTATGTGGAACCAATCCATTTGGACGTCTTGGGGAAAATGTTCTTCAAGAAATTACATCACGCGAGGCTCATTTTATGACTGGCAAACCAGCTTCGACCGTCGCGACTTAAAGCATGTAAATTAGTTCTTGACAAATCCTTGAAATTAAAGTATAATTGTTATACAAGAAAAAGCAACGGAGAGAACTGTGAAACTCGATTATGAAATAGGTGAAATTGTAGGAATGACGGCTAAGGGTATGCGGCAGCAAAAAGCAATAATACTTGGTTTTGAGCCAAACGTGCTATTTGATTCAGTTCAATGTGTAAAAATTATGGTAGTGGGAGCAGATAAGCCAACTTTCACTTTATCTGACAGGGTTTGTAAACTATGACAACAGAACAAGCACAAGCAGAAATCTTTTTCGCGCACCTGACTTCAGTCGAAGAACACATTGCCTACGGTGACAAGCAATTCTATATGTCGCTACTGTGGCAACATGAAAACCCCAAGTCCGGATCACTTTCTTCTTCACAAATGATGTATTTGGAACGTATGTATAACAAGTACAGTATGGAAGAAATTAAAAAGAAAGAAGAGTTCGCAAAAAATTATTCTGATTCTCATCGAGATGTTGCAATAAAGTGCGCACGATATTACGAAAACCAGTACCCTCCATATTACGATGCTATCGTAGAAAAAGTCTTGAATGATCCGAGTGGACACACTCTCTCGTTCAATGAATACAACAAGATGTGTAACAATAAGTATGCTAAAAAGATCTTAGCTTGCTATGAAGAAAAGCTAAAGTATAGTGTTGGAGATTTTGTACAGATCCGCGCAACTAACAGAGTTGATATTGCGAACACTAACCATGAAGAAGGCCACCAGCCTCGCCGATCTGTTTGTGCCATCATGGCAAACAAAACTTGCATGATCCTCCAGGTGGACGCGAAGCCAATTACCCGCGCAGCAAAGGGCGCTAGACTTTATAAAATACTAATTATAGATGAAGCATCGCCTATATATGCACACGAGTCCGATCTAAAGAAAGCTCGGAGGCCAAAGAAATGAAAAAAGTTATTTATGCAATCTCGTTCTTTCACAAAGATAAGAGAGTTGTGGTTAAACCAACATCCGTAGGCAAATTTCGCGTACCAGTCAGTGAAGTGGTTGATGGGCATCTTAGAACCAGAATGCAAAGTCTAACGGCTATGCAGATTATTGAGCATGACATCATAAAGAACTGTGATCCAACCTTCTATCTCTCAGAGTCGGGCAATGAAAGATTGAGAGTGTTCCCAGGTGGCGACCCAACCTATTTACCAGCACAGTCTGAGGGCATTGCAACTAAGCATGATGAAGCAAACAAGATTGAGTTGCCTAAGCCAAAAAAGCCAAAGAAAAGACTTGACGCGCCCTTTGCTAGTGGTTATAATAGTTACGAACAAGCAAGTTTAGATTTATACGGCTGGTGGCCTGGCGATGAGTATGGCGACGGAACAGACTGAATATATTAAAGAGGGTGACTTGGTGTGGATAGTTTCTAGTGGCTTCGCGCCCGCAATCTTACCTGTAGATTGGAAGAAGATTGCAACTCGGGCAGTTGTACTGGAAGCTATGCCTCCTCCTAATAGATACTGGTACAAGGTACTGCAAACTACGCCACTAGGAAAATCTGAAGTTAAACAGTATCCTATTGAGATGCTAATCAAAATCGAGGAAGACTATGAATGATGTTTACAATGTAAGAGTTGGGGATATGCTCTATAACGACAAAGCATACAGGGGAGATGAAATGGTTAAGTCCAACATCATTGCGATTATTTACAAAATGACGCCAAAATATGCTTACTATGCTGTTTGTGCAAGAAATCATGGCAACCCCAAAGGGGATCATTTCGTTACGCTAGACAACAAAATAAAGAAAGAACAGTTATATCGATCTGTCCGCGATGGTAAAGTGGGAATCAGCTATGCTAACGGCACAAAGCGACGCAGAAAGATTGAAGAATTTTTTTGATTCTTTATAGAACTTATGGTATTATGAAGTATGGTTAAACAAGCTATTGACATAGGCGACCTTGTTGAATGTTATCTCGGAAAAGGTGAAGAGAAAATGACAGGTGTCGTCGTGGACAGGAAAGCAATCAACCCAGCTTATGATACAGATAGACCATTTCACCCCGATGAATACCACTGTAAGGTTCTTGTTCTCAATGCGGATACTGAAAACGAACAACGCTGGATACGAACCAAGTGGTTGAAATTATTATCAAAATCTTCTTGACATTTCTATAAATCTCTGATACTATTATAACACAACAATTAAGGAGCATCAATGAGCCACCTAAAAAAGCATATCAATCAAATGACCAACCCAGAACTTATTGGCCTTGCCAAAAACAGATTCCTTGATACAGAAGATCAGGTTGCCATTGCCAAGCATCACTACGGCAGGGCACACAACTATCTTATCGAGAACAGTAACTTATCCCGACCAGCTAGAGACATCCTTTGGGCTTACAGGGGCTATGCTAAGAAGTGTGAGCTTATTGCTTATGGTCATTGTATCGAGGAACAGGATAAGTATCACGAACTGTACGATAACTATGGTGACACCATGCGTAGTCGTGCACCTTGGCGTATGTCCAGAGTATTCTTGCAGCACAATAGATGGTACTCTCACGGTAGACACACAAGCACAGAACAGACTGGCACACCAGCTTCTATTATTGAAGACATCTACAAGAGAGATGTTCTGCCTATGAGGGGTCGATCCGGTGATCGCCATGGTTACTATTATCCTTCGTCACGATACCTTGAGCAAGCAATCGTCAAGAATCCAAACACGCCACTTGAGCTTGTGGTGCAGATTTCCGCGTCATCAGATGACGACCAGACCCGTGCCATGGCACTGAAGACAATGGCAAACCGTAGTTAATTTTTTTGATTTTTTATGTTGACAAATTTAACCAACTATGACATACTAATTAAAGATAGAGTAATGAACAGCAACAACACACAAGGAGATTTCTAATGGCTGTCGATTTCGCTACATTTTCAAACATCGTTCACCACGTAACCAATGTTCGCAAGCCTGTGCTGCTTCGCGGTCGTCACGGTATCGGCAAGTCTACTGTCGTATACCAGTACGCATCCATGCACAACATGGAAGTTGTCGAGCGCCGTGCATCTCAGATGACTGAGGGTGACTTGGTTGGTCTGCCTTCTATCGAAGGTAACTCGACTTCATTCAACCCACCAGACTGGTTCAAGGCTGCATGTGACCGACCTGTTGTTCTATTCCTAGACGAAGTTGACCGCGCCACCTTGGAAGTCCGCCAAGGTATCTTTGAGCTTACTGATTCCCGCAAGCTCAACGGACACACGCTCCACCCAGACACTCTTGTCTTTGCTGCTGTCAATGGCGGTGAGCATGGAGCACAATACCAGGTAGGCGAGATGGACCCAGCCGAACTAGACCGCTGGACCGTGTTCGACATCGAGCCTTCCGTGGAGGATTGGTTGTCTTGGGCGAAGGATTCCAATGTATCTGATGAGGTCTGGAACTTCATCAATGGCAACCGCGCCCACCTTGAGCATACAGACGACTTTGAGCCGAACAAGGTTTATCCTTCTCGTCGTTCATGGGAGCGTCTAGACCAGTGCCTGGCTCAGGCTGGTCTACTCAAGGAAGCCAGTCCTGCACTCTACAACTTGACTGCTGCATTCGTTGGCTTCGAGGCTGCTGTAGCTTTCAACGACTTCGTGTTGAACTACGATCGCCAGGTTACTGTTGAAGACATCTTGGTTCACGGTAACTTTGCCAAGGTTGCAGACTTTGGTATCAATGACCACACTGCAATCATCGACAAGTTCGAGGCAGAGGAGACGTTCCACGAGGAACTCGACCAAGACCGCATCGACAACTTGGCTAAATACTTTGTGATGCTTCCATCCGAGGTTGCCATGAAATTGTGGACTGTGATGGGCAAGGGCGATGTAAACAACACTGTCAAGCTGCACAAGTCTGAGGTCGATGGTGAATCAGTTAGCAAGCACTTCGTCCGACTCATCAACGGATCGGAAAGTGATGTAAAATAATTGTTGACAAATAGTTAAAAGTATAGTATTATAATATCATACTTAACAGTTGGAGTCCGTCATGTCTGTACAAGAATTTGATCTCAATCTCAATACTGCTCGTCTACTGATGGAGGAGCCGTTCTTTGCGGCTATCTCCAGACGTATTGACAAGCGAGCATCTTACGCAATCCCCACCGCTGGTGTCATGATCAATCCTGACACTGCACAATTCGAGATGCTTTACAATCCCAAGTTCTTTGCAGACTTGACGGACCTTGAGCGCACGGATATCCTCAAGCACGAGTTTTATCATGTGCTATTCGAGCATGTCACAGGTCGTATGCCAGCCGATGTTAACATGAAGCTGTGGAACATTGCAACTGACCTTGCTATCAACTCACACTTGCACAATCTACCCAAGGGTGGCTTGATTCCTGGTGAGGCAGACACGCCATTCGAGCATCTGCCTAGTGGCGAGTCAGCAGAGTGGTATCTTGCCAACATGCCAGAGTTCGACAACGACAAGGGCGACAACCAGTCTGGCCCATCTAGTTCTGAGTCGCAGGGCCAAGGTAGTTCTGGCGGTGATCCAAGTGACGGCGATAGTCAATCTGATGGTATCCCCGACACACTCGATGACCACTCTGGTTGGCAAGAGTGCTCGCAGGAAGTCAAGGACATGGCGAAGGAGCGGCTCAAGGAAGTCGTGCGTAAAGCCGCTGAAGAAGCAAGTGCAACCAACCGTTGGGGTTCTGTATCACATGCTACTCGCAAGAAAGTGATGAAGATGCTTGACACTAAGGTTGACTGGCGCAAGGTACTACGCTTCTTTGTCAAGTCTTCTCAGCGCGCCAACCGTTCAAGTTCTATCAAGCGCATCAATCGCCGCTATGCTTACGTCCACCCAGGTCGCAAGTCTAATCGAGTTGCACGAGTCGCTGTATCTGTTGATCAGTCTGGTTCCGTTGATGACAACATGCTCGCCATGTTCTTTGCAGAGCTTAACAAACTGGCGCAGATTGCGGAGTTCACTGTGATTCCGTTTGACACTCGGGTTGATGAAAGTAAAGTATTTGTCTGGAAGAAAGGTCAAACTAAACTTCCTGAGCGAGTCCTGCAGGGTGGCACTTGTTTTGATGCTCCTACAGACTATGTAAATAATGAGGGGTTTGATGGTCACATAGTTCTAACAGACATGTGTGCACCCAAGCCCAAGTCCAGCAAGTGTCAACGTATGTGGATGACCACGAAGGAACATGCTGGACGTAACTACTTCTCAACAAGCGAACGTGTTGTAGCAGTAGACTAAAACCCACAGCAGAGAGTTGTGGTGTCGGTTGGTCAATCTTGTGAGTAAACATCCAGCACACTACCTTGGTGCATAGCGGTGTTACTCGACAAGCAACCGGCGGATTCTTGGATACTTATAGGATATGGCGCGATTGTCTATAACCGCGTCCATCTTGGCCTACCCGTGGCGCAGTTCACTGGGGCTGCATGGGAAATAAAATAAGACATAGGCTGGCGAAAGTCAAGGCGGCGAGGACAGCCTGACCCAAGAATCTCAACTTTTGGTGTAATGCGCATAATTAGTATATGCCACACAAACACCAGCCAGGAGACTTTGTTGCTTGTTACATAACAAATAATGAAGTTTATGAAGAATTATTGACATGGGGTATGGTTGTTCAAGTTTCCCCAACCTTAGAAGATATTCTTGTATTAGATTCACTTGGCCAATCGCACTGGTGGCCATCACACCGCTGGCGACCACTAAATACTGAAAGTAAAGTAGAAATAATTGGTTCGTTGGCTTAACAGAAAGGAATTAACTTGTTAGCAAAAGTCATTGGATTTATAATTGCAATCATAGCAGCAATCTTTGGATCAAAATCGTGAACGTGAGTGTGCCCACACTTCATGAAATCTACCAACAGAAACTTCAAAAAGAAGAGGACAGTTTCGACCCCTGGAAGGGATCTAAAAACGAGTTCTTCAGAAAACTAGCAACACCTCAATGCAAAGGGAAACTGGGAGTCTTAGCTTATGTAGCTTTTCTTAGTGCCTATGGTTATGTGGTTGAGGAGATTAGTGATGAAGGGGATGTCTTATACAAGAGGCCAAACGGTCCCTGGCAGAAAGATGAAGTCAAGACTGCCAGCGGGGTATTCTCTTGGAGAAAGAAAGAAAAGAAGTATAGCAGGAAACATTGGTTCAATCAAATAAGGCCAAGCCAAGAGTCTTGGGATAATATAGTTTTAGTTGCCGTTTGTCCAAATAAATATGAAATTTACAAAATGTCACGTCATGATTATTTTGTTAATAGGAAAATAGGCTTAGCGGGCATCGCGCCAGGCCACACAGGAACAAATGAACTTGATAAGGTATTATTAGTTGACAACTCTAGTCAGAACTGTTATAATGATTGGACATTGATTCATGAAGGAGTTTAGTGATGCACGTAAACAATGTTAAGTTAGGTCATAGAAACAAACAGTCATATGCGAATACCAGGACAACTGGCAAAGAACAATACTACACAAAGAAAGAAGTTGTTGACTTATGCATAGCAGAGGTTCAAAGATTTGTTGACCTGTCTTCAAGGCCAATCGTTGAGCCTTGTGGTGGAACAGGAGAGTTTATTGATGGGCTACTCAGGGCTGGGGTCGAACCTGAGAACATAATTTCATTTGACATTGATCCAGCGCACCCTATGGTTATGAAGGGTGACTACCTTGAACAAAACTTAAAACATTTAACATCGCTGGTTTCGATAACTAATCCACCTTTCGGCAGAGCTTCTTCTTTAGCTAAAAAGTTTTTCAATCATGACGCACAATATTGTGATTTCATTTGTTACCTAATTCCAAAGTCATGGAGAAAGTGGACTGTGCACAATTCACTGGATCCTAATTTTAGGTTGGTGTCGGACATTGAACTTCCCAAGAATTGTTTTTATTTGCCAGATGGTACAGAGAAGCCAAAGGATGTGTTAAACACTGTGTTTCAAATTTGGCGAAAAACGGACACACCGCGAAAAAAGATCAAGATCCCTGATCACGGCTTGATCAAAAAGGTGTTTCCATCAATAGACAAACATGGAAACAAAGTAGTTAAAGGGGCGAATTTTTCAATCGTAACATTTGGCCACAGTTGTGGGAAATGTTTCGAGATTACAGATAAAGTTGTTCCCTATAAGACCACTACGATGTATCTACAAGTCGAAGATAGGAAAGTAAAGAGTGCATTGAAATGCGCAAACCTTTCAAAGTTTTACAATAATGTTGCGTACGTTCAAGCATTGTCAATTCAAGAAATTAACTACGAGCTGAATAGAATTTTTGAATTGCCAAACTACAATTTTTCTTGACTATTTAATAAATTCTTGGTACAATATAATAACAACAGTAAACAATAGGAATAAAATGACTATTCGATCTAAATCTGAAATGCCACCAAAGAAACTAGAGATAGACTTAACAGGACCAGAGGGGAACGCTTTTGTTCTCATGGGTTATGCCCAAAAATGGGGGCGTCAGCTAGGCTACAGCCAGCATAGAATCAAATGTATCATTGATGAGATGAAATTGACCAACTATGAAGGCTTAGTATACACTTTCGATCGCGAGTTCGGCCATTTTGTAACTCTCTGGAGATAAACATGTTTGATAATTTTGTAGATGAAAAGACCGCACGAAGAAGAGTGTATGCACAAGGCAGACACATCCTTCGATCCATTCTCGAAGCATACGACAAAGGGATGCTCGACGACCCGAACTCAGCTGCTAATCTTTGCACCTTGTTCGCACTTTGTATTGAAGGTAAAGTTCGAGCAGAGTTCGATGATGATATAGCTCTCACCAAATGGTCCATGACAGAAGACTGGACCAAGCATCTTCGTGAGGTTGAGCAGTCGATTTTGAAGTCAAAAA
>MDTG01165693.1_pt1 | contig 12201 bp, 10 predicted proteins | sample 811421 | NCBI WGS metagenome assembly MDTG01 (sample SAMN05326645, study PRJNA326480) | marine metagenome | isolation source: seawater | place: Pacific Ocean: South East | collected 2011
CCTTACCACTTTTACAAAAAAATAAATGGCTATATACGATTGTTTCCAATATTTTAATGAGGATCATATCCTCGACTTAAGATTTAACATTCTAAACGATAGAGTAGACTATTTTGTGATATCTGAGTCTACTAAAACTCATCAAGGAAAAGAAAAAAAATTAAATTTCGATCCAAATAATTTTAAAAAATTTAAAGAAAAAATTATTTATTTGGTAGCTGATTATGAGAAAAATGTTAATTTTGTTAATCATAAGGGAGGCGAGTCTATAATAGAGCAGCATCAAAGAAATTTCTTGGGTGAAGGAATTAAAAAGGCAGATGATAACGATCTTATAATCTTATCAGATAGTGATGAAATACCAGACCTTAATAAATTGCCCCAGATCGATGATAGGAAAAAATTTATAGCATTTTCTCAAAATATGTACATGTATAAACTCAATTTACAAAATTTAGAGGAGAGTAACTGGATTGGTTCTAGATTAACGAAAAAGAAGAATATTAATATTATGCAAAAATTAAGAAATTTAAAGTTTAAGAAATATCCTTTTTGGAGACTAGATAAAAAATCAACTCAAATTATTAAAGGTGGCTGGCATTTTTCATTTTTACAAACACCAGAGGATATAGCGAAAAAAATAACTTCTTATTCTCACGGAGAATTTAACTTAGATGAAAATATAGACATAAAAAATATTGAGAGTAAAATAAAAAGTAATACAGACATATTTGGCCGTAATATAAATTTAAAAAAAGTGAAAATTGATGCCTCTTTTCCGGACTTCATAATTAAGAATCAAAAACATCTGTCTAATTGGATTATTTAATGAATAAAAAAAATTATAATAAAAATTCACTTTTAAAAATGTTTAGTAAAATAAACTTAATATTTTTATTGCTAAGTTCTTTTTTTTTTTCAATATATTATGGGTATAGAGGAATATTTCCTATTGACAGTTTCCTTATTTTTGATGCTGGTCATAAAATATTAAATAATTTTCACCCCTTCAAAGACTACTGGTCTATAACTGGACCTTTTTTAGATTATTTTCAATTTTTTCTATTTTACCTTATAGGAATAAATTGGTTTAGCTATGTGCTACACGCAGCTATTATCAATTGTTTATTAGCTACAACAAGTTACTATTTTTTTTTAAAAATTAAAATTAAAAGAAATTTTGCATTATTATACTCTTTAAGTATTGCTATTCTTGCGTATCCAACAACAGGTACGCCATTTATGGACCACCACGCTGTATTTTTTTCTGCTTTATCAATAATTTTTTTAACTTTATCATTTTTAAAAAATGACAAAAAATTTTGGTTTTTTTCATCATTTCTTTTAATTTTTTCTTTTTTTTCTAAACAAATCCCTTCTGCATATTTTGGATTTACAATACTCTTAAGCATTATTTTTTATCTTCTGATTGACAAAAATTATAAAAATAAAAATTTTCTTTTTTTTATATTGGGTGGATTTGTGGGTCTCTTATTATTTTTTATTTTATTCTATTTTAACGAAGTTCCTTTAAAAGACCTTTACATCCAGTACTTTCTTTATCCAATAGCTGTTGGAGGGGAAAGATTAGAAAATATTGCTTTTGATTTTAAAAATGTATTTTTACAATTCAAATTTATTTATCTTTCAATTATTCCCTTATTTTATGTTGTGTTTATTTTATTAAGAAGAAAAAGTTTAAATAAATCTGTAAAAATAGATTTATTAATAATATTTTTATTTATAAGTTCTTTTTGCGTTTATTTATACACTCAAATAATTACAAAAAACCAGATATTAATTTTTTTCTTAATACCTTTTTTTTTAGGAATATCGCATTATTACGTTAACAAATATTACAATAAAAAATTTATTATCAATTTAATTATTCTAGTATTGGTTTTTTCTACAATAAAATATCATATGAGATTCAATGAGCACAAAAAGTTTATGGACTTACAAAGCGCAGATTTTAGCAAGTCAGTTGATGCAAATATTTTAGATGAAAAACTAAATGGTTTAAAATGGATAACCCCACATTATTTAGATAATCCAGAATTAGAACTAAAGTTACTAATTCAAGTAAAACAAGTTTTAATTAATGATAATGAAAAAAATATTATTATATCAGATTATCAAATATTACCAGCAATTACTAAAAATTATTATATTGCACCTAATAAATGGTTTGATCAGAGAAGTGTTCCTTCAAAAAATAGTAAATTTTTTCTTTATTATAAAGAATTTTTTGTATCTAAATTAAGAAGTCAAAAAATTGATAATATTTATGTAATTGGTGAAGATAAAAAAATATTTTTATCTTCTATATTTAATAATAAAAAGTGTTTAAATTACAAAATGATAAATGAAATTTCTTTTAAATTAAAAGTTAAAAACTGTTACTAAATGATCAAGAAAAAAAAATTTAAATTTGCACGAAGCATCGTAAAACTATTATTACCTTTGCTTTCAATTATTTTGATTAAATTTAAAATCAATAGAAGAATAATAAATTATTTAAATGAAAAAAGTTATTTTAGTAATAATGATTATGATTTTAGAGATATAATACAAAATCAACTAAAACAAAAAAAATTAATTGCATTAGATATTGGTGCACAAGGTGGATTTAATTCTGATAATTTTTTTCCGAAAAAATACAATATTTTTTTTGAAAAAATTTTAGTTGAGCCGATAAAACACGTTGCAAGTGAATTGAAAAAAGATAATAAATATGTAATTCAAAAAGGTTTTTGGGGTCAAAAAATTAGTAAAAAAATTTACATTATGGCAAATAGATTGGGTAGCTCTTCTATGTTTAAGCCTGATATAAAATTATTTGACACTCATGATATTCACAGAAAAGACTATGATAAGTACAACGTGACTAGCACTGAGGAAATTGAGTGCGATACAATTGAAAATTCTCTTAATGAGTTAAATATTAGAAATCTTGATTATCTTAAAATTGATACACAAGGATCAGAGCTACAAATTCTTAAGGGTCTAGGAGCTTATCGTCCGTCATTAATTAAATTAGAGGCACATATATTTTCTATGTATGAGGGGGTGCCAAGTTGGAATGAAATTCTAACTTTACTTTACAAATTAAATTATGTTTTAGTTGATTGGAAAGGCATTGGTAAACATAACACGAGAGTGCCGGCTGAAATTGACTTAATATTTGTTCCAAATTTTAATAACAGTGAAGGTATAAATTTTATTAAAAAGAATGAAAATAAAATTATAAGTTTATTGTTAATTTTTGGTCAAATTAATTTATTGAAGATTATACTTAAAAATATTGACTCGAATAGTACTAACATAATTAATAATTTAAATGATAAGTATTTTGATTAATGGTGCAGCGCCAAGGATTTGAACCCTGAACCTATAGATCCGAAGTCTATCGCTCTATCCAGTTGAGCTAGCGCTGCTATACATAAGCTTTAGCTTATCATGTATAATTCTTCAATATAACCTTTTCTTAGAAAGTCTCTTGATCTATTCAATAATTTAAAATTTTCTTTATTGTTGATGATTGAATATACTGGTTCTTGTATGGTTCCGGCTACATTTATATTTTTTGACTCTTGGTTAATTGACAAAAAATAACTGGAGCTACATTTTGAAATTTTATCAGTAAATTTTTTAGATAAATTGATATCTATTTCTGGAATGCTATCTTGACTTATCCATAAAATTTTATTTTCATTTTCATTGAAAATTTCCCAGTACGGCAACAAGCTGATTTTATTATTATTGTTTTTAGTTTCTCCGTAAAGGTGAATTTGCTCCTCACCTAACGAGATCATTAAAAAATAAGCTTGTAAAATTAAAATGTTAGGAAGATCATAAACATGATAATTTAAATAATTTAATTTAGATGAATAATAAGGCAAATATCCCAAACCAGATCCTATTTCACTTATCTGTTTAAATTCATAAATTTTAGAGAGTTCATTTATTTTGAAAGCGGTATACAAAGATTTTAAATCTTTTAAACAATAAAAGTCACTTTCATTATTAAGACCATAGGTAAAATTTGGTGATTGGAAAGGTTTTATATTTTTATTTTTATATTTGAATACATCTTTCAAAATATCTGTAAACTTTAAATCAGATACTAGCCATTTTCCTTGCTCTGGATTAAAAACTGGTATCAATTTTCGATACTCTGCTAAAGAAATTAATTTATCTAAAAATTGAGTTGCCTCTTTATTTCTATTTTTTTTCGATGAGTTTAAATCATTATAGGAGTAATAATTAAGAAATCCTTTCATTAAATTTGTTTTATTCGATTTAGAAATTATATTTTTAAAATTTATTTTATCCCTGTTTAGACAATAATTAAATAGCTTTAAATGATCGTCGTCAGAGACAATGGTATCCCATAAATCTTTTTTTTCAAAATTTTTTACATTCCTTGTTAATTTTTGTGAAAAAGAAAAAATTCTATTTATTCCATTATCACTTAATTCTTTATGGCTAACAAAAAAATCAAATTGATTTTTTACTTTATTTTTTTCTAAATCGAAATGATGAAAGCTGCGCTTGTCGACACGATTCAAAAATAACAATTTTTTAATCCTTTTAAACATTTAAAATTTCAATAAAATTATGTGCATGTTTTTAAATCAATCTTAAATATATAATTATACTACTTTAGATGATATATGTACTTACAAAATGAAACGATCGTAAAGGTTGTATAGAAAATGGGCGAAAAAACTCAAAAATTAATTTGCGATAAATTAAGCTCTGGAGAAAGGTTAGATATCTTTTTATCTAAAAAAATCTCTGAGCTTTCCAGATCATATATAAAAAATATCATTAAATCTAATAACGTTACAATTAATGGTGATAAAATATTTTCACAATCAAAAAAAATTAAAGAAAATGACGTAATTGAAATTAATTTATTTAAAATGGACCACGAATCTATTGAACCGTCCAAAAAAAAAATAAGTGTAATTTTTGAAGATAGTGATATCGTTATTATAGATAAGCCACAAGGAATGGTTGTGCATCCAGGTGCTGGAAATAAACTAGATACTTTGGTGAATATACTAGTAAATAAATATCGGAACGAACTATCAAATGTCAGTGGGAGTCTAAGACCAGGTATAGTTCATAGAATTGATAAAGAAACTAGCGGGTTGCTTGTAGTTGCCAAAAATAATTTTACTCACTCAAATTTAGGTGAGCAATTTTCTAATCACACTATAAAAAGAAAATATTTAGCCTTGGTTTGGGGGGTTTTAAGACCGCTTTCAGGTAAAATTAAAACCTTTATAACAAGAAATCGTAAAAATAGACAATTAATGGAAGCAAATGATACCAAGGGAAAAATAGCAATTACTAACTATAAATCTTTAAAGGTTTTTAAAAGCCAGGATATACCAAAAATTAGTCTGGTGGAATTTGAATTAGAAACTGGGAGAACACATCAAATTAGAGCTCATATGAAGTATAAAGGTACAAGTTTACTTGGTGATACTAAATATAAGAAGAAATATGAAAAATATAAAAAAATAAATAAAATTTTTAAAAAATTTTTAGAAACTTTTAAAGGTCAGGCTCTTCACGCTTATTATTTGGAATTTATGCATCCTAAAAATAATAAAAAAATGAAATTTAATTCAAAGTTGCCTAAAAAATTTGAAAAAATGATTAGATTTCTTGAAAAACAAAACGATTGAAAAATAATTAAATATATATAAAAGACCGTGTATGAATAAAAATAGAAAAATAACTAATTTACCTACTCCTTCTACAGGTGGATTGTCGGTTTATCTATCACAAATAAAAAAATTTCCGATGCTAGATGCGGAGGAAGAGTACATGTTAGCCAAAAATTGGAAGGAAAGAGGAAATCTGAAATCTGCACATAAATTAGTTACAAGCCATTTAAGGTTGGTGGCTAAAATTGCAATGGGATATAGAGGATATGGTTTACCTGTAAATGAATTAATCTCTGAGGGTAATATTGGTCTTATGCAGGCAGTAAAAAAATTTGATCCTGATAAAGGATTCCGACTTGCTACTTACGCAATGTGGTGGATAAAAGCTGCAATTCAAGAATACGTATTACGTTCTTGGAGTTTAGTAAAAATGGGTACAACAACTGCACAAAAAAAATTATTTTTTAATTTAAAAAAAATTAAAAACCAAATTGCTCCTGAGCAAGAAGGAGATTTAAAAGATAATCAAGTAAAAGAAATTTCAAAAAGATTAGATGTTGACTCAGATGAAGTAATTAATATGAATAGAAGATTAATGGGACACGAAAAGTCTCTTAATAGCCCAGTAAAAGAGGGCGAGACTGATGAATGGCAAGACTGGCTTGTAGACGACAGTCTTGACCAAGAGCTTTTAATTTCACAAAAACAAGAGTACGAAGACAGAAAAGATTTACTCTATAAGGCAATGAGTATTTTAAATGATAGAGAGAAAGAAATATTAAAAGCAAGAAGATTAAGTGAAAATCCAAAAACTTTAGAAGAATTAAGTTCAAAATATAAAATTAGCAGAGAAAGAATAAGACAGATTGAAACGAAAGCTTTTGAAAAACTTCAGAAGTCAATGATAAATGCAAATAAATCAGCTAATCTGCTTCCAAAAAATTAAAAAGGACTCTCTATCAAAATTGTATCTTTTCTTTCAGGGCTAGTAGATATACTGGCTACTTTTGCTTCAATAAATTTTTCAACACTTTTGATATAGATTTGCGCATTAACAGGTAATTCTTGAAAACTCTTAATTCCTTGAGTAGAAGTTTTCCATCCTTTAAAAACTTTATAAATTGGTTTTACCTCTAATTGGTCTTCGAAAGCTGCTGGTAAATAATCTAACTTTTTATTTCTTAATTCATAGCCTATGCACATCTTTATTTCATCTAATTCATCGAGAACATCTAATTTTGTTAAAGCAATACCATCAATTCCTGAAATTTTGATAGTTTGTCTTACAAGCACACCATCAAACCATCCACATCTTCTCTTTCTACTTGTGACCGTACCAAACTCCTTGCCCCTTTTTCCTAAAATTTCTCCTATTTCATCAGTAAGCTCAGTAGGAAAAGGTCCTTCGCCTACCCTAGTTGTATAAGCTTTTGTAATACCTAAAACATAATTAATAGTATTTACTCCACAACCTGTTCCAGTTGCAGCAGTTGATGCTACTGTATTTGAGGAAGTTACAAATGGGTATGTTCCATGATCAACGTCAAGAAGGATGCCTTGAGCTCCCTCAAATAAAATTTTTTTCTTTTGTTGTTTAAATTCATCTATTTTTTTCCAAACCGGTTGTGAAAATTTTAGGATTTCGGGTGCAATTTTTAAAAGGTCTTTTTTTAAATTGTCTTTCTCAAATATTTTTTTACCTAAACCTTTTCTTATTGCATTGTGATGAGTAAGAACAGTTTCTAACCTATGGTCTAAATTACTCTCTGAAACTAGATCCATTACCCTAATAGATCTTCTTCCAATTTTATCTTCATAAGCCGGACCAATACCACGTCTTGTTGTTCCTATTTTTGCTTTTCCAGCAGAATCTTCTCTTATTTCGTCCATCTCCTTATGGAATGGAAGAATTAAATTTGCAGATTCTGATAATATAAAATTATTTTCATCTACAATTACACCTTTTGCTTTAATTTCTTTAATTTCCTCAAGCAATGCCCAAGGATCCACTACTACACCATTTCCAATTACAGAAATTTTATTTTTTCTTACTATGCCGGATGGTAAGAGTCTTAATTTATAAGTTACACCTTCTATTACAAGTGTGTGTCCAGCATTATGGCCGCCCTGAAAACGAACGACTACATCAGCTTCACTTGAAAGCCAGTCAACAATTTTACCTTTGCCTTCGTCACCCCACTGCGATCCGACAACTACTACATTCCTCATTTCTAATTATATTTCCTATCTATTCTAATAGAACTTAAATGGTTAATTGGGCCATGACCTGTTCCATAATTTGGATTTGATCTAATAGACTCATTAACATATTTGATTGCTAGCTCACAAGATTTATTTATGTCTTTTCCACATGCAATAAAAGTTGTAATCGCACTTGATAATGTGCAGCCTGTTCCGTGAGTATTTTTAGTTTTAATTTTCTTATTTTTAAAAATAATTAATTTTTTTTCATTTAAAAATATATCTTGGACAATTTTGCCTTTTCTATGTCCTCCTTTTAATAAAATATTTTTTACTCCAAATGAATTTAAGATTTTACCAGCTTTTATCGTATCTTTAAGATTTTTAATTTTCATTCCCGTTAAGATTTCTGCCTCAGGTATATTTGGCGTGATTAAAGAAACTATCGGAATTAATTTTTCTTTAAGGGTTTTAATAGCTTTTTCATTTATTAGTCTATAACCACCCTTGGCTACCATCACAGGATCTAACACAATTTTCTTTACTTTAATTTTTCTAATGGCACTGGTTACAGATAATATGTTTTCGGATGTGCTTATCATACCTATCTTAACTGCATCCGGTTTTATATCTTTTGACGTGAATATAATTTGATTCTTAATTTCGTTAGAGGAAATTTTTTCTACAGATTTTACTCCAGTTGTATTTTGAGACGTAATAGCAGTTATCGCGGTCATAGCGTATCCGCCCAAAGAAGTAATGGTTTTGATATCTGCTTGTATTCCTGCTCCCCCTGATGAGTCAGATCCTGCAATAATTAAAATTTTACATCTAGGTTTCAAGTTATTTTATTGATCTTTTTATTATGTTTATACATTTTAGTATTAAACTCTTGTCATAAGACTCTGCCATAATCCTAATTTTTGGTTCTGTCCCAGATTTTCTAACTAGTATTCTACCTTTTTGACCCATTAGTTTAGTAGATTTTTTTATTGCTTTTTTGCACTTTGATTTGTTTACTATATTTTTATTTTTAACTTTAATATTTTCTAGAATTTGAGGTAGAGGCTCAAATACATTTAGCAAATTACTTGCTTTTTTTCCCTTTCTTAAAGAAAATAAAACTTCCAAAGCAACTAACAAACCATCTCCAGTAGTTGCAAATTTGCCAAGAATTATGTGTCCAGATTGTTCCCCTCCAAGATTAAAGTTCATTTTTTTCATTTTTTCTTTTACATACCTATCGCCAACTTTTGATCTAACAAATTTAATTCTATGTTTTTTTAAAAATGTCTCTAAACCATAATTTGACATTAACGTTCCAACAACACCACCTTTTAAAATTTTTTTTGATTTCCATCTTTTGGCCAGCATCGCAATTATTTGGTCGCCATCAATAATATTTCCTTTTTCATCACACATGATAATTCTATCGGCATCTCCATCAAATGAAATTCCAATGTGTGCTTTAAATTTTTTGACTGCTGATTTTATCTTAGCAGGGTAAGTTGAACCACATTTATCATTAATATTTAAACCATTTGGTTTAATACCAATTGTAATAACTTTAGCACCTAGATCATTCAGTAATTTAGGGGCAGCCTTGTAAGATGCTCCATTAGCGCAGTCCAAAACTATTTTTATGCCCTTTAATCTGAAATTTGGTGGAAAATTATTTTTTAATATTTTGATATAGTTGTCATTTCCATTTTCTAATCTTTTTACTCTTCCAAGTAATTTAGGGTTGGTCAATTGTTTTGTGTTTTTTGCGTCTATTAACCTTTCAATTTGTTTTTCAATTCTATCTGATAGTTTCATTCCATCTGGCCCAAATAGCTTCAAACCATTATCCTCATAAGGATTATGAGAAGCTGTTATCATGATGCCCATATTTGCTTTCATAGACTTAGTAAGCATTGCTAATCCATTGGTTGGTAATGGGCCCAAGGTGAAAACATGCATGCCTCCTGATACAAGTCCTGATACCAAAGCTGGTTCTAGAGTGTAGCCCGATAGTCTAGTATCTTTAGCTATAATTGCTATTTGTTTTGTTTTTTTTTGGTTTTTAAAATAAGTAGCTGAAGCTAGACCAAATTTAAAAAATTTTTCCCCAGTAATATTTCCTTGATTAACAGTTCCCCTAATTCCATCTGTACCAAAATATTTGTTTGCCATTATTGTTGAAGTATTTTCTCGAAAACTAATATTCCTTGTTTTATTTCTTTAACATTGTGAACTCTAAAAATTTGAACTCCTTGCGACATCAAAAATAAAACAGAAGCTAATGTTCCACCAGTTCTGTCTTCACTATCATACTTTCCCGATATTTGATTTATAAATCTTTTCCGAGAAGTTCCTATCATAACTGGAAAGCCAAGACTATGAAATAGAGAAATTTTTGAAATTAAAGTCAAATTATGTTTCAAATTTTTACCAAACCCTATTCCAGGATCAAGAATGATTTTATTATCTTTGAGCTTTTTATTAATAGTTCTCTCGAAATAATCATAAATGTCTAACAATATATTTTTATACTTTGGATTTACTTGCATGGTATTGGGTGTACCTTGCATATGATGCAGAACTTTGGGTATTTTAAATTTTCTAATTTTTTTTATTGAATTTTTATCAAAATCGAAACCCGAAACATCATTTATTAAATCAGCTCCAAGTTTGATGCTTTTGACCATTAGCTCAGATTTTCTCGTATCAACTGACAAGATAATTTTCTTATTTTTTTTTTTGAATGTACTAATTACATATCTAATTCTTTTCCACTCATTTTTAACACTTACAGTTTTTGAACCTGGTCTAGTGGACTCTCCTCCCACATCAATTATATTTGCTCCATGATTTATCATATTTAAGATATGTTTATTTGATTTCTTATTACTATTAAACTTGCCTCCATCAGAAAAACTATCTGGTGTTAAATTTAATATACCCATTATAGAAGGTTTAGAAAAATTAATATTTTTTAAAAAATTTTTTCTTTTGGAGACAATATTTTTTAAGTCTTTTTTTACTTTTTTTTTTTGATAATAATTTAAATTATTTAATTTTTTAAAGTGAATAAGTTTAGTGGAAATTTTATTTTTATTTCTTGATATAATTTCGATTTGGTCAAAAGAAATATTTTTATTACCACATAAAGGCAGAGCTAATCTTTTTTTTATTAGTGTTTTGGCAATTGATCCGTATTTGAAATTACACGCTCTAGTGTAATATTTGATCATTAATTATAAAACAGGCTTAGGTTTTAAACCTATAGTTCCAAGAGCTGATGTTTCTTGATTATCTTTTTGTGAATCATTTTCAAAAGATCTGGTTGGTTTTTTATCTTTTAGTATTAAGTCTCTTATTTCATCTCCTGATAAAGTCTCATATATTAGAAGAGCTTTAGCTATTTTGTGTAAATCCTCTATTTTTTCAGTTAGTATTTTTCTCGCTCTTTCATAACCTTTATCGACTATTTTTTTTACTTCGGAGTCAACTTTTTTAGCAGTTTCCTCTGACATATTTTGTTGTTTAGTCACTGATCTGCCTAAAAAAACTTCCTCTTCATTTTCCCCGTAAGCAATAGTTCCAAGTTCTTTACTCATTCCGTATTTTGTGACCATATTTTTTGCCATTTTAGTTACCATATCAATATCTGATGAAGCTCCAGATGTAACTTTATCATAACCAAAAATTATCTCTTCAGCGATTCTACCGCCCATCGCAACTGCAATGTCTGAATGCATCTTTTCTCTTGTCACAGATAATTGATCTCTCTCAGGCAATCTCATTACCATACCTAATGCTCTACCTCTCGGGATTATAGTAGCTTTATGTATTGGGTCAGAGGCCTTTTCATTTAATGCAACAATAGCGTGACCTCCTTCATGGTAAGCGGTTAATTTTTTCTCATCTTCACTCATTACCATTGATCTTCTTTCTGCTCCCATCATTACTTTGTCTTTAGCCTCTTCGACATCTGACATTGTCACAACTCTTTTATTTTTTCTTGCTGCAAGCAGTGCAGACTCGTTAACTAAATTTGCTAAATCTGCTCCAGAAAAACCTGGAGTTCCTCTTGCAATAGTCCTTAACTTTACATCAGGACCAGTATTTATTTTTTTTATATGAACTTTTAAAATTGCTTCTCTTCCAATTATATCTGGGTTTCCAACAACTACTTGTCTATCAAATCTTCCAGGTCTTAGTAAAGCCGGATCAAGAACGTCAGGTCTATTTGTTGCTGCTATTAAAATAATTCCTTCATTTGTATCAAAACCATCCATCTCAACTAAAAGTTGGTTCAAAGTCTGTTCTC
>MDTG01242292.1_pt1 | contig 12200 bp, 11 predicted proteins | sample 811421 | NCBI WGS metagenome assembly MDTG01 (sample SAMN05326645, study PRJNA326480) | marine metagenome | isolation source: seawater | place: Pacific Ocean: South East | collected 2011
GAATATTTTTCAAAAAAAGAACTCTATCGCTCAAGTAAATACTTTTATTTTTGGTGGAGATTTTGTGAGAAATAATCTAAACTTTGAGCAAAATGGAACAAATTGTGAAAGTAACATGAGTGGTATTTCTTTAATTAATAAAAACCAGTTAGCTGACAACCATACTTTTGTGGATCATAAAAGTGCTCATTGTAGAAGTAATGAAATGTATAAAGGAATATATTTAGATAACTCTAAGGGTGTCTTTAATGGTAAAATTATGGTGAGAAAAGATGCTCAAAAAATTGATGCTTTTCAGTCTAATAATAATCTTTTGTTGAGCGACTCGTCATCTATTGATAGTAAACCTCAATTAGAAATTTACGCAGATGATGTGAAATGCAGCCATGGATGTACAATCGGACAGCTTGATAATGAAGCTCTTTTTTATATGAGAAGTAGAGGTGTTGGTTTAGAAGAGGCTAAAGCTGTATTGACATATGCGTTTACCTCCGAAGTAATCGACCAAATTTCTATTGCTGAAGTTCAAAATTTAGTTAGAAATTTATTAGCTGAAAAATTAAATGTTGATTTAGATTTTGATTTAGTATGATAAACATTCATGATATTCGATCACAATTCCCAATACTTGAACAAAAGATTGATGGTAATAGTTTAATTTATTTTGATAATGGTGCAACTACTCAAAAACCAAAAACAGTAATAGATGCTATCATAAATTATTATACAACACAAAATTCAAATGTTCATAGAGGAGTGCATCATCTAAGTCAAGTTGCTACTGATTATTTTGAACAATCTAGGTCAGAGGTTAAAAGCTTCATTAATTCGGGTAAGGAATGTGAAATAATCTTTACTAAAGGAACTACTGATTCTATTAATCTTGTTGCTAACGGATACTCTTCTATATTAAATGACGGAGATGAAATTATAATATCAGAACTTGAACACCATTCAAACATAGTGCCCTGGCAAATGTGCTGTAAAAAAAGTGGTGCAAAATTAAAAATTATAAACATATCTGAAACTGGAGAGTTGGATATGGGTCAATTTAAGGGTGCTTTATCAAAAAAAACAAAATTGGTAGCAATTTCACATGTTTCAAACACATTAGGAACTATAAATCCAATCTCCGAAATAATTAATGAAGCAAAAAAATTCGGCGCTAAAGTTTTGGTTGATGGTGCTCAAGCCGCTTCTCACATACCAATAGATGTTCAGGAGCTAGATGTTGATTTTTATTGCTTTTCAGGTCATAAAATATACGGGCCTACAGGTGTTGGGGTCTTATATGGAAAAGAAGAGGCCCTAAATTTCTTGCCTCCATATCAAGGGGGGGGCTAAATGATAAAAGAAGTTTATTTGCAAACTAGTTCTTATGCTGATATTCCACATAAATTTGAGGCGGGAACTCCAAATATTGCAGGAGTTGTTGCAGTAAAAAATGCCATTGAATTTATAAAAAATATTGGTTTACAAAATATTCATGATTATGAAAGTGAATTATTAGAATATGCAACTGATAAAATGCGATCAATAAATGGTGTGAAATTTTACGGAACAGCAAAATATAAAACTGGAATTATATCTTTTAATATAAAAAATATTCACCCTTATGATATTGGTGTTATTATTGATAAAATGGGTGTTGCCATAAGAACTGGTAATCACTGTACTCAGCCAATTATGGATAAATACAAAATTCCTGGTACGGCAAGAATTTCATTTGGTGTTTATAATACTAAAGAGGAAATCGATAGATGTGTTGAGTCAATAAACAAATCTATAAAAATGTTGTCATAAATTATATGAGTTCAATTAAAGATATAGAAAACAGTATTATACAGGAGTTTGAAATGCTCGATAATTGGACACAAAAATATGAGTATTTAATTGATCTTTCTAAGGAGATTCCAATCATGCATAAGAGATGGAAAACTGATGAAAATATAATAAAGGGCTGTCAAAGTAAGGTTTGGTTACATGCGGATTGCAAAAATGAAAACGTAATTTATACTGCAGACAGTGACGCAATCATGACAAAGGGGATAATTGCATTGTTAATTAGGTTATTTTCAAATCAAAAACATACCGATATATTAAATTCTAATTTAGATTTTATTGAAAAGATCGGATTAAAAGATCAGTTATCACAAACTAGAGCGAATGGTTTGTTGGCTATGATTAAAAAAATGAAACTATATGCGTTAACCTTTAAACATAAACATGAACAAAATAAGTGAAAAGAAATTAGAAAGTTCAATCATTGCAACTATATCTAAAATTTATGATCCAGAAATCCCTGTAGACATCTATTCTCTTGGATTAATATATGATATTAACATTTCTAAAAAAGATGTTAATATAATCATGACTTTGACTTCTCCTAATTGTCCGGTGGCAGAAAGTCTTCCTGAAGAAATTAGAATTAAGGTTCAGGAGGTTGCAAAAGACCATGTTGTTGATGTGAAAATTGTTTTTGAACCTGCCTGGTCTAAAGATATGATGAGTGAAGAAGCAAAATTAGAACTAGGTATGCTGTAAAACTATTAACGATGGGAGAAATAAAAAATAAAGTAGCACAAAGTGGAATAATAAATATATCTCTTGAGGACTATGCTCCTAAAGAAAGCATCATAAGTTTAAATGTAAAACAATTTTTACATAATGAAGAGGTTTTAATTGAAAAAGAATTCAGAAATAATATAAAAAACTTTAATTTTAAAAACCTTCAAAATAAAATTGTTGCTCTTTCGTGTGATAGCAATATTATTCTACCAATGTGGGCTTTTATGTTAATTGCCTGCTATCTGAAAAAAAATAAAATCATCTTTTTTCATGGAGAAAAAGAATTTGTTTTTAATACTCTATGGGCTAATAATATCAAAAAAATAGACTCTAAAAAATTTAAAAACAAACTAGTCATTGTTAATGGTTGTGGAAAAATAAAAGCAAATGAATATATCTATATAGTGATTACTGATAAGCTATATAATGTCTCTAAAAGTATAATGTTTGGGGAAGCCTGCTCATCTGTACCAATTTATAAAAAGAAAAAATGAAAGATAGGATTAAAAAATTAAACAATAAAATCGAAATATTTAAAACAGATATTGTAAATCATAGCCTTTACAACAAGCTTAAAAGTGCTAACGATATTGCAGTATTAATGGAAAATCATGTGTATGCTGTGTGGGACTTCATGTCACTATTAAAGTCTCTACAATCCATTCTAACCTGTACTTCCTCTCCTTGGATACCAAAAGGAGACCCTCAAATTAGAAGATTGATAAACAGTATTGTTTTAGAAGAAGAAAGTGATGTTGATGAACTAGGTAACCCTTCTTCACATTTTGAAATGTACTTAGAGGCAATGAAGCAATGCGGCGCAAACACTCTTGATATAAAAGAATTTATAAGCAAGGTTAGTATAGATAATATTCCGTCCGTTAATGCTGGGGTTGATGAGTTTTTAAATACAACATTTAACATAATTAATAGTGATGCTCCACATAAAATTGCTGCGGCATTTACATTTGGGAGAGAAGACCTTATACCAGACATGTTCACTGCTATTGTAAAAGAATATAATACCGACAATAAACTTGATAAATTTGTTTATTATTTAGAAAGACATATCGAACTAGACGGGGGGGAACATGGTCCACTTGCGCTTCAGTTAATTTCAGATTTATGTGGAGAAGATGATCAAAAGTGGGAAGAAGCAGAAAAAACTGCAATTAACTGTTTAACTGCTAGAAAAAAATTATGGGATTTCGTTTTAACTAGAATAAGATAAAATAATTAAAAATTTTAACTTCAAAAAGTTCTGTAATTAATGCAAAATAACTTACAAGTAATCCTTAGAGGAATTTGAAAGTAAATTAGTTAATTTGTTTAGCTCAGATTGAGTAAATTTTCTGTAAGAACCAACAGGGACATCCAGCTTTATATTCATAATACGAACTCTTTTTAATTGTCTAACATAATACCCTAAATACTCGCACATTCTTCTTATTTGACGATTAAGCCCTTGTGTTAATATGATTTTGAAAGTTAATTTACCTGTTTGTTTAACTTCGCAACTCTTAGTTATTGTATCTAAAATTGGCACTCCCTCGCTCATCTTTTTTATGAATTCTTGAGTAACTGGCTTGTGTACAGTAACATTATATTCTTTCTCATGATTATTTCTAGAACGCAATATTTTGTTTACAATATCTCCATCATTTGTTAAAAAAATCAAACCTTCAGAAGGTTTGTCTAGTCTGCCTATTGGGAAAATTCTAGATGGAAAATTGATAAAGTCTATAATGTTGTTTTTTTCTCTTTTTTGATCAGTGGTGCATACTATTCCTGGTGGCTTATTAAATATAAGATATGTTTTTTCTTCCGAATTGTTAAAAATAAGCAGTTTTCCTTCTACCCTAATTTTATCTTTCTTGGAGACTTTGTCTCCTAAAACAGCAGTTTTTTCATTTATTGTTATGCAACCCCCTTGTATCAGTTTGTCTGCCTCTCTCCTAGAGCAATAACCCTGTTCTGATAAATATTTGTTTATTCGTATATTTTGACTCATGCTGTATACATTAATAATGCAAAAATAAATTTATTTTTTTATCTCTTCATTTATTATATACAACTGATTCTATTAAATTTGTAAAAAAAAAATGAAAAAAAATATATTACTCATACTATCTATATTCCTGTGTGTAATAAAAAATAACGCAGATGAAGGAATGTGGCTTCCTCAATTATTACATACAATGAATATGGAAGAAATGAAGGAGTGTGGTTTAAGGCTAAGTGCTGAAGAGCTGTATAGTATAAATAATTCCTCCTTAAAAGACGCTATAGTTTCTTTAAATAACGGTTCGTGTACCGGAGAAATGATTTCAGCAGAAGGATTAATGCTAACTAATCATCATTGCGCATTTGGTTCTATTCAAAATCATTCAAATGTTAAAAATGATTATCTTGAAGATGGTTTTTGGGCTATGTCTCGTGATGACGAGCTTCCAAATGAAAATTTAACCGCTTCTTTTTTAATAAAAATTGAGGATGTGACAAAACAAATAACAAATAGCATCTCTATTGAAGATGGAGAGAAAGAAAGAAATATTAAAATTAAAGAAGCTTCTAAAAAAATTATAGAAGAAGCTACAAAAGAAACAAATTATAATGCTACTGTTAAATCGTTTTTTGCGGGAAACAAGTTTTATATGTTAATATACGAAACCTTTAAAGATATTCGTTTAGTAGGAGCCCCTCCTTCATCAATCGGAAAATTTGGAGGAGATACGGATAATTGGATGTGGCCAAGACATACGGGTGATTTTGCCTTATTTAGAGTATATTGTGCTCCAGATGGAACTCCAGCTAGTTTTTCCACCGAAAACGTTCCGTATGAACCAAAACACCATCTTCCTATACAATTAGATGGTGCAAACGATAATGATTATTCAATGGTTTTTGGATTTCCCGGAAGTACTAACAGGTATTTAACCTCATATGGTGTTGAGCAAGCTCTAAATATAAAAAACCCAACAATTATTAATATTCGTGATAAAAAGCTTGAAGTAATGAGGTCTTATATGGACACCAATCATACTATTAAAATTCAATATGCCACAAAATATGCTCAAACTTCTAATTATTGGAAATATTATATTGGACAAAATAAAGGGTTAAAAAGAATGAGAGTGTATGATAAGAAAAGAAAAATTGAGGCTGATTTTAAGAAATGGCAAGAAGAAAAAATAGCTAGGAAAGAAAAATATGGAAAAGTGTTAAATATTATAAAAAATGCATATGAACAAAATAGTAGCATTGCAAAAAATAGGCTATATTTAAATGAGGCTATCTTTATGGGTCCTGAAATATTATATTTTTCATTTAAAATGTATAATCAAATTTCAAAACTTCCTTCTGATAAAAAGAAAAAAGAATTAATGATTGGTAAGATTAAAAAAGAGGCTCATGAATTTTATAAAAATTTTAATCCTGTTGTTGATGAAAAATTATTAGCCGAAATGATGAGCTTGTATTATTATAATGTGCCTAAAAACCAACATGCAAAAATTTTTAAAAAGATTGAAAGACAAATGTTATGGTTAAAAAAATTAGATTTTGAATATTATGCTGAAAAAACTTTTTCAAAGTCTTTATTTAGAAATAAAGATGCGTTTTTTCTTTTCTTAGAAAACCCCTCTTTAGGATATATTAAATCAGACCCGGCATATAAAACTATTGCTTCAATTTATGATTTTTATATAAAAAATATTTCTTCTATTAGAAAGGATGTTCGAGAAAAACTAACAATAGGAAACAGATTATTCGTTGCTGGCATACAAGAAATGGATACATTGAAAAATTACTACCCAAATGCAAACTCTACAATGAGGGTAACCTATGGAAATATAAAAAATTATAAACCGGGGGACGCTATAACTTATAATTACTATACTACTATTGACGGTATTATGGAGAAAGAAGATAGTAGTAGTCAAGAATTTATTGTTCCAAAAAAACTAAAAGAATTATATAATAAAAAAGATTATGGAAGATACGCGGATAGCGATGGTTCTTTACGTATTAATTTTATATCTAATAATGATATAACTGGAGGCAATTCTGGTTCGCCTGTTATTAACGCTTGGGGGGAAATTGTTGGGACGGCATTTGATGGAAATTGGGAGGCTATGAGTGGGGATATTGCATTTGAAAACAAAATACAAAGAACTATTTCTGTAGACATCAGGTATATACTCTTTATTATAGATAAATTTGCCGGAGCATCACATTTAATTAATGAAATGACAATTGCTCCTTCTCATAGTACTATAAAAGAAAATAGTATTGAAAATCAATAAAAAAGCTAATAAGCTCTTTTGTTTTTTCCTTCTATATAGTTGATAAACGCTTTGTTAACAACCTTTACCCCTCCTGGAGTTGGGTAGTCTCCTGTGAAATACCAGTCGCCTTTATGATTAGGGCATGCAGCATGAAGATCAGAAATGCTTTGATAAATAATCACAACCTCCGCTCTTACTTCTTTAGGTGTTAAAAGTTCGCTAATTTTATTTGATAACTCAAGAGTTGTAAATGAGCTATATATCTCCTTAATATAGTTTTTCATTTCTTCTTTGGGCAACGACTCCTGTTTTTTACATTTTTCATAAACCTCATCAATAATCTGGGTTTTATTATTTTCTTTAAGTAGAGATATTGCTGCATTAAAAGCGATGAAATCTCCTATTTTAGCCATATCTATTCCGTAACAATCTGGATACCTAATTTGTGGAGCAGAAGAAACAATAACTATCTTTTTGGGATTTAATCTATCTAATATACTAATTATAGATCTCCTTAGAGTAGTCCCTCTAACAATGCTATCGTCTATCATTACTAATGTATCTGTAGGTTTTACGGTACCATAAGCAATATCATAAACATGAGATACCAAATCATCTCTATTATCGTCACTAGTAATAAAAGTTCTTAATTTTGCGTCTTTGATAGCAATCTTTTCTGCTCTAGGAGAAATTTTCATTATCTCTTCAATATTTGAAGTAGATATAGACTTTCCTAATTTTTCGATCTTTTTAGTTTTAATACGGTTAAGGTATTCATTACACCCTTTAATCAGACCGAAAAATGAAAGTTCCGCTGTGTTGGGAATATATGAAAATACTGTATTTTTCACATCATTCTGAATAACATCTAAAACTTTTGGAAAAATTAGTCTTCCTAAATTTAACCGCTCTTTATAAATATCAACATCATTTCCTCTGGAAAAATAAATTCTTTCGAAAGAACAAGATGTTCTCTCTAATGGTTTTCTAATCTGTTTTTCCTCAACATGTCCGCTCTTCTTAATAATAAGAGCGCATCCTCTTTTTATTTCTTGTATGTCTGCTGCATTTACATTAAAGGATGTTTGTATAACAGGCCTTTCAGATGCAACAACAACAACTTCATCATCTCTATAATAATACGCTGGTCTAATTGCATTTGGATCTCTTAAGGCAAACGCATCTCCGTGCCCTAAAAGACCACACATTACATATCCTCCATCCCAATATTTAGCTGATTGTTTTAAAATGTCTTGAATATCTAATGTTTCTTCAATAATATTTGTGATTTCTTGCTTAGTAAATTTATCTTTATTTTTATAATAAATACTGTCATTTGCTTCGTCTAAAAAATGACCAATCTTTTCTAAAATAGTAATTGTGTCTGATTTTTGTTTTGGATGTTGGCCTAATTCTACTAATTGGTTAAACAACTCATCAACATTGGTCATGTTAAAATTTCCTGCTAAAACTAGGTTTCTTGTTTTCCAATTATTTTGTCTTAAAAAAGGGTGACACTGCTCTATTGTGTTTTCTCCAAAAGTCCCATACCTTAAGTGAGCTAAAAAAAGTTCTCCTGTAAAGGGTAGGTTTTGCTTTAACCAAACACTATCGTTTAATTTCATTGGATTAGATTTTTCTAATTCTAAAAATCTTTTGTTAATCTGTTTATAAATATCTTGAATAGGGTTTACAGATACCGATCTCTTCCTGCTAATAAATCTCTTTCCTGGAGAAACGTCTATTTTTACATTAGCAAGTCCCACTCCATCTTGGCCTCTATTATGTTGTTTTTCCATTAAAAGATACATTTTATCTAAACCATAAAATGCTGTTCCGTATTTTTTTTTATAATATTCTAGTGGCTTTAACAGCCTGAGCATTGCAATTCCGCATTCATGTTTTATTAATTCGCTCATAGTTTCTTTAATACAACAAAACTACTGTTTATTATTTATAATCATGCTTAATTTATTAATTCCTGATTTACATGTGATTTGTTGTTGATAATATTATTTCATCTTAATCTTTTTTCACAGGAATTATTTGTTATTTTATAATCGGTAATTAAAGATTAATCAAATTCACTAATCATTAAAAAAATCTTTTGCTTAAATATAACGCAAATGTTATCTTCTAATATGATTCTCAATATTAATTTTTAATAACCTCAAATTTATACTCTATATTTTCTTGCTTAATTGTACATTCTTTGCAATTAGAAATATATGTGAATTGAAACGGCTTGTTAATGTCAAATCCTTGATTTTTTACACTAAAAATTAATGAGCATTCTAATTCTCCCTCTTCAGAGTACCTCTCTATTCTATAATTTTTTTTCTCCGGCTTAATATAAAACCACGAGCTTGCCCCTATCCCATAAATAAACTGAGATTCTTTATGAATATTAGATGGTAATTTGGGATTCATATCTCTATAGTTGTAAAGTATGATTTAAATTTGCTTTTTAAAATTCTCTTGCAATCTTGCTGGTCTACAACATAATAATTATTGTTACATATACTAACATTTCTTTTGGGAGAAGGAGATATGCAAAATGGTATTCTTAATCTTGTTTTTTTTATAAAAGACGGATTAGATTTTCTAATTACAGATGCTGTAAAGCGAGAACAATTTGTGCCGTTTAGGACAAACGGGCCATATTTCAACATTCCTTTTTCTTGAATTTTTTTTGCATAACTATATGCTTTATTAAAATCAATATTAGTGATAACCGAGGCGTATAATTTTCCTTTTCCATGGGTAGACTTCATCTTTTGCACAGTCTTTAATAACTTTTTTAACTGTAAAATATTATTATTTGAAATTTTAACTTTTGGCAATTTTAAATCTAAATCTGTTTCTTCATCTCTAACTCTACCATATCCATTTGGAGTATGGTACCTTCCAAAATCAAAATAATGGGCTGTTTCGGTTTTATTATTAATTAATATTAACGCTGAATGACCAACCCTATATTTTCCATTCTTTGCGAAAAAAAAATCATACCATGCGCCAGCAGCACAAACATCGCCTTCTGGCCATGCTAATACTATAATAAAATCTGACTGCATTATTTTTTTATTTTGTTAATCTTATTATTGTTCTGTATGCAAAACGCTTCTAAAGTACTAAAAAAATTATCTATGTCTTTTGTTGTGTTTTCCGAATTAACAATAACTAAACGAATAAAGTTTTTTTTCTTGAAAGAACCAAATCCAACCATTATGGTATTATATTCATAAAGTTTTGTGCATAGGTCTATAGGATCATAATCCTTATAATTAAAACAAATAGAGAGAGAGTTTTTAAAGCTATGTAAGGTATATTCTGGGTGGTTATTTACGTAATTGTATGTATGTTCGGCAAGATTAAACTCGTGGTCAATAATTTTTTCTAAACCATATGTGCCTATTGCTTTCCAAAGTGTCCAGAATTTTAAGGCATTATTTCTTCTTCCGCATTCAAATGAAGTCTGACCTAAATTAAATTGGTCGCTGTGTGTTTGATATAAGTATTCAGCCTCATTCTTAAATGAATTATACAGGTCTTCTTTATCCCTTATAAGCAATACAGATGTGCTTAATGGTGCTCCCAAAGTTTTATGTGCATTAAAACAAAAAGAATTTGTAAGTTGTATTCCATTTACTAAATATTTATATTTTTCTGAAAATATTACAGTTCCTCCAAACGCTCCATCAAGATGTAGCCATATTCCATGTTTTTTACAGATTTTTGACAAGTCTTTTACAGGGTCAAATGCACACAAAACGGTTGTTCCTGCTGTAGCATTTAAATAAAAAGGAATATTATTTTCCTTAATATCTTTTTCAATCTGTCTTTCAAAGTTTAAAGGGCAAATCTTCCCTTCAAAATCAGACTTCAATATTCTAATATTATCCTTTCCAATTCCTGAAAAAGAAACATTTTTAGAAATAGAATAATGGCCATTTTCTGAAGTATATATAATTAATTTTTTACTTGTTCCTTTGCTTTTTATGTGACTGTCAAATTTGTCTCTCGCAACAATTAACGACATAAAATTACTCATAGAACCTCCTGTAGGAAAAGTTCCTCCGCTATTTTCTGGATATCCAATAATTTTACACACTTTTCCTATTATTTCTTTTTCAATAGCAACTTGAGGGCCAGCTATTTTGTATGTTGCCATTGAATTGTTTAGAAAAACTGAGAGCAAGTCCCCTAAAACAGCCTTGCTTTGTCTTCCTCCAAAAAGCTGATTAAAAAAAAGTTTAGAAGAAGATTTTGGCGTGTTAATTAATATTTGTTCTAATGTTTTTTTAAAAAAATCTAGGTTGGTTGGTTGGTGATTTAGTGTTAAATCTAACGTTTCATTAATTTTATTAGGTGATATGTTTGTTGCAATAGGATTATTATTCTCTTCTTTGAGAATCTTAAGAGCCAAATCATTAAATAAACTTAAGTCCTTCTTTATATCGTTATACATTTTTTAAAAATATTTACAAAACTATAAAAAACATTATTGTTTAGCTTGGTGAACACGTAAGCTTTTGTGCTTAAAGAATAATATTCTAGTAATTAATTGATTATCTTTGTAAAATGTATAAAATAATATCTTGCATTTTTTCTTCGTTTATTTGTTCTATATTCATGCTGCATGGACAGGTTTTTATTAATGAGTTTTCAGCAGCAAATTATGATTATTTTCAAGATAATTTTGGGGAATATGAAGATTGGATAGAAATATACAATGGTTCGGCAACTGCAATTGATTTAAATGGATGGCAACTTTCTGACAAAGCAAACAATCCTTCTAAATGGATTGTTCCAGGCTCATTTATAGTGCCAGCTAATGGTCTTGCGGTAATTTTTTGCTCAGGCAGAGATGAGATTTCAGCTACAGGTGAAGCTCATACAAATTTTAAGCTTACTCAAACAACAGGAAATGAAGTTATTATGTTGTCAGATGTTGGAGGTATGCTGCAAGATTCAATAAGAGTAACCGCAAATCAAACAACACACTCAAGAGGGAGAGAGGCTAACGGGAGTGTTAATTGGGCTGTTTTTACGACAGCTAATCCTGGCTTAAACAATACCAATCCTCAATTAGAATATGCTTCAACTCCTGTTTTTTCTCAAACAGGTGGTTACTATTCAACAAATGTAAATTTGAATATTTCTTCTCCCGATCCTAACGTCACAATTTATTATACCCTTAATGGCGATTCTCCTGATAATAATTCTACTGTTTACTCAGGTCCAATTAGCATAACAAACACAACTGTGGTCAAAGCAGTGGCATATAGTTCATCACCAAACATCCCTCCAAGCTTTATAGAGTATAGTACTTTTTTTATTAACGAC
>MDTG01094049.1_pt1 | contig 12199 bp, 8 predicted proteins | sample 811421 | NCBI WGS metagenome assembly MDTG01 (sample SAMN05326645, study PRJNA326480) | marine metagenome | isolation source: seawater | place: Pacific Ocean: South East | collected 2011
CATCGATACCAGCGAAGAAAAACTCTTGCTGCGTGCCACCTAATAACGAAAACAAAACGTATAAGTCACCATCGTTCAGACTGAATGTCATATGCTCGTCGCGCGCGTGAAAAAAAATCCAGCTCAGCAATATCCAAAACAGGGGTGAGAGCCCAGTTTGAGAGAGAGAGAGAGAGAGAGAGAGAAAGAGAAAGAACGGAACTCAAATCATCTCACATCGCACACAAACAATAGGCATGTAGAGAGAAAGAGAAAGAAAGAAACGTCAAATCATACCTTCGCCGCCGCCTTCCAACATGATCAAACCTCCAACTTGCGCCATCGCTTCCACCATCAAAACTCCAGGCATGATTGGCCTTTGAGGAAAATGCCCGGGAAAAAAGTTGTCGTTGATGGTGACATTTTTTACGCCAATAGCGTACGAGCCTTGTTCGATTTCGAGGATGCGATCGACGAGTAAGAACGGGTATCGATGCGGCAAGAGTTTCATGATGGCATCGATGTCCATTTCCATCGGCAAGGCGTTGCCTAAACCCTTCGGGTCAGAGCCTGGGTCTGGTTTCGCCTCCGCAGCGGCTTTGACGATCAAAGATGATTTTCTGGAAGACTTGCTCGAGGTCTTACGCACGGAAGAGATGACGCGCGCGGTAGTGGGAGTGAACATCGATGCAGAAAGAGCGGACATGATGACGAAGTAACGCTTCGATGTGTGCTATGTGTGTGCGTATTTATGAAAGAATAAAAGATTTTGAATGAATAACGACCTCCCTTGTGAAAGCAAAGATTTTGAAGTACGTAGTCGTACAAAAGAGAAAAAATGCACGCAAGAGTACCCCTGGTATTGTACCACTTGGCACAGAAGTTAAACATATTAATAAACGTACGGAATAATTCTAAACCTGACAATCTCGCAGTACCGTTTCCAATCACTACCGTACTTCAACTCGCACTGTTCGCCGTCTCGCAAATCTCGATGAACTAACAAGACGCCAAAGTAAATGACGTAAAAATACGGTGCGAGATGGTCAAAGCCACATGGGAGACACCAGGCCCACGCCATCAACCAGTCGCCGAAATAATTTATGTGTCGAGCAACACCCCACCAACCGGAGATTAACAAGTTCGTACCTCGTTTGGTTTTGAGCGATTTTAAGTGTCTCACGGACGGATGATTCGGGTTGGTGCGGAAGACGTTCTTTTGGCCGTTGGATTGGCGGAAGACGTAATACCCGGTCGCTTGAACGATAATGATGAATGCAGTCATCTCCAACGAAATGTCCACGTTGTTTTCCAGTATGTATCGACACTGCAAAGAGTACGTAAACGGTACCCAGACTAAATCGCCAAACACGAGCATAAAACCAAAACCGTCCGTGGTGACGTCCATGGTGGTTAAAATTGCCGGTTCGTTCCACAACGCGTCGACGACGTAGATGAGTTGAAACACGTTGACTAAAACCATAGGTTTCGTGATAAGCCCTAAACGCATGTATTGTTCGTGCATGAACCCAAAATTTAACAATATCCATCCAATTAAGCCCGGGGTCAATTCGCAAAAGACTTTCGCGTCGAATAAACTGTTCGAAAACCGAGGGTTCAATTCTCTCCCGATGAACCAATCGTACGCGACGTTCCCCGTGTTTCCACCGTTGGCTAGTACGACTGGGCCATTATCAATGCTATTATTTCCCACACTTCTCATACTTTTATTCTTCTTTGACCTCTCTCTAAATGACGCGACATATAAAAACGTCGTCAACATAAACGCAAACGCACACCCGGCAGTTAACAAACTCAAAAATTTCGCGTGCACGTATCGCAACTGAACAATATCAAAGTACATCCCGACGCCAAGTGCAATCACCGTCGTCACAAAAACACGAAATCCGTTCAGTTTATATCGCAATCTTTGTCCAGTTTCTCCTATAACGACTCCTTCTTTCACCACCGATGCTGGCAGCAGCAGATGTAACGTCGCACACCATACAATCCATCCCACAAACACGAGACAACTTTCGAGGGAGAAAATGGGTTTCATTTTCTCCGGGAGTTGAAACGCGTGCGAAGAAAAGTTGGACACCTCGACGCATCCGGTGGCTTCGTTGCACGCGGCGACGAGGAAGTAGCACACCAACGGGAGGAGGAGGGTGATGAACAGAGCACCTATGGGACCCCCGAACTCGTATCCGTGATGCGAATTCGAATTACTTTTGCGGGGTGGCTTTTTCTCTTCTTTTCTCTCCCGTGTCGCGTCGGTCGCGCTTCTTCTTCGAGGGGGAGGAGACCGAGACGTCGCTCGTCGTTTCATTGTCGCAGCAGCACTCCGAGCCGGCGTGCGACGAGTGGACACCATTGCACGCGGACGTGTGCGCGGGCGTGTATGAAATGAATGACGTCTTTGGGAGTGTGTTCGACTTCTTCTTTATGAAAATATATTTAATCAAGTGCGCGCGCACGTGTTTCTCTTTGTACATCATGTACGCGTACTACTCTTGCTGCTACTAATACTACTACTGCTGCTACTACTGCTACTGACATTACTATTGCTAGTATTACGATAGCGGCGGAATGGCGTTGTTAAAGAATGTTATTGAACATGTCTTCGTCAAAATCCTCTTCATCCTCAAATAAGTCTCTCTCGCGACCGCCATACTGTTCTTCGACGTTGACATGTCTCCCGCGCTCGACGAACCGTTTGACGATTCGTATTAAATCTTCTTCGTTGCTTTCGCACTTCATGAACGCACGAATCATTGGCTCGATATTTTTTCGTATGGCGTCTTCTTTTGTTATAGAACCCCTGTGAATGTTGTCGACGTCTTTTTCCATTTCGGCTCGTTTGGTCGGTTGCCACATGAAGCCGAGCTGTAAAAAATCGTACCCGGCGACGAGAGCTTCACCAATGTTGGTTGGAACTAGACGGTTTTCGCCTACTTTTTTCGCATACCCGCGTTCGCCGACGACTTTTTCTATGTGTTGCGCTTGCGTGGCGTCTGTTCCGATGCCATTCTTTTCCATCAACGTCAATAAGTCGACTTCGGAGAGCATCTGCGGTTTCACCGTTTCCGAGTCCCGGAGGTTTTTGTGCGACGGTTGGAACTGCTCGCCATCCTCAAACGATGGAAGTTCTTCTTGGGCGTTCCAGTTGTCGAAATACGGTTGTAATCGTGGTCCATTGGGCGGGAATATTGGGCCCGGGCCGTATATTCGTAAATACGCTCGATCAGTAATCATCAACCCATTCGCTTTGAATCCTTCGCCGGCGCAATCGACTTCAACGGTGGTTTTATACCCAACCGCCGGTTTCGAACACGTTGCCAAGAAGTGCCTCAAAACAAAGTCGTACACTTGTTGACCTTCGCGGTCCCAACTGTTGTATTCGTGCGTGGTGGCTAATTTTGATGGGTAAATCGGCGGGTGCGCTTTATCGTCTCTGTGTCCTCCCGGCGGTTTGCGAAACCCATCGCCTTCAATTAATTCACGCGCGTACGGACCAAACGTCTCGTGGTTGTAAAATAAGGCGATGTTTTCGTGGAAATTGAACGAGTCCGGGAATCGATCGGTTTCTGTTCTCGGGTACGAGATGAAACCTTTTTGGTACAATGTTTCCGCAACATTCATGATCTTTTCCGGAGCGATGCGCAAGGCTCTGTTCAATCGTTTTTGCATCTCCAATGTGTTCAACGGATGCGGCGGCCATTTCTTAATCTCTTGACCGCGGGTGGATAATACGGTCGCGTGAGGGGCATTTTGCACTCTCTCGAATAAAGAAATTGCTAGATGTTCGTCAAACACGCGCTGACGATTCCATCTAAACTCGACAACTCTACCGTTGTTGTTGTTGTTGTTGTTGTTGTTGTTGTTGTTTAGTCCCCGGCCGTCTCGATGTCGTTGTCGTTGTTGTCTGCCATCTCCATCTAATATTCGATATCCGATCGAAATCGTCCAAAATTTTTCAGGAACGTGTGCATCCACGTCCCATTTTCTTTGCACGATGAACCCGAGCGTTGGGAATTGGCATGGTCCGTAGCTGATGATGTTTTTATTCTCTTTGTCGTTGACCCCTCTTCCTCTTCCTCTTCTTTCTCCTCCATTTTCTCCACCATCCAACAACCCTAAAATCCTATTCCTCTTCGCGCAAAGCGTGTTAAACCTGGTAAACGCCGCGCCTAACCGTAAATCCAACTCCATCCTCGCGTCCACAGCGATCGACGCCCTTTCATCCGGTCTTTGTAAGTTCATCAGTGCTCTCGAAACGTCCTGGTAACTCAACGCCGAAAACCTCGCTCGAAACACTTTCAACCGTCTGTTTGCTTTTAGGCACACGTCCACGACTTCCATGGCTATGTTCTCGCCTTCTCGATCGCAATCGAGCCATAAAATCAACCAGTCGCTCGTTTTTGCCTCTCGTTCCAAGTTTATTTTGACCTTTTCGTTCTTCCCTGGAATGCTCTTGGCAATCGCCGCTCTTTGAAACAAGTCCCGCGTTTCCGACCGTTCCCAGGATTTATATTCCGGTTCCGAGAAATCGTAATTCATCAAGTGTCCAGTGACCGAGGTGAATTTCATTCGGCAGTGCCCGACGTTATTGATCGGAAACGGCGCCGTAAACTCGAATATTCTGTTGTACTTGGACGCGCCTTCTCGAGCGTGCGGCATCCGTCCACCATTGTTAGTATTGCTGCACAAGACTCTCGAGACTTCTTTCGCGACGGATGGTTTTTCCGCCACGTTTAACACTCGCGGGGGACCTCCTCCTCCTCCTCCTCCTCTTTGGTGGCCTCGTCGTCGTCCTTCCTCCTCGCGCTGGTTGTGTTGGTGGCGCATCTTCTTTTCCTTCTTCTTCATCTTCTTCTTCTTACGCGCGAATCGAGAGAGACGGCGTTTTGGTCGTTGAGCTCGTCTTTAAGAATCGAGAATCGAGAGACGTTGTTTTTTGTGTTTGCGCGTTTTTTTTGTCAGTGCCCAAAAGTGATTTTTGAAAATTTTTCTGTGACTGTGACACCTGACTGACTGACTGACTGACTCTTCAAAAATTGACGCGATGATGAAAAATTGTAAAAAAAACAAAAAAAAACATCATCTCAAAGATATATCTAAACTTTTTGGTTGACCCGAAAGTCACACCACACACATTAACACACACACACACACGTAAGGGGAGGGTGGGTCTGAGCTCGATGGCGAAGAAGAGACGATGGCGATGACGTCGATGACGGAGGAGGCGCGAGAAAGGATCGCTCGATGGCGCGAGGATGTACTCGTCCCTCTTTTTCCACCAAATTCGAGAGGATTAGGGGAAATCGTGAGACGCGGGCGAAGAGACTACGGAAAGGCTCTGAGACGAGCGTTTGTACTACCATCACCACCACCACTACCGTCGAGAACGACCGGGAACGACGACGACGACGACGAGAACGCGACGACGGATGAAGACACGTGTTCGCCACTCTCGGCGATGAGAAATCAAGACTTTTCGTTCGTGTTTCGGAAGAAGGAATTGGTACGAATTGTGAAACAAGATGTGCAAAGAATCGTGTTCGAATCGGCGTCGTTCGGAGGGAAAATTTTTTGGCAGTCGCGCAAGGTACGAGCGGCGTTGATTCGATGCATGACGGTGTTTGTGTTAGAGATGCAAAGTAAGAGTAGAAAGGACAACGCTTCGAAGGAGATTGTGGTGGAGTATAAGCAAGGGATGCACGAGATATTAGCGATGGTATATTTAGCAACGAGTCGAGCGGCAACATCTTTCGCGGAGGAGAGCTTTGAAAGCGGAAGCGACGAGTTAGACGAGGACGAGAACAACGACGATGGGTTAGACGTCTCTTTGGTAGTGCGCGACAATGAAGATAACGAAGAAGAAGGAGAATACAGCCAAAAGTTTGTCGAACACGATTGCTTCGCCTTATTTAGTGCGTTTGCAAATAACACAAAGTCGTCGTTACGACTTTTGGAGTATTTTCAATCTCAAAACGATTCGTTCATCGACGAGTATTGCGAACGGTTTAGGCGCAGGATGTATGCGGCAGATGCCGTAACTGCGCGCATCTTTTTCAGCAAAACGTCATTGACGCGCTTGTATTTGCCGAGATTCCTCAAGCTGGTGTACGTTCGAGAGTTTAAACGGTGCGAGTTTCTTTTGATGATTTGGGATGCGATTATCGCAGAGATGGGCAGAGAAGGCAAGTCTCATCACCTTAGCTCTAACAACGAACCCTTGTCAACGCTACCATCAGCTCGAGATATTTTCGAATCTTTGAGCGTGGCGGCCGTGTTGGGATGCAAGGACACCATAATACACGAACACACTTATTATTCCGCCGAGAGCGTCGGGAACATCATCAATAAAATCAACTCGTTCTCCTCCGGGTTCACGAAACCATCTGACGTTGAAAATCTCATACAAATGGCCAAAGTTATCGCTGGCGCGAAATACGAAGAAGAAGACGAAGATGACGATGAACAATTTTTCGACGAATCTGTCTTCAAAAGCGACATGTTCGCCGCGATGGGAATCGAAGACGAGTCGTACCACGCACGAGAGAAGAAAGCGTCGTAAAACGCCGATAGAATATTAGATAAATGTAGTCGTGTAAAATACCGTAGGCTTATTAGAGACCGGCGAATGATGATGATGATGATAGTAAGCACCACATCCCCTAAAACGTATCATAAATGAAACGAAAAAAAGGAATTCGCTTCAAACTCAATGAGCGGCGGCGAAAACCCAAACGCAGCGACGTCGGTAAGCACGCGTCCACGAGAAGGAAAAAAGAGACGACGTAAATCTCTCCCGTTTTCTCAAGTGCGCAAATGTCGCGTGCAAGCCGCGCGAGTCCTCTCCAAGCTGCTCCTCGCCGCGCGAGAGAAACGACACGGGACGTCGATAAAAAGTCTAACTCTGGACGCGAGAAAAATCGACTTTCCATCTGCGACGCACGCGATCGTCTGCGAAACCGTGAAGGTTTTACCACTGCTGAAAGTGCTGATAAACGACGTCAAGATGACAGAAAACGTGGTGGGAGACGATGAAAACGACGTGGATGATGATGATGACGAAAAGGAAGAAGAAGAAGAAGAAGAAAAAGAAGACGATTGGAGGAGGAGAGAACGAAAAGAGCCGCCGAAAACAGTTAAGATAAAAGAGTCTGTCGCGTACGTGTTATTGTACGAATTATTGCTTTCCCCCGGAAAGAGCATTAAACCACCAAATACAGAAGGCGATGAAAGAGAGAGAGAGAGCACGGTGATGTTAACACCGGCGGAAAAGTTAATCATAAGCAAAACAGGGGAACTTAAGAACCAGTTATATCGTCGATTGAGGAAAGCGAACGCGCAAACGGCATTGGAGTTTGTCGAGAGACGGTTACCGGAGAAGGTGAGAAAGATTGTGAACGACGACCCGATGAGTAGGTTTGCGAGAGTGAATGGGATGAAAGTGAGAGATGTGGATGCTCTCGCGAATGAGTTGAGAGAGAGAGGTTTTACGTTTGAAAAGGAAGACGCACATTTAGGAGGAGGAGGAGGAGGAGAAAACGAAGGTGGTTGTTGCTACATTTCATTCGCGAAAGATTGCGATCGGAAGAAATTAAGCGGGATGAAAATGGTAAAAAATGGGGAGCTGATTTTGCAAGGAAAGTCATCGTGCATGCCTGCGCATTGTTTATTGGTAAATGAAGAGGGGAAATGTGATGGTGGAGCTGATATGAGCGCAATTTTCGAGCGCATACATCAATCGGATGTCATCGACGCATGCGCGGCTCCGGGTAATAAAACGACTCACCTCGTAGCGTTGTTGAACAACGACAACAACAACAACAAAGACAAAAATAAGCGGGGCCGAGGTAAAGTTTTCGCGTTCGAGAAGGACCATAAACGAGCGCAAAGGTTACGCGATACCGTCGATTTATATGGATGCTCAAAGAAAGTCATCGTCGCGAAGAAGAACTTTTTAGAGGTGGACGTGAACGACGCCAAGTATCGAAACGTGCGCTCGATTTTGCTCGACCCGAGTTGTTCTGGTTCTGGAACGGTGCAAAACAGAGGAGACTTGTTGATGGAGTATGCTTTGAAAGATGGGTACGACAGTGATAACGGCGAGGGAGAAGAAAATGACTTGGAAGAAGAACAAACGCGAAAGAAACGTGTGATGAGTTTGCAAAAGTTCCAAATCGACGCGCTTTCGCACGCCATGCGGTTTCCAGGCGTCCTTCGAATCTCCTACTCCACGTGCTCGATCTATCAGGAAGAAAATGAAGACGTGGTACAAAAAGTTATACCGTTAGCGAAAGAGTTGGGATTTGAACTCGCGAAATGTTTACCGAAATGGCCTCGACGAGGATTCACGGAGGTGTTGGGCAAAACAAATGCTGCAAAAGTCGTTCGCGTAAACCCATTCGAAGGCGACGACTGTGAAGGCTTTTTCATTGCTGTGTTTCAAAGGAAGAAGGAAGTGTGCGAGAAAATCATCGACGCGTTTGAAAAAGAAGAAGAGATACAGAAATCAAAGAAGAAAAACAAACGAGATTTGGAATCCGACGTTCTCGTCGTCCCGGTGTTTGACACCGAAAACGCGAAGAAAAAGAAAAAGAAAAACGGTGGTTCGAAGATGCCTTTGTTTCGTTGAAAACTATATGTAAAGTAGATATGTATTGTGGTAACCATGGTATGGTACCTAGTGTAGGTCGATGTTGAATAGATGGATTTAATTTGATAACTTCTTTCATAAATAAATGTTATAGAGCTATACGACGCGTCTCTCTTTCTCTTTAATCTTCGCTCCACGTCACTGCTTCTTTCACGTACTTAAACCCGAGCCCTGCAGATGCTAACGCCACTGGTACCGCCCCTAAACGCCAGTCCATCTCTTGCTGAAACAAAATCCCTCTACTCATCGTCGTTGCCGCTAACGGAATCGCCAACACAGCCAGCAACTCCCCATTCAACACCTTCAACATCCTCGTCGCCAACTTTTCGCTAATGTATGTTTCGTTCTCATCTGTGCTCTTTTGTTTCGCCGCGAAGGTCGTGATGGTCTTAATCGTCACGAACAAACTCGACGATCCCATCACCGCGAATAAGAACATCTTGAACCAAAATATCGGTTCGTGTGAATAAAACTCCCACCCTTTGCCGTATTGCGTCACGCGCAAGTAGCCCGTGTATAACACTAACACGCCAGCAAGACCGTAAACTGAATCCGCAATCACCAGTTTCATCAATCCATCCCCCGACATGTTCGGTTTCAAGACTGCTTTTTCCGTCGCTAAAGCACCAACAATCAGGAAGAGACCAAGATAATGACCATATGCTGCGAGCGCAGAAGGGACGGCATTCTCCGCGGCAGACGCGAGCGCCGGAGACGCCTGCGCTTGGAAAAAAACTGCGGCAGTCGCGACGGCCCCTAAAACGCTCGACGACGATTTCTTCTTCTTGTTGTTGTCGTCGTCGAGTGCGCGCGCGACATCACTTGTCGTCGTCGTCGTCGTCGGTTTCGTCGCGACGACGTTTCCCGTTGAAGACGACACCAAACCTCGAGAAGCCGCGCTACAACGAACGGGGAAGCGCCGCCGTCGTGCGAGAGATGACGACGACGACGACGAACTGGTGGTGGTCGTTTTCGCGACCGGTGCGAGCGTGGACGATCCGATGATGGCAAACATAGTAGTGTATCTCTTTTTCTGATGCTTCTCTTTTGGATATCTCTTCCTAAAAAAGATGTGTTTAGCATTTAGTGTTTCCCTCTGTTTGCATCGACTAAAAATCTACTTAAATCTACAACAACGGATCGTCTCCTCGCTCGCTCCCTCGCTCGCTCGCTCTCACGAGCGTTTTCTGATCCCTCTGCCGCCGCCTTTCGCGCTCGCTGTTGCCCCCTTCCTTTTCTTGAAGGACGCCCCGTTCGTCGACGGATCCGTGAACAAGTCCTCCGCTATTTTCTCTTTCAAACGTTGAGCGGCTTTTTCCTCGCGATCGAGTGCCGTTTCGAATTGCGCCAAGGTTTCGTAGCCGTCCGTCTCGTACAGCCACGGTACTTTTTGCTTCTTTTTGTTCAATCTCTTCCTCGGAGAAAATGAGCCGGCATTATCGACGCCATCGACTGTGAGCTTACCGTTTATCGTTATCGGTTGCTTCCGAAAACGTTTTTTGTTTTTGTTGTCGTCTCTATCAGCGTTTATATCAACTTGTCGTCGATTTTCATCGTTTTCTCCCTCCTCAATGGCGGAAACCAACCGCGGTGATGATATCATTTGTTCGCGAAACAACGACGCGTCTATAACTGTTTCCACTTCCACTTCGTCTCGGTCTACGTTCGCTTGTCCTTTATTGCCGCCCGTTTTCTTCTTTTCCATTTTTGTTTGTACGTGTTTCCATCCCGCCCCCACATCGTCGTCGTCGTCGTTCTCCTCCTCCTCCTCCTCCTCTCTTTCATCTTCGTCTTCATCTTCGCTCTCCGTCGCATCTCCTTTCTCCTCCACGTTTTCATTCGCCTCGTCCTCGTCGAGACCACCACCGTCTTCCTCGACGCATCTCACCGACGCGGATATTTTACCAAACTTCACAAACACCTTACCGCGAGTCTTCAGACGCACTCGTTTCGTTTCGAACTTGTCCAATTTTATTTCTTTCTCTTCGTCTTCGTCTTCGTCTTCGTCTTTCACTTTCCCCTCCTCGACGATGACGCCTTTGACTCGAGTGCCGAGTTTGCTTCCGCAATCGGTCACTTCCAAATACGTTTCTCCACCCGAAGAAGAGGTCCCCGTCTTTTCATTCGCCTCAGAAACAGCGACGACGATTGTGACGATCGCGTGCTTTCGAGAGACGGACGCGTGCTCGATCGGGATGTGCGCGAGCGTCGCATCGCGCCCAAGTATCGTCGGGACGTTCGGGTGCAACGCGAAAGACGACGCCGTTTTTGTCGTCGCATCGTCGCTTTCTAAAACGTCTATTCTGTACAACATTTTACTTTTGTCCAACTTCGTCGTCGTCGTCGTCGTCGTCTCCGCGAGTTTTACACGCGTCGACACAAAACGAACGCGAAACACACGCAGAAAGAAAGAAAGAAAGAGTACAAGAGAGAAAAGGCGAGAAGCTTTCGGGGGCTTTAAAGTGTGAACACCTTTTGTTATATAATGACGATTGTAACGGTGTTTCTGAAAAAATGAAACATCCCACCAAGAAGGACCAAAACCATATAAATAAAAGAGAGTCGCGCGGCCGACGCGAGGAGATGAGAGAGAAGAGAGTGGACGCGCGTACGCGCGTGGATGCTGGAGCACAATACTATAAACCTACAAAATCTTAGAACGGCGGCGGGGGAATTACACGCGTCCGTCTTTCTTTTTGACGATGTGTCCGCCTTTCAGCAAGACTTCGCCTAACCTAATCAAATCTCCTACGACGCCGCCCGCGACGTCCTTTGTCCCTCCTCTCGCGACGGCGTCGTCGTCCATCCGCGAACTTTGACTCAACTTTGACATGTCTTCGTCGGATAATTGGGTGTCGTTGCTCGTGTTGATCAAATCTGCGAACGCGGCTTCTGCGGCTTCTTCTGAGGACAACCCGGCGCCCGGCGAGTATCCCGAACGCTCGTTTCGCTTCGCGTTGTCCATCGCTCTGGCGAGTTTTTGTATCTCACCTTTATCGTCGTCGTTTTCGTCGTTTTCGTTTGCCCGCGATCGATCTGGTGTCGACGCCGTCGCTTCTGTTTTGAAACCGTTTGTGTCGCGCGCAGAGACGAACATTCCTCCTCGCATTCGCGGCCATCGTCGTCGTCGTCGTCCTCCTCTTCTTCGATGACCAACTAAAGATACGGCGTGGTCTTGCATCCAATGCACATCAAAATCATCATCATCATCGCGTCCACCAAGCGTCGTCGTCGTCGTCACCACGCCCGTGCCCACCCGAGAAAAACAACAACGAGACGTCCTCCTTCTCGGGGTCCTTCTCGTTTTTGGTGTGTTTTTGGTGCTCGTCGCGCTGCTGGCTCTTTTTGTGCGCGACGGACACAGTGACTGCGGCGTAGTAGTACACGTGGTGTGCATAGTAGGTATTGTACTACGTACGTAGGTTGATTTTTTGTGCGTCAACTTTCTTCCCTCTCCTACGAACACAATACACAATTGTTTGCGTGTGAATACTTTTTAGTCTTCAAAGAACAGACACACAAACCCTAAACACAAAAAAGGAGTAAAAGGAA
>MDTG01200350.1_pt1 | contig 12199 bp, 9 predicted proteins | sample 811421 | NCBI WGS metagenome assembly MDTG01 (sample SAMN05326645, study PRJNA326480) | marine metagenome | isolation source: seawater | place: Pacific Ocean: South East | collected 2011
GAACAAATAGCAAGAAATGCTAAAAAACAGTTTTTCCAAGGTTATCCTGTATATGTATTGAATTATAAAGACCCTGTATTATATAAAAAAGTAGCAAAACAAATGATTACTAATGCTAAGCAACGTGGGGATAATATAGCATTTGCAGTTTTATGGGCATATGAATACAGTAATAATTGTTATAATATTCATTTAAGTGAAGGTGTTGGTGTTCCAAAATATAAATTACCAGATATAGCAAGAACATTAGGACGTATTGGTGGAACAGGAAAAGGAGGGGGTGGGGCACATAATATAGGAAATTTCTATTGGCCAAGAAATAATGAGAAAGATATATGGGATTTATTTACTAAGACGCCTACTTTCTTACAAAAATAAAATATACGAAAAAAATTTTAAGATGATATATGGTAATTAAAAATTTCCGGTTGTCTCCCAATTCCAGAACGATGTGGAAATTCATCGCCGGGTATGTCTGTGGGAACGACGAAACGCCGAACCCGGAGGACCTCTCCAAACACCGACAGACCCGAACTGGTCACCGTGTCATCTTCGCCCCCCCCGACTCGTCTCTTGACAAAACACCGACCCCGGTGGACCTCTCCAACGACAACACGACCGTCTCTCGTCAAACTGGTCGCACCGCATACAGAACCGCCGCATAAATAATTTGCACACTGAACTAAGGCACCCTCAGTTCACCCCGCGCCTCACGAGAGGACAACCTTATAAACACTACTAAAATTTGATTTTAAAAATGAATTACAATATGTAAATTATAAAAGTAATGTCATCAACGTCAAACACAAAAAAAATGTCTAAAACAGAAGAAGATAAAACAAATATTCAAGCATTTATCTTTTTTTTAATTGCACTTTTTGTGCTAAACAAACTATTTAATGTTCCATTTAATCCTGTAATTGCAGTTCTAACTCTAACATATTTAATTGGAACAAAATACATGGATAATAATAAAAATATCTTTTTTCCAGCTGAAATTGAAGAAGAATATGTTATTCCTCCTAAACAGGAAAAGGATGATTAATTGTTTATTTAAAATAAACAAAAAATTTATAATATTTTTAATATATATTTCAAAATATATATTAAGATGATTTATCAGGTGAATCTACACCTAAGAAATACATTAATACATCTTTCGCACTTTTCCATAAAGAACTATTAATATCCATGTATTCCAGTTTTCCATCAATAATGTATCTATATACATTTTTAAATTCTGATTGATAATCCCAAGTAGTATAAAGTAATACATTTCCATCTGGTGTTGGAATACCTTTATATTCCATAGTACCGTCAAGTTGTCTTTGAAAGAATGGATAATTTAAACAACTAGAATATGGAAGTGGATATATTACTTCTGTTCCACGAATATTGACATAAACTGTGTTAATAGTGTTATCAGTATTACTTGATACTGGACGCATTTCATGTGTATTTGAATAATATGAATAAAGATTATAGATTCCTCTATTATTAAAAAATTGTTTAAATTCTTTAATTGGGTCTTTTTTCTTTTCCTTTTCCTTTTCCTTTTCCTTTTTCTTTTCCTTTTCTTTTTCATTCATTTTATTTATTGCATATTTTGTAAAAAAATATGCAATAAGTGCAGTATATACACAAATAAATATTGTATTAAACACCATAATGATGTTTTTTTAATAAATAAAAACATTATAAACTTTTTTTCATTTTTTTATTCTAAATAGAAATATCTAGGAGATATCTTATATAGATTATATGAACTAAAATGGCATATGCGTAATGACATATTACTTGTATATAAAATATGACATGGGTCATATTGTATAGAATAATTTAGTAAAAAACATATAATAAATAATGTCATAATAAATTCAATAAACGTCATGTCTTGATTTTTCATTTATATTTTTTATTATAAATTACATTTTTAATAGAATTATCAAATTTTTATTAAAAAGTAATACTACCAAAACAAGTTGTTCTATTTTCTCCTGTTTCCCATTTTGCCAACTCTTCAAGTCTTTTTTCTTCGCCAAATTCTTTACTCATAAATGAATCAGGGTCTTTTAGCATTTCAATAAAACTAAGACGATCATGATAAGCACATTCAAAATCTATACATAATGACTCAATGCTTCTACTATTAACTCTATCAAAAAAATCCTTCATTTCTTCAGGAGTTTTTGAATTACAATCATTACAGAGGTGAATATTATGTTCAGAACATCCATACATAACACCTTCGAAAACATAATTACCGCAAGAATCACATGACGCCTTAATTGGCGGACGTGGGACATTACATTCTTTTAATTCCTGCCCACATATTTTATTCTGTGAAAATACAATCTTTTCCTCTTCATATATTTTCTTAGTTGTAGTAGAACTACTCAAAAAATTCTTAATTTGTACTGGAAATGTACAACAATGTTTGCTATCTTGTCTAACAACGTCTGCCCATGTTTTACTTTCCATATTAAATAATGGATTAATATATTAATACAATCGAATAATGTTTATTCAATTTTTAATTAAGCATTTTATTTAACATATGCATAATTTGTTTAGGATCTAATTTAAACATATATTCTCGAACGACGTCTTTTGTAATAACAATCCTATTATTTAATCTTTTTCCATGAAGAGCATATAGATGTTTATGATACATTTTATCAATCTGTCCTAAGATTTTTACTCTATTTACATGATAATCCATATATGCTCTATGAATACGATACACTAATATAGATATAAAAGTGTCATATTTAATAAAATTATTCGACCATTCTTCATATTTATTTATATATAAATCTCTATCACCATTACAACAATTAATCAAATATTCATATAATAGATTATTAGTAGAACAACGGAGACTTTTACATAATTTATATGATGAATTATAAATTACATTATGCTTACCTTCACATGTTATAAATACTGCACCTGGATTAATATCTTCAATAATATTATCTGTAATATTATTTATTTCATCTTCATTTAATACTCGTGGTTTTTCAACACCAATATCAATATTTTCCATATTATAATTAATTAGATTTCTACTACACACATGATATAATTTATTATAATCATATTTCATCACAATTCTATTATCAGTATTACATATTACAAAACCATAACAATAATTTTTATCTAAATCGTTATTCATACAACTCAATTTTTTACAATCATCAAATAATTCTCCAAAAGATTTATTACTAGTCCAATATGCTCTATTAGCATCAATACATCGAGTAGTCGATAATCTCCATGCATTATTATAATAAAATAACTTTACATGAGAACCATCAATATATTCACTATATTTAACTGGTTCATCAACATTAATATCTTCTTTTCTATTTAATGTATAACATACTATTTTATTTGTATTTTTTTCAAGTATAATTCCTCTACATTCTCGCACAAATGGTATATTAAAATCAGATTTATCTCTATCATACACAAGCATATATAGTTCTGGTGTTGAGTGGTCTTCTTTTACTGTAATATGATATGGTTCATTACTTAATATATCTTTAATATCAGTAAAACTCTTGTTTTTTAAGAATTTAACAAGTTCCATTATTGTTTATATATAAATGAATATGTTTAAGTAATTTTATATATAAATTAAAACATGTAGTATTATAAGCTCTGTAAAATAATTCAAATTATAAGTTCTGTAAAATAATTCAAAAAAATCTCTCTATATTATAATAGATTACTATGAATGACAATGAATTTGATACAAAAGACAGTGATTCAGAATCATCTAACAATGAATTTGAATCAAATACTAATGAAAATGATGATAAAAAGTTAAAATCAGAGAACAAAAAAGATGAAAATTCTGATAATGAAATATTATCAAATAACTCAAATAATAATTCTGATGAAAATTCAAATAATGAAATATCATCAAATAATGAAAGTAATGCCGAAGAAATTATAAAAAAAGGTGATGATTTTGTTAATATAGTTAATGATGAAACATCTGGTAATGAAGACTCAGATAATGAAACATCTAATAATGAAACATCTGATAATAATATAAATGATAATTCAGACTTAGATTTTTTTGATAATGATGAAGATATATCTATTATTGAAGAAAAAGTGGCAAAAGAGGCATATGAATTAGAATATGATGAAGATGAAATATATTTAAATGACCTTGAAAATCAATTTTTATCAGAATATCCAGTTATTAAACAAAATTTAAAGTATATTCAAGATGAAGCATTAAAAAAAGCAAAAGATGTAGTTGAATTAAAAAAATATGGAATGTCATTATTAAGAAAAAAACATAATGATAATCATATTATAGAAGATTATCTTGAAAATAAATTTAATAAACATTTTATTATACCTGTTGTATTTGATAGAAGAAGAAAATATAGAAAGATTGATACAAATGATATAGTAAGCAATGAAGAAATATCACAAACAGATATTAATGAATATAAAAAAGATGGTGTATATACAGATGACCAAAGAGACCAATTTAAAAAATTAAAATTACTTGATAAAAAGAAACTTAAATTTACTGATTTGTTAAAAGAAACTAACGAATTAATTAAACCATATTTATTATATGATGATAAAGTTAAAAATGGAATTGAAATAGAAATAAATGAAAGTACTGAATTATTAAGACAATTTAATAGTGATGGACTTGATTGGAGAAATAGAATAGCAATAGCAGGACATAAATATAATCAAACAGATAGAAGTGAAGATAGTGGAGAATTAGAAACAGAAGAAAAAGTATTAACAGATGGAGAAAGAATAAATATTAGTGGTTTTATTAAACTTCCTACATCATCTACTTCATTATATAGTGATAATAATATTGATAAATTTACAAAATTAAATGATATAACTAATATTAAATTTGGAGAAAAAACAACAATAACATTAGAAAATCACAATTTAGAAACTGGTTCTGTTGTATTTATATATAATTCAAATTCATCTCCATTAATCGATGGTAAATATATTGTAGATGAAGTAATAAATGATAATAAATTTACACTTGATTTAAATATATTATCAGGCGAGGAAGGAACACATGCGGAATGTTATACATTACAATTATTATCATATAGAACACATAAAATATTAAAACAAAAAGGTAAATTTGTTATTCAAGGTAGTAAAGACAATAATAATTCTGGTTCAACAACAGCAGATTTATATTTAATTGAAGGAGTTATTAATAAAAAAGATTATTCAAAATTATTAAAAGAGATTGTTCCATCTTACAAAGATATATTAGATGATGAAGGTGATAATATTAAAAATAAAAATTACACTGAAATTAACAATGTATTAGCAAAATATAATATAACTATTCAAGATTTAGGAAATGATGAAATTGATATTATAAAGAAATTATTAAAAGAAGAAATTAATAGTAATAGATTTAATAAAGTAGGTGGTTCTAAGAAATCATCTAAGAAATCTATTAATAAAGAGAATGATGAAAAAGAAGAGAATAATGAAAAAGAAGAGAATAATGAAAAGAATAATGATAATGAAAATGAAAATGAAAAGAATAATGAAAATGAAGAGAATAATAAGAAAATAAAATCTCCATCAAAAAATAGAAAATCATTAACAACTTTAAAAACAAGTGATTTATATGATGATAAATATTTAAAGGATGATATAATAAAGAAATATTATGGAATATATCCTTTATTTGGAAAACAATATGATAATTATACACAGAGAAGTTCATTTATAGATAATTCATATGATAGAGGTAAATTATACTATTCTTTTGTATTATCTCATAAAAACAAAGAATTATTAAGTTCATATGATATATCTAAACTTAAAAATGGATTAAAAGAATTAAGTAAAGAATTAGATACAAAAAAGACTAAATTAGATGATGAAAAAAAAGTTGCTAAATTTATAAATACAGACCCATGTGAATTAAAAGAGGATGTATTAGATGAAGAAGATACTAAATATGATAGTTTAAAAAATGTATGTGATTTTTCAAATATAGATATTGAGAAATTAGACATTCAAAAATTACAATGTTATTATTTTTCAAATTCATGTAAAAATAAAAAAATTCATCGTTTAGAAACTCGTATATCTACACTTGAAGGAATAATCACTAAAATAGAAGGTATAATTAAATATAGTGATACAACATTATTTAACAAACATTATAAAGATTTAATAGAAACAAATAAAAATTATTTAGAAAGACAAATAATTAATTTTACTAAAAGTGAAGATAAAATAGAGAAAGTTGTTCCAGAACAATCTAAATGTGCTATAAATGAAACAATAAATAAAATTATACAAGAACCAAATGAAGCATATAAAAGATACTTATTATTTAAATTAATTGAAAGAGATGGATTATTAATAGATAAATTCATATATTCAAAAACTTTTAAATGTCCTATTATATGTGGTCATTGGCATTATTTACGAAGAATATATAATTCTAATTCAGAAGAAGAGAAAGAATTACTTAATAATGAAATGTTTGGAATATACGGAGATGGTGGAGAAGAAAGTGGAAATGCTGAAACATGTACTGTTTGTGGTAATAGACTTGGATTAAAAAAATATGATGATATAGATGGATTTAGTGCTGATGGAACACTTAAAATTGCTCGTCAAGAATGGGTTGAAGATGAAGTATTAACAGATTCAAAAGAGATTAGTTTTTATAAAATATATACACATGAACAATTTAGTAGATACATTATAGAAAAGGGTATTAAACATAGTGATACAAAAATAGCGATGGATATTGCTATTATTATTAAAAATATTTCTATGAAAGTAGGAATTCAATTTACACAAAAAGACTTTATTGATGTATTACTTGATAGTTTTAATATTATTATTGAACTACCAGATTATAAAAAATACAGAATGAAAGAGATATTAAAAATGAAAGCAAAAGGGTTTAGTAAAGATAAAATAATTAAATTAGATGAACATAAATTCTTTGAAACAACATATAAAAAAACTCATCTACTTAAAAAAGTAGGTATTATATGTGCTAAAATACTTATATATATACAAATAGCAATTCCAAATTACAGAAGAAGAAAAACAGATATTAAATCTGTTTTCCACACTTTTGACGGTGAAGAAGGTGTTAAATATATGGCAACAGTAATAGATGAAATGAAATATTTTGAAAGTGTATTTCAACGTAAAGACAAAGACAAAGATGAAAAAATACATGATGCAGTTGATTTCTCGTATAAACAAACACTTAATCAACCAAAATATAAGGATGATATTTATAAAAAGAAAGAATACATTGATAGTCAAGAACCAGTTATTAAAAAAATAGAAAAAGTTCCATTTAAAAAAACAAATATTGTTATACAAAATGATTATATTAGTAGATTAAAGAAATCTACTGGTAAAGAAACAAAGGAATTAATAAATAAATTTCTTATTTATGAAAAAAATATTTCAGAAAATATAGTTGATATTGTAAATAGATATGTACATCATTCTATAAAATTAGAACCAACAATTGAGTCTTCTTGTTGTGCTGATAAGGTAGGAATAGATCATAATTATCATGAAGATATGATTAAAACTCATCCAAATATAATAAAATTAATGGATGAAGCAAAAAAGATATACAATTATACTAATTCTATAAAAAAAACAGGTATATATTCAAGATATTATAGCAGAGGAGGAATTGAATATAATATAAAAGACCCTTTTATATATATTAGAGATGATTATATTACAGAAGATATTATATTAGATACATTCTTATCATATTGTAGTGAAGGTGATACAAAGGGTGAAAAACATAATATTATTAATAATACTTGTATAAAATGTAATAAAACTGTTAAAGATTTAAAAGAAGGTAAATATACAGAATCTGATTATGAAAAATTATTAGATGAAATTGTTAAGAGAAATGTAATATACAATAATAATAGTAATAATAGTAATAATAAAATAAGAAAAAAAGCAACAACATTAGAATCTGCATTAAAAGATTTTCATAAAAATATGTCTAAATTTAGCCCAGACAAAGAAAAATTAACAGAAGATTATTTTAAAGATATTGGATTATATACATTAATATATAATGTTGAAAGTGTAAGCAGTGATAAAGATAAAATAATAACAAAACAGAAATTATATAATAATAGAGTTGAAGTATTAAAAGTATTAATTAATCAATATTTTAAGAAATATATTTCATTAATATCAAATAAAATGTTAGATAATACATTATTCTTAGATATAGAGGATGATGATGATAAAGTAAAAAAAGAGATACAAGATAAAATAAGTAATGAATATAAAGATTTTACTCAATTTACAACAAAAAATACACATATATTTTCAAAAATTAAATTTAAAGAAACAATAAAAGAGATTAATAATATTGATTATATAAATCATATTTATAATTGTGATTATAGTAAAGTAGTTAAACATTCTCAATATACAAGTGTTGATGCATCTAATTATTTAATGAGTATATTATATAATAATTTAAATAATTTCTTTAAAGAGATGAAAAATGAGGAAGAAGTAAGAACATTAACATTATTTATATTAAAAATATTTGATAAATTTGAAAATTATGGAGATATAGTAAATGTAGATGAAGAAACAATATCTTCTATTCAATCTTCAATTGATAGTGCTAAATTATCTAAACAATCTCCATTAGATAAAGTACTAACAAATAATCCTCATACATATATAGAAGATAAAGATGCCATTGATGCCGAGAAAGAGGTTAATATGAAAGATAAAGTAGGAAAGATTGAAAATATGATAAAAGATAAATTAGATAGTGAAGGAGAAGAGACAACACCAAATGATATTGAAGATATGAAAGATGATATATTACATCAAGAACATATTGATATGGAAATTGAAGCGGATGAAGAAGGTATAGATAGTGGAGAAATAGAGGCTGAATTTGGCCTTGAAGAAGAGATATTATAATTTGATACTCTGTATTTATAAATTTTTTTAATTAAGATTATCTTAATTAAAAAATATAATATTGTTTTATAGTAATATATATAATGAAAGATTATGATATAGGATATGCTTCTATATATACTATATTGTGTATAGTAATAGTTAGTGTTATGATGTATTGGGTATTTAACAAAACTACAATACATCCTGAATATAATTTAACATTAGATGGGGAAACAACGCCAATATTCGGACCTGTTCCATTACAAAGAGATATTGGTGCTGATAGAGAAGGTATTACAACATCTGATGAACAAAAAATAAATGATAGATTGACCCATATGACCACTGACTCAACTGACCCAAAAAACTCAACTAATGTATGTCAAACATCTGGAATTTGCATCCCAGATAGCATAAAAATTCCCGAGTTGTGTTCAACAAAATCATGTGATTCATTATGGAATATAATGAAAAATACTTCATCAACAGATTCCACCGAAGACCCAAATACAGGAATGACAGGTGTTAATGGAGTATTAAACAAATTTACTACCATAGATCACCTCGGATATTTAAAAAATCAAATTAGACATTTATTATGTAAGATTGCTAGTCAAAATGTATATAAATATGATTCATCATATGGAGGATTTAATATGGCAATGCTTACAATGTCTGGTATATGGAATTTAAATGGATGGCATCACAGAACATCTCCGGCATTTATTATATACATAGTCTCTATCATTATTGTTTCATCATTGGTATTAAAAATGATTATATTAAAATTGTGGGAAGCAGCTAGTCATAATAATACACCATCATTATTCAAATTGTTATTAATTGGTTCAACTGGTGCAGAGAAAGGTTGGAATGAAGGAAAGGTGGAAAAAGTGCTTTATATATCATTGTCATTTCTTATGTATTTTTGTACAATTAAATACATTACAACATCAATCCTTTATATTGATGCAATTGAAACAGGAAAAGAAGAAACAGATGTTAGTGGACCATTGTTACAAGGATATGGGGGAGCAGCATTAGGAGGTGTTTTAGTGCCACTTGTACTTTTTCTTCTTTCTGCATTATTGAATAATAATACCAACAATATATCAGTTTATATTACAGGAGTTCAATTAACATTAATAGGTTTATATACATCGTATATGTTTTATGTCGCTAAACATGCAACTGAGAATAGTGCAGGACTAAAATTAGATTTAAACGAAGGGACAGGATTACAATGGGATAATATAAATAGTTCTCCACATGGTGGAAGTATAACAGAAAGTAATTCTGGTAATCCAATTTTAACAAATCTTAAAAATTTTGCTATTATGGCAGGAGTTTCTATTGTTCTTTTTATAGGTTCCTTAATAGGTGGAAATAGTTCAAAACAAGCAAATAAAAATGATAAACCAACAACTAATTGTGATACTATAATTAAACAATTTAATGATTTAGAAAATATTAAGAATAAATATAAAAAAATGGCAACAAGATTAGGATTAACATTTGTATCAATATTATTAATGATTATATATATTGTATTAGCAGGAACAAATGTATTTGTTGGAATTTGTTATCCACATATATACATTATATTACTTGTATTCCAGAGATTAATAATAACAAATCTCGTGGCATTTGACGAGAAAGATTGGCATAGAAATTGGCATCCAATATTATTTCCAATGCTTAGTAAAACAATATCACTATTGTTAGTTAAAGAAGAATGTAGGCAACAAGAAGGATACGAAGAGAATTTATTAGGAACATCTAATTATAAAGTATTTGGAAGAGGACCAATTTCAATGAATTCATGGCCGTTCTTTTCATATCCTTCAAATGGAAATTTTTTATCAAATAGTAAATCTAAAATAATTAATGGTATAGTTGATAAATGGGATCCATATGAAATAATAAAGCAATCGCCATCAACTAATAATAAAACTGTTTCAAACCAAAATTTAAAAAATATTATTAATCAACTTGGAGGAAGTAAATATAAAGATACAGAAATAAGAGATACAATTGATATTATACAATTTTTAATAAAACAAAATTTAACAATAAAGGCACTTACTAAAAGTAAACAAGAAGAATTTAAAAAACATATAGATAAACTTAAAAAAATATATAAATCAATGCAAAAAAGTGAATTACGAACTTTAATTGATAAAATTATAAAACAAAGTCAAGAATATATAAAATGAAAAATTTGATTTTAATAAGATGTTTCTTATAATATATTAGTTTAACGACGTCGTTATTAAAATGACAACAAATTTTGATAGTTTATCAACAGCACAATTAATTCGTAAAAAAGAAGCATTACTAAGATATGCTGATGAAATTGATAAAATAATTATTCAACGTCAAGAAGATAGAAGTTCTTCAACGACGCCATCTGATATTTTAAGTTCAATATTTTCAAGTAAAACAGATAAAAGTAATGAGAAGAAAGAAACAGTGAAATCTTCTGAAAAATCAAAGAAATCTCCTGAAAAATCAAAGAAAACATCTAAAAAATCAATAAAAATTGTAAAATCATCTACTTTATCTGAAACACGAAAGATTAAAGCAACAACAGCAGATATGAAATTATCACTTACTAAAAATAGCATCTCTTTTAAATCAAATATTAAAAGAGATGAATTAGAAGAGATGATTCGTAAAAATAATCTTGTTCGTTATACTGAAAAGATTAATCGCGAAAGAGTTGAAAATAAATAATTATTTAATATAACTAAAACTTATAAATAAAAATAAAATCTTATATAATAATATAAAAATGCACGATCACGAACAAGAACAAATGACAACAGAACAAATGACAACAGAACATATGACAGCAGAAGGAGGATGGAACGGTTTAGTTAAAAATACATGGACTATGTCATTAACATACATTCTACTTGGTTTTACACTTGCCGCAGCAATGGCATGGGTAGATTTAGTTCGCAATATTATTAAAAACTTTGTTAAAGTTCGCAGTGATGCTAGTTTAGCACACTTCATATTCGCACTTGTATTAACAGTATTAGCAGTTGTTGTATATATGTTAATTAAGAGTTATTTAAGCGATGATGTTACTACACCACCAATTGTAGGTATTATCAAATAATTTAAATTATAATTTAATATAATTAAGTTATTATAACAATTTATTATTATAAATTACAAGAATTACAATTTATTATTATAAATTACAAGAATTACA
>MDTG01240919.1_pt1 | contig 12199 bp, 16 predicted proteins | sample 811421 | NCBI WGS metagenome assembly MDTG01 (sample SAMN05326645, study PRJNA326480) | marine metagenome | isolation source: seawater | place: Pacific Ocean: South East | collected 2011
TACAGGGAGATGTGGTCCCTTTTGACATGTCCGGCCCACACAGTCACTGGACATGTCACTGTTTTGACAAGTTTTGTAACGGCTTTTGACAAGTCTTGGTAACGGCCGACCGTTACTCACCACTGAGATTTTGACAAGTTTGAAATCCGTTACTCCAGTTGGGGTTTCGTCAGTGGATTCGCCAATTTTGGGGTTCGTCTCGACCTCCGATGACCTCGCGCGGGGTCGTCGGAGGTCGAGACGAAATTGGGGTGGTGACGAAATTTCGTCAATTTCGATACTCAATTTTGGGTTTCGTCAGGGGTCCGTCGGAAGTCGGTCGGTCGGTCGGTCGGTCGGTCGACGAAATCGGTCGGTCGGCCAAATTTGGGACGGATTCCGCACATGTGGGTTCCGTCGTCTACTGGAGTATCACTTGTGGTAGCCCTGATCCGGACAGGTCACCCCAGGGCGACCCTGACCCCTACCCTTCAGATGGATGCGACCCCGACCAGCACATGACCCCAATGACTTGGTGGCCCTGGTGGTACGCTTCTTGGCCGGTGGTGCCTTCTTGGCCGGTGCCTTCTTCGCGGGTGCTACGCGCCTAACTGGTGTACTCTTTGGCAGTGAACCTGCTGTCGTGCGACCGCCGGAGCGAGTGGTAACCCCCATCTCTTAATCCATGAGCTGCGAAATTCGTCTCTGACTTAGTCATCTGTGAAACGCATTGCTTGCACCGGCTGATCACGTACTCCTGCCAAATGAAGCTGTGGGTACAGTTCCTCCAGCCTGTCGAGGACGCGTTGTGCCGCTGCCGTAGACCCCTGTGTCCACTCCAATTTGGTAAGGAAAACGTTGTCTTGGAAGCCAACTGCGCCTCGCCCCTCTGCGGTGGGTAGAGCGCTGTAAGACACGAGCTGGATAGGGTAATCCTCTTGCGCGGGTTCACGGCCGAGGCGCCTATTCACACGATCGATTTGGTGGAGTCGCAAGCTAGTACCAACCCCCCTTGGTGCATCGCGTGTAACGGCAGTGAGAAGCGTCAGGTATGTTGCGCGAATGTGATCACCCGGCCAAAGCCTATCAGAGTGCAGGAACCCGATGCTAGCCCCAACACAGTTGCCCATGTTGTCAAACATAGCGGTGACGTCTATACCCTGTGTTCTGGTCAGCCACGTCCAGATCGTGTTGGCAGGGCCTGGTGCCTGCAATCGAGTCTGCAACAAATCACGAACGCGTATGGATTCGTCGCCCAGATGTACATTGCCTGGATTGCCGTGGATGCCATTCCAACCGATCTTATCGCCCGGCGTTTGATCACCTGAGTCAAACTGCAGTAGGCGCCAACCGATGGTGCTGAACGACCTGTCTGCGATGGCTGCGATGATGCTCTCTGCGCTCGGTGCTCGCCGAGATCGAGATGCTCGCATTTCACCCCCCCCTCAGATAATCACTACATCCATGGCATGGTGCCAGGACTGCGAGTGTATCCCTTCGCGACTGGGCCGGCGCGTCGGACATCATGACCAGGGAAAAGCGTAAAGAACCACCCATAATCATCAGGAGTTTGAGGTCTAAATACAGCGTGTTGCGCGTAACGAGAGATCTTGTTAGGGGGCTCCGGTGTGCCCGCGCGTCTCGAATGCCACAACTCTCGCTGGGTCGTAACCCCTAGTGGCTGAGGAGGCATAACAGCAACACTCTCGACCTTCGCGGCCTTCACACCGTCGGGTGCCTCGAAGCGGTCAGATGCTCGGCCGCGCTTGAGTTCGGCGCGTAGATGCGGATTCAGGTTGGGGTCGTTGGGGGGTAGCTCGGCCATTTGTCGATGAGGTTGGAATTAGCTCACTTCCACCAGTTCCACTTCCCGATTTGCATGTTTTTCAGATAGTCTCTTTGATAATAATGCTCAGTAGGACCCAGGTAGTACATGGGCGACGACGCATAACTGTTGACTTGGGAGCCCATGAAGAACGTTGCGCTTGGTGTTCCTGAGGTAACTGGAGGTGGTCGCCACGAACCCCATGATGCCGTTTCCACTGATGGTTGCATGACTTGCGGCACTCCGACACCCACAGGGACCGCTTGATAAGCGAGCCACGTTAGACTCGGTACTTGTGACACCACCGACTCGACCTTCGCGGCCTTCACACCGTCGGGTGCCTCGAAGCGGTCAGGTGCTCGGTTGCGCTTGAGTTCGGCGCGTAGATGCGGATTCAGGTTGGGGTTGTTGGGGGGCAGCTCAGCCATTTGTCGATGAGGTTGGAATTACGCACTAATTGAATGGTCCCGGGCCTGTGAAGAAATACGACCGTGGATTAAGGGGTTCGTGGTGGAGAAGGGCGGGTCCTAGCCAGGCCGAATTTAGTGAACGCCTCTCATCACCACCCGGTGCTTCTGCCCAGAAGTTGTCCAGGATAGGTCGTGTGCCGTGGCCGTGGTAACGTCTTTCTTGTGGATTACCTGTACCAGCATCTACAGTGTACTTGTGAAATGGCTCGGGGGTGCCTGTGCGCCTCGCGTGTTCTAGTTCCTTCGCGGTCGTAGGGTATTGAGTATACGCTAGAGTCTCGACCTTCGCGGCCTTCACTGACTGTGGCCCGGCCTCGAAGCGGTCAGATGCTTGGCCGCGCTTGAGTTCGGCGCGTAGATGCGGATTCAGGTTGGGGTCGTTGGGGGGCAGCTCAGCCATTTGTCGATGAGATTGGAATTACGCCTGAGCAATCACAGAGTACGCCGCGTACAAACCAATGGCGCCCATAGCGAGCTCTTGCCCCGAGTAATCACGGGAGAGCACACTCATCACGCGACTGGGGCCGGGCGCCGCGTCCTTCACCACAAGCTCCGGTTGGTCGAAAAGGCGTTCCTTTCGTGACGTCATCAGTGTGCCAACGGACACGCGGTTGGAAACGCCGTGCGTGGCCCCGAGGTGCGCCTGTGCCGGACCCTCCCCCTCATCGTAGTGGGTGTCGTCGAAGCCCGTGAACACTGACCGGAACGTCTCGTAGTTTGCGTGAATGCTGTGGCTTGATGTGGCTGCTGTGTTCCTGGCGAAAAGGCCATCGGGGTGGCTCGCGATGGCGGAGTCCCGATGCCCATCCAAGTCGACGTGGTGCGGCTTGTCGGTCGCCATCACTGCCGCGACCGCGGGGGGGAGACTCGCGGCCTGCCCACCCCCTTGGACCCGGCTGTACGCGTTGCGTTGAGGGCCGTCGAGACCCGCGTTTCGGTGGCTCGCTCCCACTAGGGGTTGGATCTTTCCCGGGCCTGCGGACCCGCCAGTAGCTCCACGATGCTGAACGCTGTAGGAACCCATCCATGACATGATGATAGTCTACAACCCAGAAATTAGCGACGCATGCTTCCCAGAATGATCGCACCAAGTACTAGTGGGAGCCAGGCGCCGCCTTCATCACCACCACCGAAGCCGCCACCGCCACCGCCACCACCGCCGCCGCCTCCACCACCTGAGCTGCCAGTGCTCAAACTGGGCTGTGCGGCGCTCTTGATAGCCTCGGCCTTCTTGTTGTCATTACCGACAAGTTCCTTCTCGGACCTAATCCAGGGCGACATCCGCATCCGCTCCCACCAATCACCGACCGTGCTACCACTGTAGTGTTTCGTGTTCCTAGCAATGGTATCGGCGTTTCTACCGACCTTTTGAAGCGTATCCGATGTGGCCACTTTATAAAGGCCGCCGGTGACAGCGCCCCACGTCGGGAGGTACGACATTAGGTCTGTAATGGGATTCCGCCAGAAGTGTTTTAGACCCATTTTGGTCACTGCTGCGGCTGTCGTGGCGGTTGCGGCGGGATTGTCTGTTACCAGCTTCAGAGCGTTTCTTTTGGCTTGTCTCTCGAGTTCAGTAGCTGCACTAAGTTTATCACCCAGATGCTGCTCATAACTTGTGTGATCCGCGGATTGATGCGCCGACCGAAGGGCCTCCCCCAGAGCCTTCGGGGTTGGCTGCTTCAACCCAACTGACAGACCAGCTGCCTTCTGCACACTTTCTTTCCCTGGGAGTGCCCCTGCACCCAAAAGCCTTCCTCGGATTCCGGTTGCGGCATCGACCATAGTTTTAGCAGCAGCAGCCAGAGTTTCCCTCTTTGGTGTCCATCCGTGTCTCTGGGCTCCATTGCGGCCGTATCTTTGAGATGCTCCACCACCTGCGTCCCATCCATGGGATGTCATCTTTACATACCTTCAAGAAACTTGTTTACTTACGGTACGGCATGCGCAGTTCGAACCTATGCGCCGCCTCGCGCATCACCGCAGCCATCTCGCCTTCATAGTCGCGCGCGGTTGCAACTGTCACGAGACAGAGCACGCCGATCCCAATCATCACAACTTCCACCGCTCCAAACCGCATCAGTCCGTGCGCTGTCGTTTGTATGAGAAAGTTGCAGGGGCCGATTGAACGCTCTGGTCGCTATCACTGTCGCTATCACTACTCTCCTCGCTATCTATGGCCTCACTCCACTCCGGTTCGTATTCGTTCCGCCACTCCATCTCCATGGCGTTGATCTGGTGCTGCATGTCGTCAATCTTCTTGATCAGATCCTCGACGGCGCCAGACAGGTGTTTAATTGCGGTCATAAGTGGGTGGATGTGTGGGTGGAACATTTGTCTGTGGGTTAGATTTTGGCACGAGACCGTTCTTCTCCCACTGCGCCGCGCGCACGCGAGCCATACGCTCCTTCGCCTCGTCTGACCCCTTCGGTGGGCCGCTGTACTTGCGGGCAGTCTTCAGTGGCGCCTCGGTCTTCACACGTGCCGGCATTGTACATTGACATTAGAAGATGTCAAATCACTGGGTGCTTGCAACAGCCGTAGTTGATGCCATTAATGTGCCGACAGGGCCTGTCGCACTCTTCGCACTCGCACTCTTCACAGCCTTCGCCGTCACAGAAGCTGCACACCTCATCCCAAGGGGGGGGATTGCGGCGCTCAAACTGCAAGACGAGCTGCTGGTGTTTCGCACCGTCCATGAGGTCCGACCGGTCGAAGATCTCCTCCCGTGCATCCGCTGTACGACACAGGTAGCACAGGCGATCGTCGTCTTCCAACACCATCTCGAGCACTTCGTCAACACAGAAGCTATCCTCGCTACCGGCGTCGCTCGCGCTATCGTCGAGGTCGACCGTTTCGGTCATTACACCAGCGAACTGGAAAATTTGCGTTTCTGTGGTGTGTAGACGCACTGGCTTGTGGGTTGTCCCACAGTGGTTGAACGACGCAGCATGTTGTAGAGGTGTCCGTCCGGTGCCCAGTCGTACGGTGCGGTCATCTGCGTTTCGCATGCAATCATGTAGTCTTTGGCATCCTGCAACTCCTTTTGTATGATCTGAGGGGGTAATGATGGGGCATCTTTCAGACAACCGTCGTACCACATCGGGAAACACCCGTGTTCAACCAGACGCCCACGATTCCATTTGCGATGGAACTGCATCGTGTGCAGATACACGCGGCTGCATGGGTCGCTGCCCCGCCAAGGCCGCGCCCACTTTGCGCACTTGGTTTCAAAATTATACCAACAGACCTCCCTGAACAACGAACACAGTCGTAGATACTCTTCGCAGGCGTCCTTGTGTTCCCGTCGAAACCGTTCCGTGTACCAGTCAAGCGTATCATCGGCAGTTGTCATGAATCACGATGGCAGTGGCTGCTCCTACACTCAGAAAGTAGTGTGGGATGTGACAGCTCAGCACTCTCCGACACGGGCACTTTGCCGTTATCCACGCCGCGTATGCCAGTAGGAGCGCCGCAATCTTCTGTTTCGGTCTATCCATCTTTGTGGATCTGTTGGATTTTGGCTCTCTCACCAGCGCCCAACTTGAGCCACGCGACCATGTCTCCGTCGTGCCGAGTGTGCCGCCATGTCTGCAGACACGATTCCTTGCAGAAGAAGTACCGCATCGGTGACTCAAGCACCTGTGTGAGACTTCCGAGGCGGTGTGGCCCCGACGCACAGAAGTGGCACCGACGCATGGGTGTGCACCGCATGTGCTCCGGCTTCCAGTCTTGAAGCTTCTTCGGGATGAACATGCTTGCTTTCGGAAGAGTGCTTGCTTTGTGACGTTTAAGGTTATTAATCAGATTTACGGTGAATCGGGTCGTGGTATGCCACTCGGAAACACAGGGTGTTGGGCACCTCGCCGTGTAAGGGTGGGCAAAACTTGCTGTACTATCGTCCAAAAAAGAGCACCGTACCCCAGATACTCCACAAGCGTATTAGCGCCTTGACGCCTGATCCAGAGAAGTCCACACACCCCCTGGATTAGCCTACCATGACCATGCCGGCGCTGACCGGTATAAAGGGAGTCTGCCATCATGAAGGTTGCAAGTTCCGCGGCAGTGGCATACCCAAGCGCATCTATCAATGTTTGGGCGAATTGGGTGGGGTCCATAGTACGCAGGGTTTAGAATCTTTACAACCGAAGCCCGATCTTACGAGCGAGGTCCGTCAGCATAGGGAGCGCCATCGCACCCATGTAACCGTAGCCCGCGGCACACAGCCCCTCGTAATCCATTGGCAAGTGGTTGATGTTCCCGTCCTGCCACCGCTTGATCATCTCCGGGGCGAGGCCCGCGAGCGCGTAGTGTGCGGCCTTGGGAGCACCCATCTTAGCGAAGTAGGTGTCCATCCCGGTGTAGGCCACAGCGGCACCAGTAGCGAGCGAGGCGTAGCGAACAGTCTGGCACGGTATCATTCCACGGATCGTGTTCATTGTCTCTCCTAAAATCAGAATTTCCAAGTCACAAGCAAATGACGTGCCCAGAAGTGGACCTCATGCGCAGACAGGTGTGTGCCCGCCTCCGTGGGGCAGTCGACGAGTGGCAGTGGAACCTACAAGCGCGGTACGGGGACCCACGAGTCTACGAGCTTCAGCAGCGGGAGATGAACGCTCGACAGGCTGCGTTGGAACACGATCTGAGTCGACGGAGCTCGTCTCGTTACGATGGCACTTATGAAAAGGGTATGGAACTCGCGAAGGAGGCTCACTCCAAACGTATCGCTACAGCCATCAAGTCTACGCGCTCCCGCGGTCGCCGAGGTTCAACCAAACTCCCTGAATCGGAGGGGGTCCCTGCTCGTAAGCCACAACCTCTTGATGCGCCTTCTCCCGCTTCGACGTCAACTCCGCGACCCGTGCGGGGTTGAGATCCTGCGTGTTAATCTCCTCATACTTGTCCGCGGTTGGGACGGTTCGCTGCACGTTTCGGATGGTCTCCGACGTCGGTCCTGGCTTGGCTGGCTTCACTCCCTCCTGGTAGACCTTCACCTTCTCTTCCAGTTTCTCGGTCATGTTTAGGTTCTTATTTATGAGATACCCCGCCGACAGACCAAGTGCGATCACCCATGCCGACATCGTGATCATGGCTCAGAAAAGGGAGTAGTGTTGCGGTACAGGAAATACGCGAATTGGTTGATGGTAGCAGTTTGCAGGAAAGAGTTCCCCATAATGCTGCGGCCATCCTCCAACAGTTTGCGGTAGAGCCACTCAATGTCCTCGACGTTATCCTCGATCCACTTCGCGCGGTCACGGTGCATTGTCTTGGGCACGTCATCCGCCTCGTCCTCCTCACTGCTCTCCCGGTAGTCGGGGTCGTACTCGTCGTCGGAGTAGTCGTTAGCGAGGCCGGAACAGTCGGCGTCACCGGTGCGTCGCGTGGACGGCATCAGTGACTAGTCAGCTGGTTGGAATAAGTGTCGAGGTAATACATCACCAGTAGCAGGGCGTCGGCGAGATCGTCCTGCTTCCCGCCCTTCGCGTAGAGATCGGCGATCCCCGGTAGAAACACGGTGCCGTTGTTCTGCACGAAGGACGTCGCCCACTCCACCGCCTTGGCCTTGTTGGAGCGGTAGTTCCGGGTGCTCAGACCGTAGTGCATCTTGACGCACCGCGCGTTGATGACGTAGCAACGGTCGAAGTACATGCACTGCAGCACGGCCTCGATGATGCGCATGTTGCATCGCATCTGCCGCTCGACGACAACGGCGGCGGCGCGGGTGAAGAGGTGGTGGTGTCGCTGCACAAAGTCGCGGACGTACTGCACGTTTTGGGCAGGTACGTAACGCCCGCTGGGGACCAGGGTGACGTTATCCCAGTGCACGATGCGACTGGTCGTGAAATCATAAGCGCAGATGGCTAGGTTTTTGATGCCAACGTCGATGGCGATTACTAGTGACATTGCGCCCTTGGCTTACTCGTTGGAACTTGTGCTTTGGACTTGGATCTGTGATTGGTTTAGCTTAACGACGTCTCGCTCACAATTCAACCCACAGAACCCAATTTTACTACACCGTGACTTCAAGAGATACGTGAAAAGCGTGCCCACACACCCTACCCCCACCCCCACAATCGTCAACACCCACGCACCGTTTCTTTCGATGAAATCGGGATCCGGACACGAGACTTGTTTCGCGGTCACCAGACACTCGACCGGACAAGAAACGCTCATCTGCAAGTCTAAGTCTAGTCAGATTAAGCAAAACTGAGCAGGGCGCGACCGTCCTTGATCTGCAGCCAATTGTAGTACAGAGCGTAGACGTCGACACGGAGGCTGGAGATGTCCTTTGGCAGACCATCGGACTCGAGCGCGAGTGGGCCGGTAGTGCCGTCGGGGCCCTTATCGAGGTGCAGCGTCAGCTTAGCATGCGACACCTTTGAGAAGTTGACCGCACCCGACGGGTTCGTACCCTCCGGGTTGAGCGAGAAGGGGTAGACCAGGATGTTCTTCGAGCCCTCGGTGCCGAACTCCTGCTCTTGAGCAAGGGAAGTGGTCACGCCCTGGTACCCCCGCTCCTTCTGGCTGCTGTTCGAATGCAGCATCGGCAGCAGACGCTCACGGATGTACTTCATGTCGAGGCCCTTGTCGAGCCCCGGGTGGCGCTCCTGCCCGTTCAGCGTGAGCGCGATGTTCGAGACCTTCACCGTGCCCTGTCCGAGGGTGCTTCCGTCCTCTTCACACATTAGACGGTCGTAGTTCGGGTTCGTGCCGTCGCCGTGGTAGAAGAAAAAGCCCTTGCCCGCCATGTCGTACGCATCGGCGTCGCGGTCGGCGTTGGTCTGCGCCTCGCCGGTCTTCAGGTTGTGCTTCCGACCGATGTAAACGTCCTTTATCGGGTAAGTGGAGGCATCGGTCGTCGGAGGGGCGCCCTCCACAGAGCCGGCCTTGCTGTTCAGGTCGTTCGCAGCCCGAATCGTGACGATGAGCGTGCTGACGGGATGGAGGAAGGACAGGTTCATCTCCAACTTTTCGCTCGTGATGCTTGAGAACGTCTCCGGCTGGTGCTGGTAGAGCTTGAGGAGACGCACGTGCTCCTTGTTCATGAGGATCTGCGCCTCGGGGCCGGTGACGTGCACGTAGTGACAGAACAGCCGCGCCTCATCGATCTTCGCGATCTTCGGCAGCTGCACCTTTCCGATTTGCTGAGTCTCGCCAACGGCCGGCGTCTTAATGATACCGCCGATCTGCAGCAGCTCGTTGAGCGCGCGGAACTTGATGGAGATGCGGATGTCGTTGCAGCCCGCCACGGCCGCGAGCGGGAAGTACTGCGAAACGTGCTTGGTGAAGAAGAGACCAAGCGGGATGATGAGCTCGCGCGCACCCGCACGGTACTTGGTGGTGCCCTCGATACACTCGATAATGCGCGTGTAATCCTTGTTGATGCCAAAGCCGCTCGCCTTACTCACCGGCCCAGCGCCCGCAACGAAATCGGCAACATTCTTATCCGCCGTACCCGGCAGACAACCATCGTCCGTGGAAGTGGAGTCGAGGTCGGGGAACGCGCGCCGCCCGGTCTTCTGCACCGTACCGAAGCCAAGGCGCATCTCGTCGGAGGTCATGAGCTCGTTGCGGATCTGAAGCTGCTCACCGGTGAGCGTCTCGATGTCGTTTGAGCCGACCGAAAACGTGAGCTTCTCGATCAGCGCAAAGCCAAGTTCGTCGACCCACTGCGACCAGACACGGTTGGCGCCGGCGATTGCACCGCTGCCTAGCTCGAAAGTGTCCGTTCCGGCGGGGATTTTAACGCGCAGGTCAACGGGGCCGAGAAGGTCCGCGGCCTTGGGGATGATGTACTGCACGGTGGTACCGAACGCGGCGTTGTTCTGTGAATCGACGTGGCGATACTCCACCTGGAAGTTGCTGGTGCGCACGTAACCGACGTTAGTAAAGTATGACCGCGAGTTGTCATAAAGGAGCGCGTCCTGAGGACCCTGGTTGATCTGCAGCTGAGGCATGGGTAACTACACTCCAGAATTTATGCGACTGCGTGGGCAACCCGGTTCACACCAGGAGAGAGCAGTTGTTCACGTTGCAGGTCAGTCTTTATCTTGTGGTAGATCGCCCACGACCCCGGCAGCGTCGGTGGCCTCTGCAGTCCGCACCCCAGGCTCTGATCCTTCAGGAGGGTGTTCAGTGGCTTGTCCACGAACATGTTGACCGGCCGGCAGTACCTCGACTGGCACGACCCCGCTGACTCCTTCGCTAGCTTCTTGGTCTTGGTCGGTGACGCGTACAGCACCATCGCCACCGCCGCCGCCAGCGCTGTTAGTGGCACGTTGATCATTGCTCTCGTGATAATGCTTGGAAAGTTGTTCGAACAGTGCTTTGAACTCTTGCGTCTCTGCTCGCAGGGCCTCGTAACGCTTCTTCGTCTCCGCCACTTCCTCCCTCGCACTCTCGGCGTCCCGCTCTATTTCTGCATACTTCGCCTTCTCGTTCTGCCGGAATTGGTAAGCGCGCTCGTACAGCACGTCGCCACGCGTCGGCAGCGCGGACACGGGTTCCCCATACGTCCGGTGCAGCGACTCGAGGTAGCCGTTCTTATGCGGCCGTTGTCGTTGGAAGAAGGGATCGGAGCGTTGCATTTCATACACGTGTCAGAATAAGGCTACTTGAGTGCGGGCATAAGGTTGGTTGTCGGTGCAGCAAGTTCCGCCTGTCGCAGCCGCTGCGTGTCCGCCACGTATTTCTTATTCGCCGCAATGCGAGCACTTACCGCCTGCTCCTTCGCCTCGGCAGAATCCTCCCGTGCGCGTATCTCCTCGGCCGGGACGTCGCGCTGCTCCCCGAACCCCCAAGTGCGTGCGAGGTCCGACATGCGGATCCGCAGCTCCCGTGCCTCCTCCACGTTGCGATCCTCCGACTCGGTGGTGGTGGTCACCTCTGGCTTCCCGGGCTGGGAAATCGCAGCAGAAGCCGCACCCGGATCAGACGCGCGCACACCGGGCTGCCGATCGTTCGGCTCCGAATCGTACGCGTACATTCGGTTCGGCTGCTGCGACCCAAACTCGGCGCGCGCCACCACCTCATCCGTCGCGAAGTGCGGCGGCAATGCGACGGCATCGGACATGGGACGCCCCTTGACCCAGTGCTTAAAGTACGCCCAGGCCTGCTTGATGTTCTGTGGGCCGAATTCGGCAAGCATCTGCATCTCGGTGTCCTTATCGTGTGCCGTCTGCTTCTGGTTGCGCAGGTACTCACGCACGCCCGGCAAGTGCACAAGCGCCGCGCGACCCCATGGCGTGTGCTTCCAACCCGCCCGCGCCTGTCCAACCTTGTAGCCCCCCGCGTCGTCCTCGGACTCAGGCGACCGAAAGACCCACCGCCGCACCGGTTTCCCGTCGGCGTTGTCGTACAGCTGGTCCTTACTGCTGTCGTTGGCCTCGTGCTGCCCCTGCAACCACTGCTCAAACTCCGCCTTGAGGCACTCGTCGGCCTCGGCCTTGTAGTTCGCCACCACCTTGTCCAGGTACACGCTCTTTTCCGCGTCGGACAACCCCTCGGCGTCGTACTTGTAACGCTCGGACTGGAGCGCGCGCTTCAGGTACTCGGCCTCGTAGCGTGGCCACGCCTTTGTCTTCGCGGCCTCGTCGAGTGTGCCGATCGAGCCGCCGCCGGTCGTACCGGTACCACTTCCATCGGCGGGCAACTTACCGCGTGCCTCCCAGCCCCACGTCATCTCTTTACGGTGAGATGTGAGATTTTCTGTAACTATAAACACTATGCGTAACGTCATCATTCTCGGAATACTTGCTGGGGTGGCTTACTACATAGCCACTAGCGGCGGTGGTGGAGGCGGTGGCGGTGGCGGTGGCGGTGGCGGTGGCGGCGGTGGCGGTGGTGGCGGTGGCGGTGCAAGTGTGCTAACGCCGATCCTCGAGGGTACTGTTGACAGCTCAGTCGGGCCGTCGGTTATTGGGAAGGA
>MDTG01387721.1_pt1 | contig 12199 bp, 8 predicted proteins | sample 811421 | NCBI WGS metagenome assembly MDTG01 (sample SAMN05326645, study PRJNA326480) | marine metagenome | isolation source: seawater | place: Pacific Ocean: South East | collected 2011
ACAGCAATTGAAAGTACGATAAAGAATATAATCTTACGATAAATTAATTTTAGTTTCATGTAAGGCAATCAAAAAACTTATTAACTAAAGCTCCTGCAATGATTAGTAGTGATTTAAAATATATAACTTTCATATGCCACGAATGAGTAGCTAAAAAATCAAATAATCACTATTCATCAGTTCCAAAATTAGAAGCAATATGTCCAATTTTGGAAGTATCATTTCCAAACTCTAATAAAAACTAAAAGACCCAACAACATCAGTTATTGGGTCTTTGTAATTTATTTAGGTAAATATTACCTCGCTAGTGTCATTTCATCAACAATGTGTTTTGCCCCTGCAAGCTTATCAATGCACCAAAGCACATATCGAATATCTACTGATATGGTACGTTGCAATTCAGGTTCAAAAGCAATATCTCCACTCATAGCCTCCCAGTTTCCATCAAAGGCCAACCCAATTAACTCTCCATTACCATTAATAACAGGACTTCCTGAATTACCCCCAGTGATATCGTTATTTGTCAGGAAACAAATTCGTAAATCTTCTCCATCTTTTGCATAATCACCATAATTTTTGGATTTAGCCACATCGAGATATCCCGTTGGTAAATCAAATTCATCATCACCAGGTTGATATTTTTCGATTACCCCTTTCATCGTAGTGTAGTGTTTGTACTGCATAGCATCACCTGGTGAGTAGTCTAATACTTGTCCGAATGTAAAACGCATAGAGCTATTCGCATCGGGTGCAAATGCTTTATCTGGATGCATTTGGAATAATGCAGCTTTATACAAACGATCTGCCGTTGCTCTTTTCTGATCTGCTTCTGCAAACATGGCTCGTATTCCATTCAAATAAAAGTCGAGCATGATACCTGAGAACTTAACGCCTATATCTTTTTTCAGTTTCTTAGCACTTGGATTCTCTAAAAACTTTACAGCTCGGTCTTTATCCACCAAAATCGAACATTCAAATAACTTTTTGGCCATTGCAATCGTATTGCCTTTGTATTTAGCGATCATATCATTGAATGCAGCAGGTCTCATATCAGACGAAAGGTCGTTCATATAGAAATCTAACATCGCCACCATTACCTCCTGGTCAATAGGTGCATAATAATCTTTAAAGTTGCCTTCAGTTGATGCTTTGATTCGTTGAACCATACCATCAATTTGAGACTGCATTTGTGCCTTTTTATCTTTATCTTTCTCTGCAGCTTGCATAGCATACATGGATGATAATCGGCTAAAGCCAAAACCATACTTGGTAAACTCAATACCATATATTGCTTCCATCCAATAGGTCTCTGCCAGTTTTTTAGCATCATATACAGCATAAGCATCTTTATACATAGACAATACATCACCATATTTTTCTTTCCGAGCTTGGTCTCCACTATTGACCCATTGGTCAAAAGCGGCTTCCTCTCCTCTTTTCTTTCCCTCGATATCCAAACGTTTAAGACCACGAGTTTGTCCCATGAAATACTTCCAATAATTAGCCACCTGAGCATGCTTGGCAGCATACATTAAATCAACAGCTTCATCTCTTTTTTGGTATTTTTCATACACATCAAGTTTAGCTCTTCTAATCTTGACACGAGCTGGCTGATCTATTTCAGTAGCGTTTCTAACACCAAAAGAAGATAAGTAGCGATCCGTGCTCCCAGGGAAACCCCAAATCATGGCAAAATCACCTTTATCAACACCTTTCATGCTCACTGGTAAGTGATGCTTTGGAGTGTAAGGAATATTATCTTCAGCATAGTCTTTAGTGGCTTTGTTGTCCTTAGACGCATAAACCCTAAACATTGAGAAATCGCCCGTATGTCTTGGCCACATCCAATTGTCAGTGTCCCCACCGAACTTTCCAACAGATTCTGGTGGTGTACCTACCAATCGAACATCACCAAAAGTCTCATAAACATAGGCGAAATATTTATTGCCACTGAACATTTCTTTGATGTCTACAGCATAAGCTCCGGAATCTGATAATTCTTTTCGAACAGCTGAAGAATGCTCTGCAATAAGTTTGCCTCTATTTTCATCAGTAACATCCGCTAAAACATCATCGGTAATATCAACGATTTTAACTAGAAATGATACACTAAAACCTGCAGACAATTCATCCTTTTTTGTTTTAGCCCAGAAACCATTCTTTAAGTGATTTGCAGTTGTTGTACTTAATTTTTGAATGGCACTATAACCACAATGATGGTTTGTCAAAATCAACCCTTGGCTGCTAATTACTTCTCCTGTACAAAATCCTGAACCTAGACGGACTATTGCATCTTTCATACTGCTCTTGTTGATGTCATAGATTTGATCAGGAGTCAAAACAAGACCTAATCGTTGCATTTCTGAATAGTTATCTGTAAGAAGAGCAGGAATCCACATGCCCTCGTCAGCTTGTGTAGACTGACTACCCATAAGCATAAATAAAGCTAGAATAAGTTTATATAATTTTTTCATGATTTAATAAGTGAGACAAATCTCACATTTTTAGTCTTAAATCCTATGATAAATGGATAAATCTCTGATAATTTTCGATAATTAAGATTCAAATCAAAAGCTAAGGTATAATTGGATACAAAAAAGCATCCTTGTACATTGGCCAATTCATATCCTCATAGTGAATAATCCCTTTTCGATATTGATATTGCTGTAATACACCATTGAAGACAAAAAGGCAAGCAACAATAGCAAACATCGTCTTTACATAACTCCTGGTTCTTTGGAATAAAATAGCAAGAGGAATAATCCAGATTATATAATATTCGATGAGTACACGAGTACCAAAGGTTCCTCCATACCACCACATATGCCAACTTGATAAAATGTATACTAGAATTGTCATCGTAATTATCCACCAAAAAGCTTGAAATGAATTATATCGAAACCAAAATACTAAACCTAATATACTCAACAAAAACAATGGTGTATAGACGAAAAAGCCTTTTCGAATACTAAATAAAAAATCAAAAAAATGAGGTTTCATAAAATTGAATCCCTCGTTCATATAAGCATATATATACCATTGATCAATCTGAATTTTATAGATTATGAATTGTATCGACAATACACCAAAAAATGACAGAAATGAGAGGCCCAAAATGAGAGGTTTATCAAATAGTGAATTAATCCATTGGATAAAACTTGAAAATCGTTGATGAAATAAAGGTAAAAATAAAACGACCAAAATATTAAGAGGACGCAACAAAACAATAAAGCCTAATAATACTCCAATAATGATTCCCCATTTTATTGTTGTATTTTTTTTAAAAATGATAGCAGAATATAAAAAAGTAGATATGACCCCTGCAGAATAAACATGAGACAATGAAGCCTCCCAAGTGGTATAATAAAACCAATTAGTCCCGAAATAAGCACCCAAAATGCACAAAACTTTAACCCAATGATTGATTGAAAAAAAGTCTAGTATTTTACCCATAAATATCAAGGTAATTGCCATATAAAAAAGTGCTGCAATCAATACAGAGCCATGGTAAATAGCAGTGTAACCATCTGCTTGCCATCCCATCATCAATGACCAAAAATGTGCTATCAAAAAAAAGGGTGAATAGGCTATGGCTGTGCCAACATAATATTTTGTAAAAATTCGCTTTTTATCCAATTTGTATCGATAATCAGTATACCAAGTCTCTGGATGATCATTTTTCTCAACCGTTTGATTGAAACCAAAATTCAAGTCATTGTATATAAAAATAGCAGGTAGATAAGCATAATATCCCTTGCCATCAGAAACGACTGTATTGTATTTTTGGTTGTGACCCTTCGTATCATCTAAAAATTTATACTGAATTACAAAAGCAAGTGAAGTCAAAAAACAAAGTATAACCCAAAAGTTAAAATTCTGAGCTGCATTTTTTAGATGATTAAACACAAAACAATATTCGCTTTAAATTACGAAGAATGAAAGACAATAATTTTCAGCCTTTATTACTAAAACAATATATTTATTGGATAAAACCTACTCCAACAGTATTATTTGATTGTTCATCAATTAAAATAAAAGATCCATTAGACCTTTGATTTAGAAATTCATCAAAGAAAATTGGACTATTTAACTCAAACGATATTTTGGCGACATCATTCATTTCTACAGATATAATGTTTGAATCTATACCAGAATAATCTGGATTTATTTTATGATAAATTTCATTTACTAAACCAAGAACCCTATTAACTCCTTGCTGTACAATATATTTAGAATGGATTGTTAATTTTTTCTCATCCATCCAACAAATCACTGCATTTATTTTATTAGAAATTCTAGGCAAATCTCCAGCTTTAACAATCATGTCACCTCTACTCACATTGATTTGATCATTTAATGTAATGGATACTGAAGAACCCCTTGTTGCTGTATCATATTTTTCATTAAAAAAATAGATTCCTTTAATTTTAGTTCTTTTATTGCTTGGAAGAACTACAATATCATCACCAACACTTAAATTCCCACCATATACTTTACCTGCATATCCCCTAAAATCATGAAATTCTTGATTTCTTGGTCTAATAACATATTGGACGGGAAACCTTGAATTAGTCTTATTAAATATATCTTTTTCTTTGACGTTCTCTAAGTAATTCAATAGTGAACATCCATCAAACCAAGGCATATTATCTGATTTACTAACTACATTGTCTCCATTTAGTGCACTAATTGGTATAAACGTAATTTTTTGTTCCTTAAAATCCCTTTTATTGCTTATTCTTAGAAAATCTGATTTGATTTCATTAAAAACACTTTCTGAAAAGTCAACTAAATCCATTTTATTGATGGCTACTATCACATTTTTTATTCTAAGTAAATTATTAATAAAAAAATGTCGATATGTTTGACTAACAATGCCTTTTCTGGCATCTATCAAAATAATTGATAATTGAGATGTTGATGCCCCAGTTACCATATTACGAGTGTACTCCTCATGACCCGGAGTATCAGCGATTATATAACTTTTTTTAAGAGTAGAAAAATAGATGTGAGCTACATCAATAGTTATGCCTTGTTCTCTCTCAGCTACTAAACCATCTGTTGCCAAAGAGAAGTCTAAATAACCATAACCTTTTTTCTTGCTTGTTTTTTTTATTGCTTCTAGTTTGTCTGATGTTAATGACTTTGTGTCGAATAATATTCTACCTATCAAAGTGCTTTTACCGTCATCTACACTTCCTGCAGTTGCAATTTTTAATACTTCCATAATCTTTTAAAGTAAGTTAATTCAAAAATATCCTTGTTGTTTACGTTTTTCCATAGCTGCCTCAGATCGCTTATCATCAATTCTTGCTCCACGTTCTGAAATAGTCGAAGTTTTAATTTCATCAATTACCATAGAGATTGTTGATGCGTTTGATAAAACTGCTGCAGTACAACTCATATCACCAACTGTTCTAAAGCGAACAATTTCCTCAATAATTTCCTCGTCATCATTTCTATATACAATGCCATCTTGAGCAGACCAAATCATTCCATCTCTATAAAACACTTTACGTTTATGAGCATAATATATTGATGGGATATCTAATTTTTCTTTTTGGATATATGACCAAACATCCAATTCTGTCCAATTTGAAATAGGAAACACACGCACATTTTGACCGTGTTTTATTTTTCCATTCAACATATCAAATAACTCAGGACGTTGATTTTTTTCATCCCATTGGCCAAAACTATCTCGCACAGAAAAGATACGTTCCTTAGCTCTTGATTTTTCTTCATCACGACGAGCCCCTCCAACGCAAGCATCAAATTTATACTCATTTATCGCATCCAAAAGTGTTACTGTTTGAAGCATATTTCTACTAGCGTATGGGCCTACCTCTTCAACTACTTTACCTTCATCAATTGAATCTTGAACTTTTTTTACTATTAACTTAAGACCATACTTATTTGATAGGTGATTTCTAAATTCTATTGTCTCTGCAAAGTTGTGCCCTGTATCAATGTGCATCAATGGAAATGGAATCTTAGCTGGATAAAATGCTTTTATTGCTAACCTAACAAGAGTTATAGAATCTTTTCCTCCTGAAAATAATAAAACAGGATTATCAAATTGTGCTGCAACCTCTCTTAAAATAAAAATTGCTTCATTCTCTAGTGAATTTATGTGAGATAAATCTTTCTTCATAAAATAAGTTCTTAAATGTATGTTTAACGAATATTTCGATTATTTAAAATGCAACCCACACTCCCTATTTTGAACAGATTTCGTAGGATCAACATAGTTAAATTCATTTGGCAAATTATTTTTATCTAGGTAAGAATCCAAATCTTTATCAGTCCAGTAATAGAACGGGCAAACTTTCAAAATACCTTCCTTGGTCAGACTAAATATATCTAAACTATCTCTGTAATCCGTTTGCCCTTTTCTCAAATTTGTAAACCATATCTTTGGTTTATGATACTCTAAAGCCCTCTTAAATGGTTCCAACTTAACCTGTTCGGTAAAAAGTTTGTGTTGTGGATCCTCAATATTTGGTACTCCTATAGTACTTTCTCTATGAGCAACTGTTTGTTTTGGAACGTATAAGAATATGTTTAAATTAAGTAAACTTATTAAATATTCTGCATGTATGTAGGTCTGCTTTGTGTTGTATCCTGTGTCACACCAGACAATTGGCAAATCATATTTGACCGAGCATACTGAATGTAAAATAGATGCCTCGTAAGGTCTAAAGTTAGTAGTTAAAATTGCATCCCCTGATAATTTCAAGGATTTTTCAATGATTGATAAAGGATCATTGTTTTTTAAAAACTTATTTAATTTTTGAACTTTGTTTTCATTAATCATAATCACTACAAATATAAACTTATCAATTGAAAATTGAACTGATAATTTTAATTAATTCAATTCTGATTTAGGGGCATAGTATAAAAATTAATTATCTCCACAATCTGTATTCGACTAGAGAATATAATCCCGCTCTTCCTTACATTTGAAGTAATGTATCACAAAAACATTTTAGAAACAATTGGTAATACGCCATTGGTAAAATTAAATAAAATTGTAGCGGATCTTCCATGTACTGTTTTAGCCAAGGTTGAATCTACCAACCCAGGAAACTCTGTAAAGGACCGAATGGCACTAAAAATGATTGAGGATGCTGAAGCAGATGGACGACTAAAACCGGGCGGAACAATCGTTGAAGGTACCAGTGGAAATACTGGAATGGGACTAGCCATTGCAGCTGTGGTCAAAGGGTACAAATGCATTTTTGTAACTACCGATAAACAAAGTAAAGAAAAAGTGGATGCTCTCAAATCTGTAGGTGCTGAGGTAATCGTATGTCCTACTGATGTTGATCCCGATGATTCCAGATCCTATTACTCCGTATCCAAAAGATTAGGCAGCGAAATTCCAAATGCATGGTATGTAAATCAATATGATAACCCAAGTAATATTCAAGCTCATTATGAGACTACAGGACCTGAAATTTGGGAACAAACTGAAGGTAAAATCACCCACTTTGTTGTTGGTGTAGGTACAGGTGGAACAATAAGTGGAGTAGGAAAATATCTAAAAGAAAAAAATTCCGATATCCAATGTTGGGGTATTGACACCTATGGATCTGTTTTTAAAAAGTATCATGAAACTGGTGAATTTGACGATAAAGAGATATACCCATACATCACAGAAGGTATAGGCGAGGACATTCTCCCAAAATGTGTCAATTTTGACACTATTGATCACTTTGAAAAAGTCACCGATAAAGATGGATTACTTTGGCAACGAAAAATAGCTAGAGAAGAAGGAATACTTGCTGGAAATAGTGCAGGTAGTGCTGTAAAAGGCATCCTACAATGTGCTCACATGCTCAAACCCTCTGATATAGTTGTTGTACTCTTTCACGATCATGCAACCCGATATATGGGTAAAGCATTCAATGACGAATGGATGAAAGAGCGGGGATTCTTGGATGCTAAACCTAAAACAGCCGAGGACATGATATCCACTCATAAACACCTTCCCATGTTAACTGTTTTAGACGCAGACGATGTGAATGTAGCATTTCAACTTATGGAAAAACATGGGATATCGCAACTTCCTGTAAAAAATAATCATGGTGAATTTGTTGGATCTGTTAATGACAATCACTTGCTATCTCAGCTACTCAAAAACCCAGAACTATCCTCAAATAAAATAGTTAATATCATGCAAAAAGCGTTTCCTGTAATCGAAGCATCAGAGAATATAGAAACGGTATCTAAACTGATTAACAAAGAAAATCCAGCAGTACTAGTACGCGAATTAAGTGGCACCATACACATCCTAACAAAATACGATTTAATTGGTGCTTTATCCAGCTAATCAATAAAAAAATCCCCCACAAAATGTGGAGGATTTTTTTCATATTTTATGCTACTTGACTATAATGAATTCACATTGTTCAGATCAGCAAATGCTTGTTCTAATCTACTGATAAAAGTTAGCTCTCCCTCTCTCACCCACTTACGAGGGTCGTAATATTTTTTATTGGGTTGATCTGCCCCATCTGGATTACCAATTTGAGCAGCTAAATAATCTTTTTTATCAAGAATGTAATCCCTTACTCCCTCTGTAAATGCATATTGTAAATCTGTGTCAATATTCATCTTAATCACCCCATACGATATGCCTTCACGAATTTCCTCTAAAGTAGAACCTGAACCACCATGGAATACAAAATTAATTGGATTGTGAGCAGTATTATAATTTTCCTGTATAAAGTCTTGTGAATTCTTTAAAATGATTGGTGTTAATTTCACATTACCAGGCTTATAAACTCCGTGAACATTACCAAAAGCAGCTGCAATTGTGAATTTTGGACTTACTTTCATCAGCTCTTCATATGCGTATGCAACTTCACTAGGTTGAGTATATAGCTTACTACTATCAACATCTGTATTATCTACACCATCTTCCTCACCACCAGTAATTCCCAACTCAATCTCCAAAGTCATTCCCATCTTACTCATTCGCTCAAGATAAGTCTTGCAAATTTCTATATTCTCTTCAATTGACTCCTCAGATAAATCAATCATGTGAGAGCTGTATAGAGGCTTACCTGTTTCCGCAAAATGTTTTTCACTTGCATCGAGTAAACCATCAATCCAAGGTAATAATTTTTTCGCAGCATGATCTGTATGAAGGATAACAGCAGCTCCATAGGCCTCTGCAAGCTCATGAACGTGTTTCGCTCCAGCTACACCACCTTTAATTGCAGCTTCTTGGTTTTCGTTACTTAATCCTTTCCCTGCAAAAAATTGTGCTCCTCCATTACTGAATTGGATAATTACAGGTGAATTCAATTTAGCAGCAGTTTCCATTACTGAATTAACAGTACTTGAACTGGTAACATTTACAGCAGGTAATGCAAAACCTTTCTCTTTTGCATATGCAAAAATCGCTTGTACTTCATCTCCTGTTGCAACTCCGGGTTTAATCGTATGACTCATCTATTTCTTAAATATTGGGGCAATATTACATATTTTTACCTACTAATCTCAATGAGGCAATTGGATAAGTTTTTAATTTATTTTTATTCTAGCTGAATGTCTGTAAGTCTACTAACTTTTTGTAGATTCCATTTTGAGATAACAGTTCGTTGTGAGTTCCTCTTTCTGCAATTTCACCTTTATCTAAAACCACAATTTTATCGGCCTTTTGAATCGTACTCAAACGATGTGCAATAACTATGCTTGTCCTGTTTTGCATTATTTTTTCTAATGCATCTTGAACCATCTTCTCACTTTCTGTGTCTAATGCACTTGTGGCTTCATCAAGAATCAATAAGGGGGGCTCTTTGGCTACTGCTCGTGCAATGCTCATTCGTTGTCGTTGACCTCCGCTCAAGTTTGTTCCCTTCTCACCCAAATTTGTATTGTATCCTTTATCTAAATTTTTAATAAAACTATGGGCATTCGCAATTTTTGCTGCCTCTAATAACTGATCACCGGACATGTAATGATCTCCCATTTTTATGTTATTAGCTGCAGTATCATTGAAAAGAATAGCATCTTGTGTAACGATACCCATTAAACTTCGAAGTGATAATAAATTTATTTTGGATATATCTTTTCCATCAATCGTAATTGTTCCTGCATTCAGTTCGTGAAAACGTGGGATTAAATCTACCAATGTGGATTTACCTCCACCCGAAGGACCAACTAATGCAACCGTCTCACCTTTTTTAATTTCTAAATTTATATTTTTTAATACAAGCGTATCACCATATCCAAAGGATACATCAGTAAGTTTTATGTTATTCTCAAATGAACTATTTTTATACCCCTGGCTATCTATTTCTTGATTACTTAATAAAATTTCATTGATTCTTCCCATAGAGGCTGCCCCTTTTTTTAATCTAAAAAAGGATTCCGATATCGCCTTTGCAGGTGGAATAAGTTGTGAAAATATAGCAATGTATCCAATAAGAACTGATGGAGGTAGTGAGGAATTATCCGATAAAATGAGACTTCCACTGTAAATTAGTATACTACTTAATACAATACTAGCCATGAACTCACTTAACGGTGAAGCTAAAAGCTCTTTTCGGTTTAGACGGACCATTTGTCTGAAATGATCATCATTTAAATCCTTGAATTTTTCTTGCTTATCTTGTGAGGCACTAAAGGCCTTGATGATTTTGATGCCATGTAAACTCTCTTCAAGATGAGACAACACCTCAGAAAGTTTTTCTTGTCCAGCCTGTGCAGCATTCTTTAATTTTTTACCCACCCTACTTATTAAAAAACCACTTAAGGGTAAAACAATGATTACAAATAATGTCAATTGATAGCTCATCACAAATAATACTAACAATGGAATAAAAATGGCTAATGGATGTTTAAAATACATTTCTACCACACCAAGAAGACTCCATTCTACTTCTTTGACGTCATTTGTGAATCGAGACATCGTATCTCCCCTCTTTTCTTTATTGAAATAACTTAAAGGAAGTCGCAACAAGTGATTATAAATCTGCTCACGAATATCCCTAACAACACCACTCCTTACATAGGCAAGATTATAGAATGCTAAATAAAGAGCAAGATTTTTCAAGAAGAATGCTACCACTATTCCTATAGAAAAATAAATTAGGGCTGATTGCTGACCAAGTTCATTTATTTTGGCACCCATTAGATAATTGAAATATGCCATCCAAGAACTAGGATCAGATGAAAATTCAACGACATCCACTTGGGACTTATCGCCATAAAAAATCAACTCAAGGAAAGGAATAATCATGGCAATACTAACCACGTTAAACAATGAAGTCAGTAAATTAAAACTAAAGAATTGGACTACCCTGGCTGCGTAGGGTTTAGCTAATGCGTATATGTTCTTAAATCCAATCAAAGATGCGAAGATAATCGACTAACCAATATACTACTGAAAAAAGAAATCTCCAGTGATTATTCCAGCATAAAACTGATCGATTATATTGCCTTGTTTGTCAAATCTTAGAATGGAACTACTACTCACAAAATCCACTGCATCAGAAGAGTATAAATCGCCATTTTTGGGGTCAACATCTAAACAATAAAATGTCTTATTATGACCTTCATGCACTAAATTTGGGATCATATCATTGGTATTCAATGACCATATACCTCCACTAATATAATAAATGACATCGTTTGATGAATCAAATACTAAACATGTTGGTGTTTTATCAAGCTCAATTTGATATTCCACAAACTCATTAGTTGCATCAATTCGCATTAAGACAGGCTTCAAATCTTCATTACCTCTGCATAGTACCCATATACGATTACTATTATCAGAAATAATTGATTCAGGAGAATTGCCCACATCCAAACTATCAACAATATCATCCGAACGAATATCTACACCATATATTTTATTAGACTCCGAAGCTACAAACCAAAAAATAGAGCCTTTTTTAACTCCTTTTTCAGACCAACCATTTACAGGAATGGATTTTATAACCTCATTGATTGTTAAATCAACTACCGAAATGGCATCAGCATACAAATCCGTAATATATGCTTTCGTTTCAGTCACGGGATATATGTAACGTGGAGAAATGAGCTCATCAATTTCACCAATTCGAGAAAAAGTAGAATCGGTAATAATAATCTTTCCAGAGTTATTTATTACAAAATAATACAGTCCATTAATTTTGGCAATGGATTGAAATACATTTCCTAGACTTTGATTATTGATGGT
>MDTG01395848.1_pt1 | contig 12199 bp, 12 predicted proteins | sample 811421 | NCBI WGS metagenome assembly MDTG01 (sample SAMN05326645, study PRJNA326480) | marine metagenome | isolation source: seawater | place: Pacific Ocean: South East | collected 2011
ATTAAAAAATGAGGGAATTTAAGGATTTTATGGGTTATAGATTATTTTGATGACTAAAAATTTAGACAAAGATGGATTTAGCTCAATAGTTGATAACTACCAATTATTTTATGTAGATTTGTGGGGTGTCGTTCATAACGGTATTTCACTTAATCAAGAGGCTATAAAAACTCTTAGAGAAATAACTAAAAAGAGGAAAGATTATATTTTACTCACGAATGCACCAAGACCAAATTATGTTGTGAAATCATTTTTAGAAAAATTAGGTATGGAGAAAGAGATAAGAGATCATGTTTTCACCTCAGGTGAAGCAGCTTTAAATTATTTAAAAAAGAATCTCTCAAACAAAACTTTTTTTCACGTTGGACCTCCTAGAGATTTTGATTTATTTAAAGATTTGAAAAAAAATAAATCAGAAGGTATTGAAAATTGTGATTATATATTATGTACAGGATTATTTGATGATAACGATACAGACCTTAATTACTATAAAGAGCTCTTTAAGAAAAACTTAAAAAAAAAGATGATTTGTACTAATCCTGATTTGATTGTTGACAGAGGAAATAAAAGGGAATTTTGTGCAGGATCAGTCGCAATGGTTTTTGAAAAAATGGGGGGAGAAGTTGTTTATTTTGGAAAACCTTATCCAGAAGTTTATAATCAGTCATTTGATAATAGAAATAAAAAAATATTGTCGGTTGGTGATAATTTAAATACAGATATAAAAGGAGCCAATCTTTTAAATTATGACTCTTTGTTAATTTCTAATGGTATTCATAAAAATGAAATAGAAGAAATGGGAATTGAAAAAACTTCAAAATCTTATGAAGCAATTTGTAATTATGTCCAATCAGAATTAAAATGGTAAAATCAATTAATATATATAAAAACTTTAATTTAAAACGACAACACAAAAACTCAATAATATTAATTGGTAATTTTGATGGACTTCATTTAGGTCACCAAAAATTATTTTCTTTAGCCGCTAATTTTAAAAAAAAATATCAATTAAAAGTTGGCGTCTTAACTTTTGAACCTATGCCAAAAATGTATTTTAACGATAATATCAATAATTTTAGAGTTTCTAGCCAAAATCAAAAAATTGATCTTTTAAAAAAATTTAATGTTGATTTCGTTATTATAAAAAAATTTAATAAAGAATTTTCTAAAACTAAATCTCTTGATTTTATTGAAAAAATATTAAAGCAAAAAATAAATGCCAAATTTATATTTGTTAGCAATAACTTTAGATTTGGAAATAAAAGAGAAGGTGACGTTAAACAATTAATCAAATTTGAAAACAAATTTAATTACAAAATTATAAAACCAAAACCACTGATAATAAAAAGAAAAATAGTTTCATCGTCTTTAATAAGAAATTACTTACAAAAAGGTTATCTAAATCAAGCAAATAAACTTTTAAATAGAAATTGGTCTATAAATGGTAAAGTCATAAAGGGCAAACAATTAGGAAAAAAAATTGGTTTCCCTACTGCAAATATTGATATTAAAGATTATGTGCTAGCATGCCCAGGTGTTTATGCTGTTAAAGCTAAAATCAAAAAAAACTTAAATAAGATTAAAGGAATAGCTAATTTAGGTTATCGACCTACTTTCAATGGAAAAAAAATATTATTAGAGGTTCATTTATTTAATTTTTCTGGAAATTTATATTATAAGGATTTAACAGTTGAATTTATAAAATTTATAAGAAAAGAAAAAAAATTCAAAAATGTAGAACAATTGAGAAAACAAATTAAAATTGATCTTTTAATTGCAAAAAAGGCTAAATGAGTAAAAACCAAATTAATCTACCTAAGACAGCTTTTTCTATGAAAGCAAATTTACCCATAAGAGAACCAGAAATTTTAGAATTATGGAAAAAAATTGATCTTTATAAAGAATTGAGAAAATCTAGAACTGGAAAAGAAAAATTTGTACTTCATGATGGACCGCCATACGCAAATGGGAATATTCACATGGGTACGGCTTTAAATAAAATTTTGAAAGATATGATTGTTAAATTTCATCAAATGGATGGTAAAGATTCTGTGTATGTTCCGGGTTGGGGTTGTCATGGCTTGCCAATAGAATGGAAAATCGAAGAACAATATAAAAAGAATAAAAAAAATAAAAATGAAGTTCCTATTGTTGAATTTAGAAAAGAATGCAGATCTTTTGCAGAAAAGTGGATCGAAGTTCATAAAAAACAATTTAAAAGATTAGGTGTCATAGGAGATTGGGAAAATTATTACTCGACAATGAGTTATGATGCTGAAGCTCAAATCGTAAGAGAACTTGGAAAATTTTTAAAAGAAGGAAGTCTTTATAGAGGATTTAAGCCTGTTTTATGGTCTACAGTAGAAAAGACTGCATTAGCAGATGCCGAGGTAGAGTATCAGGATCACAAATCAGATACCATTTATGTAAGTTTCCCAATTAAATCATCAAATATCAAAGAACTTGAGCATAGTAATGTGGTTATATGGACCACAACACCATGGACAATACCAGCTAATAAAGCTTTAGCGTATAATGAGAGTCTAAATTATTTATTAATTCAGATAAAAGATAAAGGTGATTTTCAAGATAAAAAAATTGTTATAGCGGAATCTTTATTAAATTCTGTCATTAAAGATTGTGAAATAAATGATTTTATAAATCTGAAGAGTTTTAAAGGTAAAGATTTAGAAGATACAATTTGTAATCACCCTTTTTTAGAATTGGGATATGATTACGAGATACCCATGCTGCAAGCACGCTTTGTAACAACTGAACAGGGCACAGGAATTGTTCATTGTGCACCAAGTCATGGTCCAGATGATTTTAATTTATGTTTGAATAATGGAATTAAGGCAATTGAAACAGTAGATGGAGATGGAAAATATACAAAAAATGTTTTGTTATTTGAGGGTATCCATATTTTTAAAGCAAATCCTATTGTAATAGAAAAATTAAAAAAACAAAAAAAACTTTTAAAGAATGGAGAGTTAACTCATTCTTACCCTCATTCATGGAGATCAAAAGCACCATTGGTTCATAGAGCAACACCTCAATGGTTTATTTCAATGGAAAGTCATAAACTTAGAAATAAAGCTTTAAAAGCAATCGATGAAACAACTTTTTATCCTAGTAAAGGCAAAGAAAGATTAAAATCAATGATTGAAACTAGACCAGATTGGTGTGTATCTAGACAAAGAGTTTGGGGAGTTCCACTACCTATCTTTGTAAATAAAAAAACTAAAGAAATTTTAGTAGATGACGATATTTTCGAGTTGATAGCTAAAATTTATGAGAAAGAAGGCTCAGATTGTTGGTTTTCTGATGATCCTCAAAAATTTTTAGGAAAAAAATATAATGCAGAAAATTTTGAAAAACTTAGTGACATTGTAGAAGTATGGTTTGATAGTGGTTCGACGCACTCTTTTGTTTTAGAAAAAAGAAAAGATTTAAAATGGCCTGCCTCAATGTATCTAGAGGGATCAGATCAACACAGGGGATGGTTTCATTCCTCTTTACTAGAATCATGCGGGACAAGAGGTAAAGCACCATTTGAATCTATTCTTTCACATGGATTTGTAGTTGATGGAAAAGGTTTAAAAATGTCCAAATCTTTAGGAAATGTTATTGCTCCTGAAGATATATTAAAAAAATATGGAGTAGACATACTAAGGATATGGGTTGCATCATCAAACTATGCTGAAGATTTAAGAATAGATTATTCAATTTTAGACCAACATTCAGAGTCTTATAGAAAAATCAGAAATACCTTTCGATATTTACTTGGAAATCTGAATGATAACTTTGATGAAATTCAAATGGATGATTTAGAAATTGAAAAATTACCAGAATTAGAACAATTTATGCTACACAAAATTTATTCTTTAAATCTAAATTTTAAAAGGTATTTTAAGAATTATGATTTTCATAATCTTTATAAGGAATTATTAAATTTTTGTACTGTAGATTTATCAGCATTTTATTTTGATATAAGAAAAGATGTCTTATATTGTGATCCTAAAAATTCTATTAAAAGAAAATCCACATTAATATTACTCAACATAATTTTAAATTCATTATTAAAATGGTTTGCTCCGATACTATCATTTACTACTGAAGAAATTTATCAATTGGTATCAAAAAAAAATAAAAGCATTCATCTAGAAGAATTTTTAAATTTTCCAAAAAAATTTGAAAATACAAAGATTGAAAAAAAATGGAATGAATTAATTAAAATTAGAGATGTCTGCAATATAAGTATAGAAGAAAAAAGAGCGAGTAAAGAAATTGGCTCTAGTTTGGAGGCAGAACTTACTATTAAACTAAACAATAAATTTAAAGAAATAGTAAAGGATATAGATTTATCAGAATTATGTATAACTTCTAAAGCGGTAATTAATTTTGACGATCAAACTGATGTAAGAGTTTTAACTCAAAAAGCCTTAGGTAAGAAATGTCCAGTTTGTTGGAAAATAAGCACTGTTGCATGTGAGAGACATCCTTAGATGCTAGATTTTTTGAATAAGAAATTTCTAATTAACTTTTTTTTAATAATAATTATTTTTTCTGTAGATAGAATTTCAAAAATTTACGTTATCTCTCAAAGTGAGAAAAATTTATTTAATGATCTGTTTCAATCCAAATTTTTGAACATAAGTTTGATTTGGAATGAGGGTATAGCTTTTGGCCTATTATCATTTGAGAGAAATCAATTTTATAATATTTTAACCTTTTTAATTTTAATTGTAGTAATTTTAATTTTTTATATGGTTTTGAGAAGCAAAGGATTAAAAAAGTATTCTTTATTAATGATTTTGGGTGGAGCATTGGGAAATTTATATGATCGCATTTTTTTTAAGGCTGTACCAGATTTTATAGATTTCCATATTGGAAATTTTCATTGGTTTATTTTCAATGTATCAGATATATTTATTACATTAGGTGTATCTTTGATGATTATTTTAGAGATAATTGATAGTAAGAAAGCAGATGGAAAAATTTAAAAAATTTTGGTTTATGCTAATCTTGGCTTTGATGTGTCAAAGCTGTTCCACTTTAAAAGATGGTTTTAGATCTCAAAAAAAATACGGCACTGATGAGTTTTTGGTTGAAAAAAAATCACCTTTAGTTATGCCACCAGAATATAATGAATTGCCAACACCAGAAATTGAAAATTTAGAAAACGAAGTTATAGAGGATGATGATATAAAAAAATTACTCACCAACTCAGATAAAACAAATTCAATTGATAATAATTCTAACGAACAAAATAAAAATTTTAAAAATTCAATTTTAGATAAAATAATAAATAATTAATGATTACTTCTGGAATTGATTATAAAAATTTTAATTTTGTAAAAAAAAAATCAGTTTTAGTTAAAAAGAAATTAAAACAAGTTTTAAAAGAAAATAGTGCTATAATACAATCTTTACAAAAAAATTATAAAGATAGTTTCAGTATCAAATTTACAAAAAAATATAGAACTTTATCTAATATTAGAATTATAGGAATGGGAGGTTCATCACTTGGTGCACAAGCAATATATAATTTTTTAAAATCGAAGATTAAAAAAAATTTTTTTTTTTTCAATAATTTACAATCAAAAATAAATTTAAATGGAAATAAAAAACATTTAAATTTAATTATATCTAAATCCGGCAATACTATTGAAACAGTTGTGAATTCGAGTATATATATCAAAAAGCGAGATCAAAATATTTTTGTAACTGACGAAAAAAAAAATTATTTAAATATTTTAGCAAAAAAACTTAAGTCAGATGTTATACATCATAATAATTTTATAGGTGGAAGATATTCGGTATTATCAGAAGTAGGTATGCTGCCTGCAGAATTAATGGGACTGAGTCCAAAAAAATTTAGACAACTTAATAACCTGGTAAAAAATCAAAAATATCTGAATGCTTTAATTTCAAATGTAGGCTCCATCAGTTATCTTTTGAGGAAAAAAAAATTTAATTCAGTAATTTTAAATTATGATGAATCATCTAAAAATTTTTTTTTGTGGTACCAACAATTGGTTGCTGAAAGTTTGGGAAAAAAGGGTAAAGGTTTATTACCAATTATATCAACAATGCCAAAAGATAATCATAGTGTGATGCAATTTTATTTAGATGGATTAAAAAATAATTTTTTCACATTTTTTTATGTAAAAAATAAGAATGACACTAAAGTAAATAATAATAACTTTTTAAACCAGAATAGCTTTCTTAAAAACAAAACATTAAATAATATTATCTATGCCCAAAAAATTGCAACAGAAAATATTTTTAAAAAAAAAAATATTCCATACAGAAGTTTTGAAATATTTAAAAGAGATGAGAAAACTCTGGGTGAGTTGTTTTGTTTTTTTGTTTTAGAGACGATCTTACTTAGTAAAGTTATGAAAGTTAACCCATTTAATCAACCAGCTGTAGAACTAATTAAAAAAGAGACAAAAAAAATATTAGTCTAGACTACCAAAGATGATTTTAGAAATTCCATATTTCTTTTCTTCTAAGATTTTAAAATTTATTGGAAATTTATCTTTCTCTTTTTTATGTCTATGAATTACTATTATTCCATTTTTATTAAGTATCTTTTTATTTGAAATAGAAATTAAAATTTTTGTAAGACTATCGTAATTATAAGGTGGATCTAAAAAAATAATGTCATACTTATTATTAATATTTTTTAGATTTTCACTATTTAATATATCCAGTTTTAAAATTTCAAAATTTTCTAAATTTTTTAATCTTAATAAATTTTTTTCTAAAATTGGTAAAACACCAATATAATTTTCAACAAAAGTCACATGTTTTGCATCTCTAGATAAGCATTCTAGACCAAAAGATCCAACTCCAGAAAATAAATCTAAAACATTTGCGTTATTAATTTCTACACTAAATTTTTTAGAATGATTGATAATGTTAAATATTGACTCTTTTGTTAAGTCTTTTAGAGGTCTTGTTTTTATATCTTTTGGCTCTAAGATTTTTTTACCTCTAAATTTTCCAGAAATAATCCTCATTTCTCGATTACTTTAAAACCAATGTCTTTTCTATAAAAACCCTTTTTCCAATTTAAATTACTAAGATGAACATATATATTTTTTTTTGCTTCTGTAAAATTATTGGACAATGATACAAAATTTAAAACTCTACCGCCTATTGAAAAAATCTTTCCATTATTTTCTAGAGTTCCAGCATGGAATATATAGTCTTCAGCACCAAGCTTAATTGAATTTAAGCCTTTTATTTCAAGATTTTTTTCATAAGTTTCAGGATATCCTTTTGAACATAAAACTACGCATAAACTTTTTTTATTATGCCAATTTATCTCGACTTTATTAAGTTTTTTTTCACAAGCTGAAAGAAAAATTTCAAGTAAATCACTATTAAGTTTTGGTAGAATCGTTTGACACTCTGGGTCACCCATTCTGACATTGTATTCAATCAGATAAGGCTCATTATCAACAATCATTAATCCTGCGTATAAAAAACCTTTGTATCTACAACCAATGTCTCTCAAAGCTTTTAAAGTTGGATTGATAATTTTTTTTAAAATTTTATTCTCTAGTTTTTCATTTATCAATCTTGATGGTGAGTATGCACCCATCCCGCCTGTATTTTTTCCTTTATCACCTTCTTTAACACGTTTATGATCTTGAGCAGTTCCAAATTTTTTATAAGAAAATCCATCGCTTATTATAAAGAAACTCATTTCTTCACCTTCTAGAAATTCTTCAATCAAAATGTTCTTTGCTTTACCGAATTTTCCATTAAAGATTTCTTCAACTGCACTGTATGATTGATTTTTATCTTCACATATGTAGACACCTTTTCCAGAGGCAAGATTATCAGCTTTAATTACAATTGGAAATTTTGAATTATTTAAAAATTTTTTAGCTTCATCTTCACTATTTAAAATACCAAATTTAGCTGTAGGTATGTTGTAATTCTGACATATTTTCTTTGTAAATATTTTTGACCCTTCAAGTTGTGAGGCAATCTTATTTGGACCAAATACTTTAATGTCATATTTTTCCAGATAATCTACTAAACCATTTACGAGAGGCTTCTCAGGTCCAACTATAACTAGATCAATCTCTTTTTCCAAAATTACATTTTTTAAATTATCAAAATTATCTAAATCTGTTTCAATGTTTATTGCAATCGATCCCGTTCCAGCATTTCCAGGAAAACAATACAATTTTTTAACCTTTGGAGATTTAATTAGTGATACACAAATCGCATGTTCTCTACCACCACTTCCTATAATTCCAACTTTCATGTATAAATATATAAACTAAAAATGACTAAAAAATTAGCAAAAATAAAATATTTACCAAATAATTTTCAAATAATTGAGTCGGGGGATTATGTAATTTGTGCTGTCTCTGGCAAACAAATAGCACTCAATGATTTAAACTACTGGAACGTTGATTTACAAGAACCCTATTATTCATATAGAGAAGCCTTTAAAAAAAGAGAAGAACTAAAAAAAAAATAAATTTATTTCCATCTGTTATGGGACCAAATCCAATAATTAGGATTTCTTACAATCATTTTTTCAAGAATGTTATTTAGTTTATTAGTTATGTCATCAATTGAATTTTCATGAGAAAAATTAATTGGTTTTTGAACTGTTATTTTAAACTTTGCACCTTCCATTCTATCAATAAATATTGGAACAATTGGTAAATTAAATCTTTTAACTAATTGAGCTGGAATTGTAGTTGTAAATGCATTTTTGTTAAAAAATTTAGATTTAATTCCCTCAGAAACTCTTTGATCTATAATAAGTGCTGTCGAAAAACCTTGATTATTCAATTTTAATAATTCTTTAAGCCCACCAATACCTTTTTTAATTTGATATTTGCATATGTATTTTTTTCTAATTTTCACCATTATATAATTTAAAAAAATATTATTAAGTGGTCTATAAATTGCTGCAACTTTAATTCCTACTTTTTCAATTTGCATTGCCATTAATTCAAAATTGCTAAAATGACCTGAGATAAAAACGACTTTTTGATTTCGTTCTTTTATTTCCTTAAGAATTTCATTTCCCTCAATAATGATATTTTTACTATAAAAATTTTGTCTAAATTTCTTTAAAAACATATATTCTGCAAAAACTCTTCCATAATTATTCCACATATTAGAAATAATTTTTTTTAAATTTTGATCATTGATATCAGGAAATGCTCTTTTGATATTTGAATGTATGAGACTTTTTGATCTAAATAATGGACCAATTAATTGAAATAACTTACCTCCTAAAAAAGAGGAGAAAGTAAGACCAGTAATTTTAAATATTAAAAATAAAAAAATTATTAGTATAAATTGAAAAAAATATTTAATTCTGTTCATAAACTTTTGACAAGGTTTCTAACAAACTATTTTGATCAACTATTTCAAGATCTGATTTTATAAATTTGATTTTATCAACATAATCTTTATCAAGTCTATTATAATCTTTTTCAGTAGTAATTATTTTACAATTTTTTTGATTTGAAATTAACATTATTTCATCGATGTCTTTTTTAGTGTAATAGTAATGATCTGGAAACTCTATATCTTTCATAATATTAAATTTATTTTTTATTAATGTTGAAATAAATGTTTTGTGGTTCCCTATCCCAGAAAAAACAATATATTTTTCATTAAGATTGAATTTATCAAGATTTAATATTTTATATTTGCACACATAAATATTAATTTCTGAATTTATTTCTAAAATAATTCTTTTAATATTTTCTAAATTTTCCATAGCTCCAATTAAAAAAACATGTTTGTATTTTTTTAAATTCTTAAGATTTTCCCTTAGGGGTCCTGCTGGAATAGTAAGACCATTTCCTATCCAATTAACTGTATTGAAACATATAAATCTCAAGTCATAGGATATTGATGGATCTTGTAAACCATCATCAAAGATTGCTACTTGATATTTACTCGATAATGCTTCGTACAAAGCATTTTTTCTTTTTAATGATTTAAAAAGTTTACCATTGTCTTCTAAAATCTTCTGTTCATCAGCTTGACTGGCGTAATCTTTTTTAATAAAGCAGGTCTTAATTTTTTTTTCTTTTAATAAATTGCTAATTTTAACAGATAAAGATGTTTTTCCAGTTCCACCCAAATAAATATTTCCTATACAAATTGTTTTGATATCTATTTTCTTTATTTTAGGGGTGGATATTGTTCTTATGTAATTAAAAATAATTAAAAAAAAAGATACCGGCAAAAGTAAGTATGAAAAAAAATTTGGTTTTTTGTAATCCCAAAATTTGGGTTTCTTAAATTTCATTATTAATTGATTTATCAAGTTCTTTAATTGTATTCTTCAATATTGTTTTTCCAAGAATTTTGATTTTTCCAACTTTTTTCATATTTTTTTTTAAACTTGTCATTTTTGCAAATTCTACAGGAGTATTAACTTTTGAGGAAATATTAAGAGAATTTAAATACTTATAAACCTCTCTAAAATTACCAATATTAGGGCCATGTAATATTTTTGCACCAAAACGAGCTGGTTCAAGTGGATTTTGACCACCTTTATCTGCGATAGAACCACCAACAAAAACAGTAGTTGCGATATTATAAAATTTTTTTGATTCTCCAAAAGTATCGACAATATAAATGTCAGTATTATCAAAGTTTCTTTTTTTGGAACTATGTGTAGTTATGTTTAATTGAAGATTGTTCATTTCATTTATAATTTCATTTAATCTGTGGATATGTCTTGGTATGATAATAGTAATTATATTTTTGTACTTTTTTTTTAAAATAATATGAGTCTTGGCAGCCAACAATTCTTCAGTGTCATGTGTACTTGCTGCTACAACAGTTTTGAATTTTTTTAATTTTATAAATAATTTTTTTTCATTATCCTGATATTTTTTTTCTTTTCTCTCAATAAATTTTAGATTTCCAATTAAATTTACTTTTTTGACATTTAATTTTTTTAAAAAGATTTGAGTTTCTTTATTTTGAGGATAGGCAATATCAATCAAATTAAATATTGATTGGGAAAAATATTTAATTTTCTTCCATCGATTGAATGTTTTAGGTGTTATCCTAGCATTTAATAAAATTAGGGGAATTTTTTTTTTTTTAATTTCTTTAAACATACTCGGCCAAATTTCAGACTCTAGGAAGATTGCTAAATTTGGTTTCCAATAATTTATGAATTTTTTAGAAAACAAAATGTGATCGATAGGAAAAAATTGATGAATAACTTTTTTGTATTTAAGTTTTTCTAAAATTTTAGAGGAACTTAATGTACTTGTTGTTATTAAAATTTTATCGATATATCTATTTTTTTCATATTCATCTATAATAGGCAGTACACTCATAAGCTCACCTACACTTGCTCCATGAAACCATATAAGATTCTTACTTTTATTTTTTATAGAAAAAAAACCAAACTTTTCTTTAAATCTAATTTTATCTTCTTTATTTTTAAAAATACGGATAATTACTATCAGTGGAGAAATGATTATTAATATGGATAAAAGTATTTGGTAAACAAAAAACATAATTATTTTTGAATTTGTTTTTCATAAAAGTTTTTATACAAATCTGATTTTTCTAATAGATCACTGTGTTTTCCACTTGCAATCATTCTTCCAGAGTCTACCACAAAAATATTGTGTGAATTTAATATTGTTGAAAGCCTATGAGCAATTACAATTGTAGTTTTATTTTTTGTTAAAATAGCCAAAGCCTCTTGTATTTTTGACTCTGTCTCACTGTCCAATGAAGAAGTTGCTTCGTCTAATAAAATAATAGGGCTTTTTTTCATCATAGCTCTTGCAATTGAGATTCTTTGCTTTTCTCCTCCTGAGAGTCTAATTCCGTTTTCTCCAATCAAGGTGTCATATTTATTTGGTAATTGATTTATGAATTCATCACAAAAAGATAATTTAGCTGCTTCATATATTTCTTTATCAGATGAATCATCTTTAGCATATTTTATATTATTTTTGATAGTATCATCAAACAAGGTAGTTTCTTGACTTACTAAAGAAATACAACTTCTTAAAGATTTAATTTTTGACTTATAAATTGATTGGTTATCAATTAATATATCACCGGATTGAATATCATAAAATCTTGGAATTAAATTTAGTATAGTAGATTTTCCAGACCCACTATGTCCAACTAATGATGTCATTTTTCCACCAGTAAATTCTAA
>MDTG01346597.1_pt1 | contig 12198 bp, 13 predicted proteins | sample 811421 | NCBI WGS metagenome assembly MDTG01 (sample SAMN05326645, study PRJNA326480) | marine metagenome | isolation source: seawater | place: Pacific Ocean: South East | collected 2011
TTATATTTAGTCAAATTATTTTTTGAAAGGATTTCAATTGGGTAAAGAATTAGCATTTTTTGAAGGAAATATTATTCCTATCGATTCTGCAAAAGTAGGTATCAAAACCCATGCCCTTCATTATGGTACAGCTGTCTTTGAAGGTATTAGAGGCAATTGGAATTCAGATCAAAATAAAATTTATGTATTTAGGCTCAGAGAACACTATGAAAGATTAATTAAAGGCTGCAAAATACTTAAAATGGATATTAATTACTCTGTTGACGAATTATGTGAAATCACAATTAATTTAATTAAAGAATCTGGCTACAAAGAAGATATATATATAAGGCCACTTGCTTATAAAAGTGAGGAAAAAATTGCAAATTTAAAATTACATGAACTTGAGAGTAATTTTGCTCTGATGATAGTCCCTTTCGGAAATTATATAGACAATGAAAAGCCAATTAGATGTCAAACGTCTTCATGGAGAAGGCCTCATGATTCAATGATGCCAACAGGTGTTAAATTATCTGGATTATACACAACTAGTATTCTTGCTAAAACTGAAGCTATAATGGCTGGTTTTGACGAAGCTATCCTTCTAAATTTTGATGGAAGTGTATCTGAAGGAAGTGGTGAAAATCTTTTCATGGTAAGAGATGGAAAATTGATAACTCCGTCTGAAACAGAAAATTGTTTGCTTGGAATTACTCGAGATTGTGTATTTGAAATTGCATCAAATGAATTTGGCATGCAGATTCAATCAAGGAAAATTCATAGAAGTGAGATTTATCTTGCTGAAGAAGTATTTCTTACAGGTACTGCAGCTCACATAACAAGTGTAGGGCAATTAGATAACAGGGATATCAATAATGGAAAAATTGGATCACTAACGATGAAAATGCAAGAAAAATATTTTAGTATTGTAAAAGGTGATGATAATAAATATTTGAAGTGGTGTACCGAAGTAAAATTGTAAATTAACTTGAAATAATTAAATTTGGGTTATCCCAGCAATAAATTTCTATTAATTTATTTAAATCAATTTTATTTTGTTTACTAAATCTTTCAAAACTTTTATTTATGTCTTTAAGCTTGTTAAATCCGCTCACAGTTATTATTGATTGGAGGTTTTCCATGTGCCTAATTGATTTAGATGCATGTTTATTTTTAAATTTAAAATAATCATAAATGTCTAAATCAAAAAAACATCCGATTTCAAAAATCTCTTGTATTGCTTTTTGATTATTGTTTAAAGTGCAATTATAAAAGTTAGTGATCACTGGAATGTAGTTATTATTTACAAGATACTTTAATTTCTGTACGTAATTTTTAGGCACACCATAAGTTGGAAATTTACAGAGTAAAAATCTTGAATCATTAATTGACCTTAAATTTTCAATTTCAATTAAATCTAAATTTATAGGATGTATTACTGAAATATAAATCTCTGGAATTTCAAAATTTTCCAGTTTACTAGCTTCTTTTTGAATATCAATAATAATGTCATTTATTTCTACATTACCTACATCAAAGTAATTTGGGCTTGAACAGATTTTATATATGCCCCTACTTCTAAACTCTTTAAGCAAATTTAAAGATTGAGAGATTGATTCGCAATTTGGATCAATCCTTGGAATTATATTACTTTTAATGTCAAAATATCTCATCAATTTAATTTATTTTTGTTTATAATGATAATAATAAAACATTATTATTAGGAAATTAATGCAAGATCAAGAAGTAAATAAACTTATAAAGAACGAAGAATTAAGTCATAAAAATGGTTTAAATCTTATAGCTTCAGAAAATTATCCATCAAAAAATGTTCTTGCTGCATGCAGTTCTATATTTAGTACAAAATATGCAGAGGGATATCCAGGGGCTAGATATTATGAAGGCTGTGAAATTTCAGATCAAATTGAAAATCTTGCTATCGAAAGAGCTAAAAAATTGTTCAAATGTGATCATGTAAATGTACAGGTTCACAGTGGTACACAGGCAAACATGGCAGTTTTTTTAGCCACGATGAAATCTGAAGATAATATTCTTTCTATGAAACTTGATCAGGGAGGGCATTTAAGTCATGGTTCTAAGGTAAATTTTTCTGGAAAAATATACGACTGTAATTTTTATGGTGTTGATAGAGAAACTGAATTAATAGATTTTGATCAAGTTGAAAAAATAGCTCAAGAAAAAAAACCTAAAATAATTATTTGTGGTGCAAGTGCATATTCGAGAACAATAGATTTTCAAAAATTTTCAAAAATAGCACAAAGTGTAAACGCCTACCTCTTGTCGGATGTTGCTCACATATCTGGATTGATTGCTTCTGAAGTACATCCATCCCCTGTCCCTCACTCAGACTTTGTTACTACTACAACCCATAAAACATTGAGAGGTCCTAGAGGCGCAATGGTAATGTGCAAATCAAAATATTCAAATATTATTGATAAATCTGTTTTTCCAGGTATTCAGGGTGGTCCTTTCATGAACATGATCGCTGCAAAAGCTGTTGCATATGATGAAGCATTAAAAGACGACTTCAAAGAATACTCAATGCAAGTTGTTAAAAATGCTAAAATATTGTCTTCCACTATTTCTTCATCTGGATTTAGAATTGTTTCAGGTGGAACCGATAATCATCAATTCACAATTGATTTATCTAAAAACAATTTAACAGGAGCTGAAGTTTCTAGCCTTTTGAGAAAAACAGGAATTATTGTAAACAAAAATGGAATACCTTATGATGAATTACCTCCCAAGATTACATCTGGAATTAGAATTGGAACTCCAGCTTTAACTAGTAGAGGCATGAAAGAAGATCAAATGGAAGATCTAGGCAATCTAATTGTAAGTATAATTAATTCAAGAAATGATAGTAAAAATTTAAATAAATTATCTAACAATGTTAAAGACTTAGCTTCTGGCTTTAAATTACCTGGAGTTGATTATTGAAAATAATTGTTACTTTTAACGATTTACGCTAAAATCCCTTACTTGGAAAAGGATACTTAAAAATGTCAAAAATAAATAATTACGAACTTATGTGGATCTTGTCACCTGAAGAATCAGATGATTCTATTGATGAAACAATAAATACTATAAAAAATAATATTTCAAATTCTGGCGGAGAGATTAATACATTTGAAAGTTATGGCAGAAGAAAGCTTGCATACGAATTATCAGGCAATAAAGATGGTAATTATTATTTATCTAGATTTTCAATGGATACAATGAAAATTAATGAATTGGATGATCAACTAAATAAGGAAAATAAAGTTCTAAGACATCTTATAACTTCAATAAGTCCACAGGACGTTTTAATATCACCTGACAGAATGGATGAAGTACCTGAAACTAAAAGGTTTAAGAGGTAATAGTGGCCAGCTTAAATAAAATTATGTTGATTGGTAATGTAGGGCAAGATCCTGAGTTAAGGTATACACCCGATGGAAACCCAGTAGCTAATTTTAGTATTGCAGTTAATAGAAGAAGAAGGGTAGGGGAAGAATATAAAGATGAGACAGAATGGTTCAATATCGTCTGCTTTTCAAGAACTGCTGAAAATGTAAATCAATATTTAACTAAAGGTCAGAAAGTATATGTAGAAGGAAGGTTTCAAAGTAGCGAATATGTTGGTCAGGATGGGAATCAAAGAAAATCATATGAAGTTATCGCAAACGAAGTTACATTTCTTTCTACAAGAAGCGAAGCTGAATCAGTAAATCAAAATAATCCACAAAACCAAGAAAAGCCAGAATCTAAACCTGCTGATTCTGATGACGAAGACAAGGACTTACCATGGTAACAAAAAAACGAGATTCAAGAAGACCAAAATCTAGAGGTAAAAATATTCCACAAAAATCAGATAAAGGAAATTGTTGTCCTATTGGTGGTTTTGATTATAAAGCTGTTGGTTTATTAAAAAAATATATATCTGAAACAGGAAAAATTGATTCAGGAAGAAGAAACGGAAATTGTGCAAAATGCCAAAGAAATTTAACTGCTGCTATTAAAAGAGCAAGGCATATGGCGTTGTTGCCTTTTGCAAGTAACCACAACTATGATACATCTTTATTGAACATTGAAAAGAAACGATCTGAGGATATTCCTGATGATCCTCCAAAAAATGTTGAAAGTTCTGAATCTAAAAATGAAAGTGCTGATTCTGCAGAATCAGTTGAGACTAGCGATGAAAAAGTTATTGAGGATTCAGGTTCATCAGATGAATCAACTGATGAAGATCAAACTGAAGTTAAAGTTGAAACAGATGAATCAACTGATGAAGATCAAACTGAAGTTAAAGTTGAAACAGATGAATCAACTGATGAAGATAGTGAAAACGAGGATCAAGAAAAATCTTCTTAATTTCTTAATCCTTAAATTAGATTATGGACCAATCTCAATCTAGAAAAGAAATATTAGTTTCTATTAAAGAAAAAAAGAAGTTGAAATCAAAACTTTTCCTTATTCTACTTTTGATATCCCTTTTAGCAGCATTTGTACCAATTTCAAGTTATATGATTAATGTATGGGTCCCTTATCAAAAAACCGCTTTAAAGGTTGAAGATAAAGAATTTACAAGAAAAGACTTAGTGGATTTTATAAGATTTAATCAAAGGCTTTCAGAAGAACAAGGAAATCAATTTGACCTTGGTTCTTCACTTTTCCAATCCCTTCAACTTCTTGCAGAAAATGAAATAGCTTATCTTTATGCCACTGAATATGGTTTAACAGTAGATGAGTGGGAAATAGATGAAGCATTTTATTTAAAGTTAGGTTTTTATAATAATTTCACTTTAGATACTATAGAAGATGAAGAAGCTTTTAAAGAAAGAAAAATCCAATTTCTTAATCAAATTCAAATGGATGAAGATAAATTTAAAGATATTGTTAGAAAAAGTTTATTTAGAGAAAAATTGAGAAGAGAACTTTCAAGAGAAATTCCAACTTTTCAGGAACATAAATATGTATTTGAAATCGCATTAGAAGATATTTCTGAATCAAATATTAATAAAATACAAAAAGAAATTAGTTCAACTAATGATATTTCATCAGTAGTAAAAAAATATTCTATAGATCCAAATGTTATGAGAGGCTCAGGTGATTTCGGATGGATTCCTCGAGGAATTATGCCTGATTTGGATAATTTAATATTTGGTTCTAAAAATGATTCTCTAAAACCGAGAGAAATATCTGAGCCTTACATTGATCAAGAAAATTCTGTTTTTAAATTTTACGTTATTGGTGATTTAAAGGAATCTTACGAATTATCAGAGGAAAATTTTGAACAACTATCTAATAATGTATTAACAAATTTTTTTAATGAGAGAAGTCAAATTGTAGATATGCAATATGGATTAGACAATGAGACTTTTAATTGGATAAATGAAAAAGTACAAGTTGCTTCAATATTTAATATAGAAGACCAAGTCGATGATATTATTGAATAGTAATATTTACTTTTAAAGATGACTAAGTTATTGGAAAAAAATATATTAAACTAAAGACACATTAAATATTTTATTTAAGGTTCAAGAATTATGAATGGAATAATAAATAAATATAGAGATTATATTGACATTGGAGATGCCAAACCAATATCTATGGGGGAAGGTTCTACTCCATTACTTCATTCTGATTTTTTATCAAATAAAATTAATGCTGAGGTATACATAAAAGTTGAAGGATGCAACCCAAGCGGTTCATTTAAAGATAGAGGGATGGTTGTTGCAGTATGTATGGCTTTGCATAAAAAAAAGAAAGTACTTGTATGTGCCTCAACAGGAAATACAAGTGCATCAGCTTCTGCATATGCTGCAAAATTTGGCTTAGTGTCTGCAATCATAGTCCCTAATGGAAATATTGCAAAAGGAAAATTATCTCAAGCTATGGCATTTGGGGCGAAGATCATAGCGATCAACGGTTCTTTTGATGATGCTCTAAATATAGTAAGAAAATTAGAAAGTTATGATGAAATTGAAATAGTAAATTCTATAAATCCATATAGAATAGAAGGTCAAAAATCTGCAGCATTTGAAATATTAGACGATATTGGTGATATCGATTCTCTTTGCATTCCAGTTGGAAATGCAGGGAATATTACAGCTTATTGGAAAGGTTTTAAAGAATACTACGATAAATTTAATTACAAATTACCAAGAATGTATGGATTTCAAGCTGAAGGCGCTTCTCCAATAGTAAGTGGTAAAGTTGTAAAAAACCCAGAAACTATTGCAACAGCAATAAGGATTGGTAATCCAGCTTCATGGGAGAAAGCTGACGAAGCAGTTGCTGATTCTGAAGGAGGCATAAATGCTGTTTCAGACGAAGAAATTATTGATTCTTATAAAAATCTTGCAAGGTACGATGGAATTTTTTGTGAACCAGCTTCAGCTGCTGGAATTGCAGGTTTAATTAAAAATGTTGATAAATATAATTTTGCAGGTCAAAAAATAGTGTGTGTTGTTACAGGGAATGGCTTAAAAGATCCATCAACTTCTGAAAAGCACGTAAATTCAGAAATTTTTGAAGTTAGATCAAACATCGATGATGTATTGAAAGTTATAAATTAGAAGGATAAATTGTCTTACGAATTAAAAACTTTTACTGATTTTAGTGACGAACTGGAAAATTTGTGGACCTCTTTTCAAAACGTAAATGAAAATCCATTTTTAAATTTTAATGTCAATAAAAACTGGTTTAGTATTTTTGGGGATGAATTTAGATTAAAAATTATCTCTGACAGAGATAAGTTTATTGCGCCTATGGTTATAAAAGACAATATTGCTTATTTTTGTGGAGGAAAAGATCTTTTTGATTACCATGATTTAATTTACAGCAATAATATTGAAAAAGAATTTATAAAATCATTATTTGATGAATTGTTTGAAAAGGAAGATTTAAAAAAAATAGAACTCAACTCCATTCTTGATGATTCTAACCTTTCGAAAATAATTAAAAGTTTAGGAAATGATTATGATATTGAATTTATCAATGAAGATGTTTGCCCAATTATAAATTTGCCAGAATCGTTTGAAGCTTATTTATCAGGTCTATCTAAAAAAAATAGACATGAAATAAGAAGAAAAATTAGAAAATTTGAAAGTAATTTAGAGCACAAAATTATTGAATCTGATATTAGCAATATTGATTCTTTGATTCCCGAATTTTTTAGACTTATGAAGCTAAACCCTGAAAAAAAACAATTTCTTAATCCAAAAAGAATAAATTTTATGAGCAAAATAATCAAAGATTCAATTCAACATGGGTATGGATGTTTAAATTTTATCGAAATAAAAAATGAAATGGTGGCTTCTTCATTTTCATTTAAATCTAAAGAAAAATTGTTTGTTTATAATTCAGGGTTTAACAATGATTATTCAGAATACTCAGTGGGCTTATTAAATCACGTATACAACATAAGAAATAAAATTTTAAATTTCAAAGTAATTGATTTTTTGAGAGGCCCTGAGGAATATAAATATAGAATTGGTTGCGAGGATAGAAATCTGTTAACAATTAGTATAAAGACAAGTTAATAATGAAAATAGCCTTAATAAGTGTTCATGGTGACCCAAAATTACAAGCTGGCGGTAAAGATGCTGGAGGTATGAATATTTATATAAGAGAGGTTGTAGAAAAATTAACCAATTCTAATGTTGAAGTAGATATTTTTACTAGAGATCATAATAGAAAAAATGAAATTGAAGACCATTTCACAAATCTAAATGTAAATTATATTAAAGCTGGTAAGAGTTCCATTGATAAAGTAGGGATTTTTGATCATATAGACCAATTTGTAGAAGGAGTGGATAATTTTAAAAATCTTAATAATATTAGTTACGATTTAATTTTTGCACATTACTGGTTATCAGGAGTCGCTTCGCTTAAATTAAAAAAAATTTGGAAAGTTCCAGTTATAACTACATTTCATACTATGCAGGAAATAAAACAAGAAGCTTTCCCTTTTAATATTGATGACCCACAAAGAGAAGCCCAAGAAAAAATTGTTTCTCAAAAATCAGATGCTTTGGTAGTTTGGTCAAAACATGAAAAAAATTTCTTAACTTCTAATTACAAAGTAGACCCTAATAAGATTTATATAATCCCACCTGGAGTTGATTTGGACTTATTTAAGCCAATTAACAAAAAAGCGGCAAGGAAGGAAATAAACATCCAAAATGATTTAAAAGTTATTTTATTTGTTGGGAGACTTGAAAGATTAAAAGGATTAGATACTCTTCTCGAAGCATTGTCTATGATAGATCAAGATAAAATAAATCTTTTAGTTGTAGGAGGGCTCTATAATATATCAGAGGTTACGAGACTAAAAAAAATATGCAGTGATTTTAACCTTTTAGAAAAAGTTCATTTTATCGGATCAATCAATAGAAGTGATCTAAAATATTATTATAATTCTTCAGATATTTGTGTTTTGCCCTCCTATTATGAAAGCTTTGGTTTATCAGCCTTAGAAGCTGCTGCTTGCGGTGTACCTGTTGTGGCATCAAAAAAAGGTGGATTGTCGTCAATCGTAATTGATAAAAAAACTGGTTATCTATTGCAGTGGAGATGCCCGGGGCCATTTGTAGAAAAATTAGAAATTTTGCTTAAAAGTAAAGATTTAAGGAAATCAATGGGGGAGAATGCTAGGCAACATGCAGAAAAACTAAATTGGGGTGATTCAATAAATAGCCTGAAACAATTGTTTAATAAGTTGACCTCAAACTAGAGCTATGCTATTCTCAGTTCGTTTAAAACACGTTGAAAGAGAGTAGTACTAAAGTATTAAGTTTTAAGAAAATCGAGGTTTGATGTAACTCGTAACTTAACTTTGGGAACTCGCTCTGGAGTGGCAAAGATGAAACTAAGTAATTTTTGACGTTAGTTACGTAAAACTTAATTGAGAGGGGTATAAAAACCTAATCAAAGGTGGTACCGCGGGTTAATCTCGTCCTTTGGACGAGATATTTTTATTTAAAAGGGTAAAAAAATGAAAAAAACGGGAGCTCAAGTTCTCTGTGAAGGTTTGATACATCACGGAGTAGAAAAAATTTTTGGAATACCTGGTGGAGCAATACTTCCACTGTATGGAACTTTGTCCGAATATCCTGAACTTGACCATATTTTGGTACGTCATGAGCAAGGTGCTTCTCATGCAGCTGATGGATTTTCTAGAGTTAGTGGCAAAACAGGTGTTTGCTTTGCAACATCTGGGCCTGGAGCTACAAATTTAATAACTGGCATGGCAACTGCAATGATGGATTCTTCACCAATGATTGCAATAACTGGACAAGTTTCAAGACCAGGCATCGGTAAGGACTCATTTCAAGAAATTGATATCACAGGGGCTTCTCTTCCTGTAACTAAACATAATTATCTTGTAATGAACGCTCACGAAATTCCAAGAGTTCTTAAAGAAGCATTTATTATTGCAAATACAGGAAGGCCGGGTCCTGTGCTGATAGATATTCCAAGAGATGTTTTCATGGAAGAATTCGATTTTGATAATAAATTTTGGAATGAGCAAATTGAAATATTGGGTTATAATCCTCCAAAATTTGCTGATAATTCAAAAATTGATAAAGCTTTAAATTTAATACAAGAGTCTAAAAAACCAGTTATTCTTGCAGGTCACGGAGTAATAATTTCTAAGGCTTACAATGAATTGTTGGAATTAGCTGAAAAAGCACAAATTCCTGTAGTAACAACACTTTTAGGAATAAGTTCTTTCCCAGAAAATCATGTGTTGAGTTTGAGCTTTCCAGGTATGCATGGAGTGGCATGGGCAAGTCTAGCATTAGACCAAGCTGACCTAGTTATTGCAATTGGGAGCAGATTTGACGATAGGATTACTGGTGACACTTCAAGATTCGCTACTAAATCTAAAAAAATACACATTGACATAGACCCTGCTGAAATAAACAAGAATATCGAAGTCGATGTTGCTCTGATAGGTAATGCAAAAGATATCCTTCAACAAATGTTGCCAAAATTAAATAAGAAAACACATATTGATTGGTTAGCTCATATTGAAAAACTAAAAGCTGATCACCCTTCTTTAAAATTGAAGAATTCACCAGATTTAACTGGTCAATATGTTGTTAAATCATTATCAGATGAAACTGATGGGAAATCAGTTATTGTTACTGGAGTTGGCCAGCATCAAATGTGGGCAGCTCAGCATTATTCATATTGCTCTCAAAATTCCTGGATTTCATCAGGTGGCTTAGGTACTATGGGATTTGAAGTTCCTGCAGCTCTAGGTGCCAAGGTAGGTGCTCCTGAAAAAAACATTTGGTCAATAGCTGGTGATGGTGGTTTTCAAATGACATTATGTGAATTAGCAACAATTGTTGAAAATAATATTAAAGTAAAATTTGCGTTACTTAATAATAACCATCTTGGAATGATTACACAGTGGCAAGGAATGTTTTTTAATCAAGATTATCAAGCTAATGCTTATACCGCTAACCCTGACTTTGTTAAATTAGCCAACGCATATGGAATGAAAGCTCTAAGTGTTGATAATAATGAAGATGTCAGGCCAGCTATAAGAGAAGCTAATAACCATGATGGACCATTCTTAATAGATTTCAAAATTAAAAAGGAAGAAAATGTTTTCCCTATGATACCTTCAGGGCAAAGTGTAAACGAATTGTTAGAGGAGCCTGTTGATGGTAGCAACTAATACAGGTACAAGAACAGTCATTGCTTTGGTTGAAAATAAAGCTGGAGTACTTTCAAGAATTTGTGGATTATTTAGGCGACAGGGATTTAATATTTCGAGCCTAGCGGTTGGCAGATCTGAAAAAGAAGGTTTGTCTAGAATGACCTTTGTTGTAGAAGGCCCAGAAGAAGTAATTAGATTAGTGGCAGCAAAACTTGATAGATTAATTGAAGTGGTCAAGGTAGAAGATATTTCTGACTTAGATCATGTATATAGAGAGATGGTATTAATTAAAGTTTCAGCAGATAATGAGAAAAGAGGTGAAATTTTACAATTATCAAATATTTTTAATGTTAAAACTGTCGATGTTGGTTCAGATCAAATGACAATTGAGACGACAGGTGAATCAAATGAAATTGAGTCATTATTAGAATTACTTGAACCATATGGAATTATTGAAGTAATGCGAACAGGAAGAGTTGCAGTACTTAAAAGTAAAGAATGAAAGGATAAATCATGAAATTATTTTATGAAAAAGATATAGATAAAAATTTAATTGAGAGCAAAAAAATTGCTGTCTTAGGATATGGAAGCCAAGGCCATGCACATGCAAGGAATTTAAAAGACTCTGGAATGGATGTTGTTGTTGGGTTATATGAAGGAAGCAAAAGTAAAGAAGTGGCAGAGAATGATGGTTTACAAGTACTCTCAAATTCTGAAGCAGTTAAGCAATCGGATATTATAATGTTCTGTCTTCCAGATACAATTCAAGGAAAGGTATACAAAGAAGATGTAGAAGGAAATCTTTCTGAGGGCAAGACATTAATGTTCTGTCATGGTTTTAGTATATTTTATGAACAAATAAAACCGCCTGAATTTGTTGATGTTGCTATGATTGCTCCAAAAGGGCCTGGTCATATTGTTAGAAGAGTATTTGAATCTGGACAAGGAGTTCCGTGCTTAGTTGCTGTTTATCAAGATCATTCTGGAAAGGCGCAAGAAGTTGCTCTAGGTTATGGTTTAGGCATTGGGGGAGCTAGGGCAGGAATCTTAGAGACAACATTTAAAGAAGAAACAGAAACAGATTTATTTGGGGAGCAAGCAGTACTTTGCGGAGGGGTAACTTCATTAGTACAGAGTGCCTTTGAAGTATTAGTCGAGGCAGGATATCAGCCTGAATCAGCTTATTTTGAGGTTTTGCATGAATTGAAATTAATTGTTGATTTAATGTATCAGGGAGGTTTGGGAGAAATGAGGTATTCAATTTCAGACACTGCGGAATATGGTGACTATACAAGAGGTCCAGCAGTAGTTGATCCTTCTGTAAAAGAAAATATGAAGAAAGTTCTTGAACAAATTCAATCAGGTCAATTTGCAAGAGAATGGATTGCAGAAAATGATGAAGGTCTTCATAAATTTAATAGCTTAAGAAGTGAAAATGCAAGTCACCCAATTGAAGAGGTTGGAAAAAAATTAAGAAATATGATGCCTTTTTTAAAAAACCAAAGTTAATAAATTTATGGATAAAAATTCAGTAATAA
>MDTG01001376.1_pt1 | contig 12197 bp, 8 predicted proteins | sample 811421 | NCBI WGS metagenome assembly MDTG01 (sample SAMN05326645, study PRJNA326480) | marine metagenome | isolation source: seawater | place: Pacific Ocean: South East | collected 2011
CACTCATTTGAGCATTTAAATTTTTCAGTTCAGTTGATAATACAGCAAACCTCTCCTTTTGATTCTCTACCAGTTCTACCGGTGCGTTATCGATAAAACTTTTATTGGATAATTTAGTTCCCAGCATGTCTTTCTCCTGAGTAAGCTTAGTTATTTTTTTATTCAGTCTCTGAGTTTCTTCCTTCACGTCGATTAAGCCCTCTAGAGGAATCATTACTTTCAAGCTATCTAAAGTGAAAATAGATGATGGAGGCTCCTGAGAATCCATTTCTGCCCAAGTAATATTTCTAAGACCAGAAAGATGAGAAATATATAGATTAACTTTATCTAAATTCTCTTTGTCCTTGGATGAGTTTCCTTTAAATATGGAAGGAATTTTAGTTGACGGTTTTATTAATAGCTCACCACGAATGTTTCTGATGCCTGAAACTATATTTTTAAGCCACTCAACAGTAAAAAAATCTATTTGCGAGCTATGTTTAATTTTTTCTGGGTAATCACAGATCATTAGACTTTTTTTGTCTGATTTATGATGATCTTTAAACTGAATCCAAATTTCTTCAGTAATAAAAGGCATTAGAGGGTGAGCTAATCTTAATGTTTTTTCTAGCATGTAAACCATTGAGTTAACTACTTCGGATTTATTTGAATTATCTTCATTCAAGCTTATTTTATGAAGTTCAATAAACCAATCACAGAATTCATACCAAATAAACTCGTAGATTGCCTTTGTAGCCATGTCAAATCTAAAATCTTCAAAAGACTTATTAACCTTTTCTAAAGTTTCATTAAATTTTTCGTCAATCCAATTATCAATAATTGTTTCACTTCTGTTTTCCGAGATGCCAAATTCATCAATATTTAAGTTAATAAATCTTGCGGCATTCCATAATTTATTACAAAAATTCCTGTACCCTTCAACTCTTTTTATATCAAAATTGATATCTCTTCCTCCAGACGCAAGAGAGCAGAAAGTTAACCTTAAGGCATCAGTTCCGTATGATTTAATTCCATCAGGAAACTCTTTTCTGGTTTGCTTGATGATTCTCTCTTTCATTTTTGGTTGCATAAGGCCTTGTGTTCTTTTTTCGAGGAGAGCATCCAGGCTGATGCCGTCAATAATATCCAAAGGATCTAGCGTATTGCCTTTAGATTTTGACATTTTTTGCCCTTCAGAGTCCTTGATTAATCCATGAATGAGTATTTTTTTAAATGGAACTTCTTTTATAAAGTGAGTTGTCATCATTATCATTCTTGCAACCCAAAAGAAGATAATATCAAACCCTGTTACAAGCACACTTGTAGGATGGTATCGAGAGAGCAGGTTTTCTTTTTTAGGCCAACCAAGAGTTGAGAAAGTCCACAGTGCAGCTGAGAACCAAGTATCTAGAACATCTTCTTCACGCCTTAACTCTATGTTGCCTAAATTATATTTTGTTCGAACTTCCTCTTCAGAGTTACCTACAAAAATATTTTCATCCACATCAAACCATGCCGGTATTCTGTGCCCCCACCATAATTGCCTGCTTATGCACCAATCTTGTATTTCATTCATCCAATTAAAGTAAGTATTTTCCCAGTTTTTAGGAGTAAACTGAGTTTCATTTTCCTTAACGACCCTTACAGCTTCTTCAGAAAGTTTTTCTACATTAACAAACCATTGTTTGGTGAGTAATGGTTGCAGTACAGAGTTGCTTCTTTCACTTCTGGGTATTTGCACCTTATAAGGTTCGGTTTTATTTAATTGTCCTAATTCCTCTAAATTCTTTAGAATTTTTTCCCTTGCTTCTTTGATTGTGAGCCCTATAAATTTCTTAGGCACATTCTTGTTAAGGGTGCCATCAAAATCTATAATATTAATTAATGGAAGATTATGTCTTTTTCCAACCTCAAAGTCGTTAAAGTCGTGAGCAGGAGTAATTTTTACGCACCCAGTTCCAAATTCAGATTCAACATAATCATCTGCAATAATAGGAATTTCTCTATTTACTATAGGTAAATTAACTGTTTTGCCGACTAACTTTTTATATCTATCGTCTTGTGGATTAACTGCTAAAGCAGTATCACCCAGCAATGTTTCAGGTCTTGTGGTGGCTACAGTTAGTTTTTCGTTGTCTTTAGTAAAATAGTCTACGTACCATAAATAACCATTTTCTTCTTCTGAAGAAACTTCAAGATCAGAAAGGGCTGTTCCGAGAACTGTATCCCAATTTACTAATCTTTCTCCTCTATAAATTAGGCCTTCTTCATGTAATTTAATGAATACTTCTTTAACAGCAAGACTTAAGTCGTCGCTCATCGTAAAAGCTTCTCTTGACCAATCTACTGAAGCTCCAAGCCTTCTAAGTTGTTGAGTGATCGTGTTGCCAGATTTTTCCTTCCACTCCCAAACCTTTTTTTCAAATTGATCTCTACCTATGTCTTCTTTAGATACTCCTTCCGCTTCTAGTTGTCTTTCAACCACCATCTGTGTGGCGATTCCGGCGTGATCAACACCGACTTGCCATAGCACATCATATCCAGACATTCTTTTATGCCGGATAATTGCATCCATTAAAGTATTTTGAAATCCATGTCCCATGTGCAAGGTTCCCGTGACATTAGGAGGGGGAATCATGATACAGAAAGGCTCTTTAGATTCATCAGGTGTAGCTTTAAAGAAATCTGAACTTTCCCAATTTTTATATATCTTTTCTTCAGAAGAATTAGGTTCGTAGTTCTTTTTCATTTTTCTATAAATTTAATACTCAGACCCATTTCTTTACATTGAGTCCAAGTGTTAGCAGCTTTTTCCCGCATTTCACCACCATCCATAATTACTAACTGATAATAGTTTCTATACGTGTCTAAATTTTTAGGAAATTCAGGAGAAATATTTATTATTGCATCTGCACCCAGATTAAATTTTGTTCCTGGATAACCGATACGAATGATTTCATCAGAACAGTTATTTACTAAGTTGTGAGAAACCATTGAGTACTTTTGTTTTTCCCATAAAATTGTATCAAGTTGATTGGCTTCCTCAATGTTATTAGAGAAGATATCCAATTTACTAGATTGGATAAAATTTTCTTTCCCTAAAAGAACTTTATGCGCAAGTATTGCACTGAAGTCCAATGCCTCCTTCAAATTCTTACCTGAAGCTATAAAAGTAGCTTCTAGCATGATTATGCTTTATCAATTAGGTATTGACTAAGCAATGGCACAGGTCTCCCTGAACCTCCTTTTGCTGCTCCTTTATAACTTGCAGTTCCAGCAACATCTAAATGAGCCCAGGGATATTTATCCGCAAATCTTGATAAGAAACATGCTGCGGTAATAGTCCCGGCACGCCCACCTATATTGGCGATATCAGCAAAATTACTATCTAAATCTTTTTGATATATATCCCAGATAGGCAATTGCCAAGCTCTGTCAGATGATTTCTCACCCGCCTCTAGTAAATCTCTAGCTAATTTTTCATCATTACTCATTAATCCGGAAGTAGAGTAACCAAGAGCCATGATTACAGCTCCGGTGAGTGTTGCTATATCTACAACAGATATTGGTTTGAATCTTTCAACATAAGTTAGTGCATCTGCGAGAACCAATCTTCCTTCAGCATCTGTATTTAATATCTCTACCGTTTGACCCGACATAGTTCTTACAACATCTCCTGGTTTCGTTGCTTTACTACCAGGCATATTTTCGGCACTTGCAACAACACCGACAAGATTTATGGGTAGCTGCAATTCGGAAACGACCTGCATAGTAGCAATTACACTTGCCGCCCCACACATGTCAAATTTCATTTCATCCATTGTTGCCGGTGGTTTTAAGCTTATCCCTCCAGTATCAAATGTTATTCCTTTTCCAACAATTGCATAAGGTCTATCATCTTTTTTCCCACCTTGATAATTCATGGAGATTAATTTTGATTCCTGGGCGCTTCCATTTCCCACTGACAATAAGCAATCCATACCCATTTTTTTCATTTCTTTTTCGCCAAAAACCCTACAACTAAGGTTAGGGTATTTCTTAGCCGCTGCTCTGGAGCTTGAAGCTAAGTAGGAGGGAGTACAAACATTACCTGGAAGATTGGCTAGATCTTTTGCTACATTCATTCCCTGACCTATAGCCTGACCCGTTTTTAAACCTTTTCTTAATCTTGTTATATTTTGTTTGGAGTCTAGGGATATTGAAACTTTCTTAAGGTGATTAACTTTTTTATTTTTTTTATTTAATTTTGCATCATAAGTGTAAGCCTTACTTTCGATAGAAGTACCTAGTCTCTGAAGCAAATCAGAATCATTCATTTCTTTTGCTTCAAATTTTACTGAAGGCATACACACACTTCCGCTAACTGACTGTTTTGAAGTCAAACACCCCGTTATTGCTGAAGATATTTTGTCGATACTATCGCTGTTTAAGTTATTTGAGGTTTTCCCAAAACCCACCAAGAATATTCTGTCAGCAGAAGTTCCTTCGCTGGCTGCTATATAAGCGGTCTGTCCAATTTTTCCCTCAAATTCTTTCCTTTTAATGAGCTTTTTGATGACGCCATTTGTTGCATTATCGATATTTTGTGCCAAAGAATTTAAAGCTTTATCTTCATTTACTCCAACGACCAAAACATCTGTTTTTGCTTTTAAGATGTTTTTAGACAACTCTTGATTAATTGTTAAAGTAAGTCTTTTTTTCATTTTTTGTCCTTATTAAAATTTTTTTATATAACGATATTTTACCAATAATTAATAAAAGTAAACTTCTATAGAGAATATTAATCTAATAAAGAGTAGGATTAACTATTGAGAGTATCAAATATCAGTTTTATGATCTTAAATCGTTATTTCTTAAAGAGTATTTTCTCATATACTTTGACTATAAGCTTAATTTTTATTTTGATTATTGTTTCGTCAAGATCTATTCAATATCTAGAACAAGCAGCAAGAGGAGAAATAAACCCTGAAATAGTTTTTAGCATTATCTTATTTAGACTTCCCGAATTTTTGGAACTTATATTGCCTTTGGGTTTTTTCTTATCAATAATTCTTACAATAGGAAAATTTAGGGCTGAAAGTGAATTTGTGATCATGGAACAATCTGGATTTACTACAACTAAAGTTTACTCCTTGTTGTGCATTCCCCTATCCCTCATCATAATTTTATTATTTTATTTTTCTTCAACTCTTAATCCAGACTTAAACGTCAAAGTTAAGAATTTACTAAGTACAAAATCCTTAGAAGATACTTATAAATCATTAACACCAGGTAAATTCCATAAATTAAGCGAAGAAACGCTTTTATTTGCAAAGAGTAAAGATGAGAAGGGCTTAACCCAGATATTTTTTAGAATTAAGGATGATGAAAACTCCGAACAAGTATTAGTCGCCAATAGATTTCAACTAAATGAGCTATTAGAAGACTCTTTATTGTTTGAAGATGGCAGTGTTTATTTTAAAAATGAAAATAAGAATTTATCTTCAATTGAATTTGAGAGGTTTAAATTAAATAATGTTCTCTTATTAGATAAACCTCTTGCTTCAGAAGACCCTCCAGGAAAAAAGAACAGTATTATTTTGTGGCCTCTATCTTTATGCGTCATGACTGCATTAAGTATTTTTATTGCTGTTCCAATCAGCAAAACTTCTCCAAGAAAAGGAAGATATGTAAGGGTTCTCCCAGGGTTATTCATATTTTCGCTTTATTCAGGATTCTTGTTGAGCCTTAAGGGAAGTGAGGCGGACAAAATAGGTTCTTTGGTTCTAGTCCATATGATTTTCTTTGTTTTAAGTATATTCCTTAACTATATAAATTTTGTAAGGACGAAATGAATTTATTCTTCGGCGACTTAATTGAAAGGAATATATCTAAAAAGGTATTAGTAAGTATATGTGTAGTTGGAATTTCAATAGTCTTATTAGATTTTTTATTTAATTTAATTTCTGAAATATCAGACTTAACTAGCTCTTATCAGCTTTATGATGCTTTCCTCTATTGTCTATTTCTAATACCTGAATCCTTATATGAATATCTATCATATATCTGCTTACTGGGTGCATTAATAGGACTTGGTAGCTTAAAAGAAGAAGGAGAAATGATAGGGTCTAAAGTATTAGGTAAATCTAATTTAAAAATGGCAATTGCCTCCATGAGACCCGCTTTAATAATTATAGTAATTGGGTTTATTTTCCAGGAAATAGCTTTACCTTCTATTTCACAATCTAATGAAGAAACTAGATTAATAAAGCAAAATAAATTCACATCAGACGAAGGTTATTGGTTTGCTTCTGGCTCATCCATAGCCACTTTCAAGTCTTCACCCAGCAGAAAAATTATCAACGAGATAACAATTTACGAGTTAGATGAGTATGAAAGCATTAAACAAATTATTTATTCAAAGACTGCAATTAAACAAGAGGGGACATGGACTTTATTTAATTTGCAGATAGAGGACGTTATTACTGGCTCAATAGTGACAGAAGAAAACAGATTGTGGAAAAATGCGCCCAATCAAAAAGATATGCGACGGATACTGTCACCAGAATATTTTTCAATATTAGAACTTAACGAAGCAATTGAAGAGGAAGTTTCCGCGTATAGAAAGAATTCACTCTTATTAGAATATTGGAGAAAGATTTTTCACCCTGTTATCTCTATTTTTCTTATTTTGCTAGCAACTTCTTTTATATTTGGTCAAATAAGGGATCATAATCTGGGCCAAAGGCTCTTAATTGGTATTGTATTTGCTTTCTCTCTTGATATTATTCAAAACCTTTTCGAGAGCATGGCTGTTGTTTCTTTTGTGGAGCCTCTCATGGCAGTAGCCCTGCCATTGGTATTTATTCTAATGTTAACTTTTTTTGTTTGGAGGCCTAGTTAATTTTGCATATCCTTGTATTTGTTACGACATCAGATAAGGATTTTTTTTCTTTGTTGAGCAAAATATATAAGTAACCTAAACCAAAAAATAGAAATGAGAATGTTGAGAAGGCACATCTAAGAAGGCATATCCTTAAAGAAAGTTTCTCCTCAGATATTAGCTTAATTTTCCAAGCTTGCATTCCCAGAGTCTGGCCATTATTTGCAAGCCAAAAATAAGAGTAAAAAACAGGCCCGGATAGAACAGTAATCAATAGCTGTATAAAGTCGGCTATCTCACCAGCGACAGGTGTGCCTCCATTAATCATAACTAGAAGTAGGGTCAGTGAAAAAATAATGCCTAGAATAGCAAGTGAATCATAAACAAGAGAAAATATTCTTATAAAGAAGCCAGCATTTTCCATAATTATTTGGATAAGGTAATTATTTTGATTATTCTATACAAACAAGAAGGAACTATTATGAATGAAATTACAAAGTCTAGTGATAATTATTTTTTTGGTCATCCAAAGGGTCTGGTTACTCTCTTTTTGACTGAGATGTGGGAGAGAATGTCCTTCTATGGAATGAGAGGGTTGCTTGTTCTTTTTATGACAAGAGAAGTTATAGAGGGAGGGTTAAATTTAGATCCGGTAACAGCCATGGCAATTTATGGCATTTATGGCGCTTCAGTTTATTTTTTATGTGTTCCAGGGGGCTGGGTGGCAGATAAGATATTTGGAGCCCAAAGAACAGTTCTTTACGGAGCGGTAATAATTACGTTAGGTCATTACGTCTTAGCAATCCCGTATGAGAAAACATTTTTTCTTGGCTTGGTGCTTGTATCAATTGGAACTGGTTTATTGAAACCAAATATATCTACTATAGTGGGACAACTATATAAACCTGGCGATCTGAGAATCGATTCTGGATATACCATCTTTTATATGTCCATAAATATTGGAAGTATGCTTGGTTTTTTAGTTTGTGGATATTTAGGAGAGAAGGTCGGATGGCACTGGGGCTTTGGCGCCGCTGGAGTAGGGATGACTTTCGGAGTAATTCAATATATTTTTTCAAAAGATTCACTAGGAGATGCCGGGTTAGTTCCTAGCCTTGAGGAAGGAGAAGATCAATCAAGGTATTTCTCAAATTTTTTAATTGGTTCTATTCTTTTATCATGTTTAATTATCTCTGCTTTTTTAGGTTTATGGACTATTGACCCGCAAGTTTTGAATCAACTAATAGTCTATTTAATATTATTCGTAGCCGTTTTTTACTTTGTGTATTTGTATTTATTTGCAGGTTTAAATAAATTAGAAAAAGGTAACATTTCTATGTTGCTATTATTGTTTATAGGTTCGGTTCTATTTTGGGCTGGGTTTGACCAAGGCGGTTCTTCATTAAATCTTTTTGCCAAGGATTATACTGATTTGTTTATATCTGGTTGGGAAATGCCTGCAACATTTCTTCAAGTTGCAAATCCACTGATGGTAGTTATTTTTGCACCATTTTTTGCAGCTTTTTGGATTAATTTAGGAAAACGAAATCTAGATTTAGATACGCCTCAAAAATTTGCACTTGGGTGCTTTTTAATGGCAATTGGTTTTTTTGTAATGATTTTTGGTGTAGAAGTCGCTCTAGAAAATGAGAAAGCTGGTGTTAAGTGGTTATTACTAACTTACCTTTTCCACACTTTAGGTGAGCTATGCTTAAGCCCCGTAGGGTTATCTGCTACCGCTAAATATTCTCCAAAACGATATAAAGGACAAATGATGGGAATATGGTTTTTGTCTTCTTCCTTAGCTGCTGGTTTGGCAGGGCTTTTAGCAAGTAAATCATTTGAGTCAGGAATCTCTAGTATGCCGGATTTATTTACCCAAATAATAATCGCTTTATGTGCAGTTGGAATATTATTGCTTGTATCCAATAGGTTTATTAAGGCAACAGAGTTAACAGAAGAGGATAAAGGAACTATTTAAAAGTAGAGTTAGATATTTGAAACGAGTTTTATCAATATTGTTTTATATATTTTATTTAACTCATTAAGATCTTCTTTTCTAACACTTTCGTTAACTTTGTGTATGGAAGCATTTCCTGGCCCAAGTTCAACAACTTGAGATCCAGTAGGGGCAATAAATCTACCATCTGAAGTGCCTCCATCTGTAGTACATTTAGGATCCATACCTGTTACTTCTTTTATTGAGTTTTTTACTGCTTCAATAAGGTTTACTTCAGAAGTAAGAAAGGGTTTTCCGCCGATAACCCAATCAATTTCATACTGTATAGGATATTTATTAATGATCGACTCAACATCGTGTCTTATTTGATCTGCAGTTGTTGAAGGGGAGTGACGTACATTTAGATCTAGCACAAGGTTGCCTGGAATAACATTTGTGACACCAGTCCCAGAATTTAAATTGGAAATTTGTAAAATACTATCTTGAAATTTACCTGTTTTGTCTTTCCAATTGAGCTTTGAGAGTTCCGCAAGAGCTTCCGAAAAATTATGAATAGGATTACTTGCTTTGTCAGGATAGGCCACATGACCTTGTATACCAATGACGTTTATCTTTGCTGAGATTGAGCCTCTTCTGCCGATTTTGATTACATCCCCAACTCTGTTATCAGAAGTCGGTTCTCCAACTAGACACCAAGTTATTTTTTCACCTTTTTGTTCAAGATACTCAACTACTTTACAGACTCCATCAACAGCAGGACCTTCTTCATCACTAGTAAGTAAAACACCAATTCTTCCAGTTAAAGATGGTTTCTCTTCTAGAAATTCTTCTATCGAAGTTACAAATGCTGCGACACTACTTTTCATATCTGCTGCACCTCTGCCAACCATTAAAGGGCCTTTATCTGTGGCAGTAAAAGGGTCACTTTCCCATTCTTCTAATGGACCTGTTGGAACTACATCAGTGTGGCCAAGAAAAACAAAAAGAGGGCCTGAATCTCCAAAAGTAGCCCAGAGGTTATCTACATCTCCATATTTAAGATGTTCAATTGAAAAACCGATTTTACCAAGTCTATCTGCTATAAGATTCTGACAACCTGCATCATCAGGCGTTATAGATTTCTTTGATATAAGTTCTTTTGCAAGGTCAATAGTGTTGCTCATCTTACAAGTTAATCATTTTTATGCAGGACCTCATTTAGAACCACGCTTTTTTTATTTGGTTTGCACTGAATTGATCCGGATAAGGAATTCCTAATAAATAGGAGATCGTTTTGGCCTGACAGGGATGAGGCTTTGACAGTTTCTGTAAGATCACCCTTAGAATTTATAAGTTCAACTTTTGATCCACCAGTTAAGTACAATCCGGCTTCAACTATGCATCTATCGCCAAGAGGTATGCCCAAGCCTGAATTGGCACCCAATAAACAATCTTCTCCAACAGATATTTTTACCTCATTTCCGCCGGATAATGTTCCCATAGTTGAGCAGCCACCTCCTAAGTCAGAATTATTCCCAATAACAACTCCTGCAGATATTCTGCCTTCTATCATAGCTACACCAAGTGTACCTGCATTAAAGTTAACAAAACCTTCATGCATAATTGTCGTTCCTTCCGACAGATAGGCTCCTAATCTCACACGTGAACTGTCAGCAATTCTTACCCCTGAAGGGATTATGTAATCAGTCATACAAGGAAATTTATCAACAGACTTAACAGAAATTTCACCTTTAGTGGATCTCCATAAATCTATATCTTGAACATCTAAGGGACCTAGGTTAGTCCAAGCAACATTTGGTAAAGAAGCGAAAATACCATCTAAATTAATTGTATTTGGTTTTGAAACCCTTAAAGATAGAAGATATAGTTTAAGATAGGCATCACATATATCTGATATTGCATTATCCTCCTCCATAGAATGCATAACTAATTGTTGGTTGTCATTTAGGGTTAATTTCTTAGAAATACTATTTAGATATTCTTTAGAATCTAGAGATCCTTCTGCCATGCCTTTCAAACTTTCATATCCAAGATTTTCTATATTAATTGTGTTAAGAAACTCTTTATCTTTGTTTGCTATGAAGTGATATCTTACGTCTAACATATCTCCAGCAGAATTCAGTGTTGTTACACCTATAGCGGCTAATGGAAAAATATTCATTAGGGCATTATAAGTTCAGCTTGGATGAAGTGATAGGTCAAAAAGTTTATTTGAAGTCTTGTAAAGTTATATTTACTGCTGAGAAAGCTTTGATAACTGTCTCAATATCATGAACTACTGCTAATCTTAAGAAACCTTTGCCTGGATTATGTTTCTCTATCTCTTTTCCTAAGTATGACCCCGGAAGGCTCATAACACCTTGTTTGGCATAAAGAGAAACTGCAAAATCTTGATCATCACATGGAAGCTTTAACCAGATATAAAAACCTCCATTAGGTCTTATGATATTTTCAGAAGAATCAAAGCATGAGATTGCAGCTTCATATTTTTTATCGTATTCAATTCTATTCTCTTCTACATGACTATTATCATTCCATGCCCAGGCACTAGCCATCTGAGTCGGCAATGATAATGTCACGCCATGGTAGGTTCTATAAAGACTAAGTTTCTTTATTATTTCTTCACCTGCGCATATAAAACCTGATCTAAGACCGGCTAGGTTAGATCTCTTTGAAAGACTATGAAAAACTATAGATCTTGAATCTTTTCTGGTTATATCGTCACACTCAAGAAGTCCTATTGGAGGCCTAGAGGAGCTCTCATAAATATCTATGTAACATTCATCAGAACACAATAAAAAATTGTATTTTTCTGCTTTGTTGAGTAAAAAATCGTATTCTTCTTTTGTTAAACAATAGCCGGTAGGATTAGATGGAGAACACAAGATTAGTAGCTGGCAATCCTTCCATACACTCTCCGGAATGCTTTCAAAATCTGGTTTGAATCCCTCTATCTCTTTAGAGTTAACATAATAAGGCTCGGCACCTGCCATAATTGCTGCGCCTTCATAAATTTTATAAAAGGGGTTAGGCAATATAACTTTTGGATTGTTTTGCGAGGTGTCTATGGAGCATTGAATAAAAGAGAATATACCTTCTCTGGTACCAGAGACAGGCAATACATTTCTATTTGGATCAACATTGTTAAAGGAAAATCGTTCAATCAACCAGTTGCAATAAGCCTCTCTTAGCTTGTATTCACCAATTGAAGTTGGATACTTAGAATAAGATAAAGCACCATTTTTTATGATATCAAGAGCTTCTTCCGGAGGATTGCCTTTAGGCTCACCAATGTGCAGGCCTATTACTTCGTTAGAATCTGTTTTTACTCCTTTTATTAATTCAGACAGATACTGAAAGGGATATTCTGTTAGAGAGTCTAAATGTTTGTTCATG
>MDTG01091472.1_pt1 | contig 12197 bp, 6 predicted proteins | sample 811421 | NCBI WGS metagenome assembly MDTG01 (sample SAMN05326645, study PRJNA326480) | marine metagenome | isolation source: seawater | place: Pacific Ocean: South East | collected 2011
ACCCTGATATCGATGCACTCCTGCCTTGGAACTTCAAACATTAACAACATCGCCCTATGGGTTCATGGGGCGTTTACCTTTTGAAAAGGGTAAGCATCGAACCGAAAATATATAAATCTCTAACAAATCCGGCATTTTAACCAAGGTTTTGGTAAGAACGACACGTACCTTTGATGTAAAATATCTGTCAGATTTTTTCGTTATTGAGCGTTGTTTTTTACAGACTTGATATTTTAGAGAGTAATTTTTGGGGCTAATGAACTGGCTTAATCCCCACAAATAAATATTACTCGTATAAGGTTGATTGAACCTATGTTTTGGAGTGAGTAGTGAGATTAAGTTGTCGGTTTATTTTAGCCAATCAGCTCAAGCATGAGCACCTGCCGTATCTTGTGTTGCCTGAAAAAATATCATGGCACTTACGGGCTTATAAAAACGCAAGTGACATCCATTCCTTGTTACCCGCTTTATTACAGCTTTCTCTTGAATCAGTGAGTAAAAAAGATGTGTCGACATATCTTGAGCGTTTAAAAAGGGAGCTCAAAAGGGGGCAGTTTGTAGCACTATCAATATCTCCTCTTTCTTCGCCTGCGTCGTCGGTACAATGGAATAGCACACCGGTGTTGGCAAAAAAAATCGCTGAACTTCAAGGTGCTCCGGCATCCTATCAAAAAGCGAGCTATAAGCCGATCACCGATAACACCACTTTAGCGCGCAATATTACCTATGTACCCACCGAGCCGACTCCTGAGCATAAAATCGTGATTGAATTTGCTGGGCAATGGAACAATACACCGGCTTATCTATCGCTGAGTCAGGAGGCTAACCAAAATAAGGCTAAGGCCAGCCCAAAGCGTGATAATACGGCCTCTCACCGAAGCCTTGCCATTTTTAAGGACCTTGAGGCTGAGAGCAGAAGTTTGTATATCAATATACCCTGTTCGGGTTTATCACCCATTCAGCTTAAATTAGCCGATGATATTGAGCCAGTTGAAAAAGGCACCCAAATGGATGAGTGGGATAATGTATTAATCCCTGTTTTGCCTGTACTTAAGGAAAACCGTGGTATGGCATTACGCGACAAGGGCTATATCTATATCGTCTGGAACAATAAGATATGGCGAGAGCTGGCCGTTCAGCCTAATGGTTATTTCCGTGATATAAACCTTGATTATTATCAGCAAAAAGAATGCGCTTACCGTCATCTTAATGTTGATGTGAGTACACTTTTTCCCGACCATCATTATGGATCGGAGCCATTTGAAATCAAACAAAATGGAAAAGTGGTTTGTCGAAGTGAGTTGTCAGAAAATGAAACGGAGCGAGTGTTTGGTTTAATTGAAGAGGAAGTTGAATTTGTCTTCCCGAACTTAGACATCGAGCCTATCACGTTAAAAACGCTGCCAAGCCCTCAGAAAGTCGGCCAATGCAATCAACGCCAAGCTGATGGAATGCCACTGCCACACATTTGGGTCCCCTATGTGCTCAAAGGCGAGGTTCAGGATTCACTATTTTTGCACTACAGCGAACAAGCTTTAAATAATGATCAAGTGGCAGCCCTTGAAGCGGACCCTGCTTCTTGCGCAATCCCGCTCAATGATTTGGCCCAATATAGCGAGCGCCAAGCTTTTTCTGAATCGGAAGGAAACATTCTGCGCCTCACGCATCCCGCGCAAGACGCAAATGGAGAAGCATTACTCAGCGCGCAGCAAGAGAGTAATATTGCAGGCGTTAAGTTGCCTAACTTGGGCGGACTAGTGATTGAGTACAGCGAAGAATTGGGGGTGGACGAAAGTGATGATTTCTTTGAACTGAAAAACGCTGAATTTGAGTGGTCTTCACGTGCGTACTTCCGCTCTGCTGCGACCAATGACCGTGGTAATTTGATGCTTAGATTTTCTGCGCCACCACCAGAGGTCAAACAGGTGGATATTATACGTTCAGCGCATAGCGATCATGGTCGTGGCGTCCAGCATTACGTACTCGTCGAAAGCAATGTGTCTGTCTCAGAACTTATAGGATAACAAAAATGAAAAAATGGCTTATCGGCTTGATGTTGGCCACCCAGTTGGTTGGGTGTGGTGCTGAGTCAGCCCCAGAAAATACGCCGTCTACTCGTCAATATACGAAGCAAGAATTGCATCCAGAACGCCACTATGTGACGGAAAGCAATTGGTATGAAATGGTTGAGAGCGAAGATCTTTATTATAAAGACGGCGTCAAGCGTGCTCAGATCCAACCCTTTCCCAAGTATTATGTTTATCGCGCTAAAGAGTGGCCGAGAGAAGATCTCAATGATACCAGCTCTTATGATTTGCCCCGCGTTCAGTTTTATTGGGCTAATATGGGCGATAAGCACGACCCTATGTACACCTCGTATGAAGGTCAAACCAAAATCTGGAGCATGAAAACCGATGGTACCGACTTGCGTTTAGTGTTGGATAATATGACCGCAGGCGGCTATGGAAAAATGGTGCGTTCGCCAGATAACCGCTACCTTGCGTATGGCAACGGGGACGAGAAGCGAGTTTATGATTTAAAAACAGGTGAGACGTTTTCATTAGCCCACGGCTACGGTATGCCGCGCTTTGTTTGGACCGAAGACAGTAGAACACTGTATTTTACCGATACCAGACGCCTTATTTATAAATGGGATATTGAAACCAAAGAAGTAGTGTCGTCTGACCTTAAGATGACAGATACGAACGTATTTTATGAAGGAAACTTACACTCAGTAAAAATTTTTGGGGTGATAAAGTATGTAGGGCGCTCGAATCAAAAAATGAAACAGGCTTCTTGGGGCAAAGAGCTTAGTGTCGCTGATGCCAGATCTTTAGACCGTTCCATTAGCCCAACAGGCAAGTATGCGTGGGGGCTAAGTAAAAAATATGTTTTTAAAGCTGACATAGAGAAAGGAACGGCGCAAATGATGAAATCAACCATGATGCCTTATATTTTAGGCCTCAATGGCCGTTTTGGTGGCAGCAAACATATGACCACCTTTACCGTAAAAGACTATCAAACGGGTAAGGCATGGCAATGGCGGCCATTGGGAACAAACCGAACGCTAGAGCATAATAGCTTGTACAATGCGTTTGCCAATAATGGTCTCTGGTTTAAGGAGGCGAAGTAATGGCTAAACAATATTTGGATGACTACTTTTTATTTGGGACTTACTTTAAACAGTATAGAAATGACGATGATCAGATGGTTTTTGACGATTGGCATCAATCCTCAGATTTAACGTCAGAAGAAACGCTCATCGAAAAAGTTCGCCCGATTCCTTACGCACCAGTGATGGTCAATGCACTGGCGGAGGAGGATAATCGCCAGCTTTGGGGCACGAATAAGATTGGTAAACTGATGAACTTAGGTCTTGGGCAGCCAAGCACCGATAGCCTAGTCCCTGAGCCAGATAACCAGCAAGCGGCCCCAGCCCATGATCCCATCCTATTGCACCATGGCTCACGGGTAACGCGCCTGAACAATCCAAGTTATGAGCTCAGCTTTCCGCCCGTTAAACTGCTGGCGCATTTAATCGGTAATACCGCGATTTCAGTCACGCAGTTAGGTGGCGCCCTGAAATCTTTGGCCAAAGAGGTATCACCTACATACCATGGGGTAAGCTTTACTCCTACGCAAATATTGCCAAGTCAACTGGCACCTGCCTATCAAGCCAGCACTGGTAGTGATCTGACGGATGATGAGAAAGCGTATAATACTTGGCGAAAAGAGAAAATGGCCAGTCCAGAGACACCGATTAAGGGGTTTGTGGTACCAAGCTATCATACGCTTGCTGTGGTATTTAGTGACCCTCTTTATAGCGGTGTCGAGGTCTCGCTGATTCGGCCCATTAAGGAGATTGACGCACAGAACCCAGGTGCCGCTACTGAAGAACTGGTGGCGAGTGCCTGGGTATCCAAATTGGAGAGAAAAAGTAATCAAGATTATTTGCCGTGTGCCTTATTTAATCTTGATCCTGAAGAGATAGATAATGGCTTTTATTTGCTGCGGATTAAGTTTTGGCAAACAGAATACGAGCAAGCAAATCAAGGTGCCAAGCTTCCAGATAGTGTCACAAAAAGTAACCTCAGTCATAACTTTAGTTCCAGAACTGGTATTGAAAGTGATGCACAAAATGTCTACTCCTATGAGCTGCATGAACGCTTGGTTTTTCGTGCCAACGGCGGGCTGGGTAAAATAGCCTACGTGTGTGGGGACATGCTGTCGCTTGAAGAATTGATTATCCATCAGTTTCCTAATCAATTGCCGGAATATAAAGACTACGTTAGCGAAGGTAAGTTTTATCACGCCGATGCCGTGGCAGGCATTGGCGCATTTTCTCTTTCAACTCAAGCCATCAAAACGTATGACGCGCTCACAAACGATGTGAGCTTGATGGATGGCCTCGAGTTTATGGGTTCACCGGGTGAAATTGCCGCCACCATAGGCAATGCGTTTAAAGATAATATCGATCAAGCGTTTATCCCTGACATTGCGATTGCTGGTGTTGCCTTTAGAGAAGCGGTATCGGCCAATCGAGAGGCGTTTAAAACTTGGAGGAAAGCCCAACGTATTGCTGGTCGTTTTGCTCGAGAAAATTTGACCATTGAACAATCGCTGGCGCTGATTTTCAAAAAAAAGGTGTTTGATAGCGCTTACCTAAAGCGTGAGTTCGCCGTGGTGAAAGAGCTCGCTAGGACTAAACAATATCAACGAGTTGTTGGACGTTTGTCAGAATCATGGGGGCTAATAACCACGAAAGGATTGCCGGCCATTAACACCGTGACCGAGGTGATGAATGCTTATAATGACTATCAAACATTTTCTAAAATGAAAGACGACGCCGACAGTGCTTTTGAGCAGCTTGAGCAGTTGTCGAAAAGTTACATTGAACAGATAACCTTTGTGCGTAAATCAGACGGCAAAGATACCTGGCAGGAAAAAGCAAGCTCATTACAAAAACAGCTTGGCGAAGATGCGCGTATTCGTGTCGATAAACAAGGCATTGCTGTACATCTTAACTTCCAGTTCAACTCGGCTGATGTCAGTAATCAACAGCAGCCCCTGAACACTAATTTTCCCGACCTTTGTAAGAAATTGTGCCTATTGTTAGAGAGTAACCAAAGCTATCAGGTAGTGATTGAGGGGCACGCAGGGCCAATTGGCAGTGAGAAAAACAATCAAAAATTGTCCAAGGAACGAGCAGGAAAGATTACAGAAAAAATATTGAGCTTTGCTAAAGATAGCCAAACGTTAGAAAAGCGCATTCATTGTCACTATTTTGGTAGTGCGCGTCGCTACTATGACGATGAAAGTCAATATCATGACCACAATAATCGCTCTGACAGTGCAGATATTGCCATTGACCGCAGAGTAGAAGTGCGTTTGGTGGTTCCTGATTTTGCTATTTCTTTACCACCAAGCCGGACGGGAGCACTCAAATTAGAAAGCGCCCATCAGCTATGGCAAAGCTATTTGATTGACGTCGACAAACAGCAAAGTGAGATGTTGCAATCGGCCATAGGTGCGTTGTGTGGTGTCGGTATGTTTACGCCATTTGCTCCAGCTGCAGGCCTCTATTTTATCGGCTCAGCGAGCTTAGATGTGTTAGATACGAGCTTCACTTTGCTCGATGAACTTTACGGCACGCGTGTATATTCATCGTTTAAAGAGGCTTTCGAGAAGAAAAGTGACCTCAACACACTGGGCAAAATTAACCGCAAAATCATTCATCAATACCTCAGCATCAACGAAAAAATTGAAGCTAAAGAACTCAATGCCGAGCAGTTAGCAAAGCATTTAGATAATCAAGACTTGCCCAAAGAATTGCTGAAGCGCTTTCTTTTGAGAGCCTATGCCATCAATAGTTTGGTTGAGCTTCTGACGCGTATCCATTTCAAGGAAACCTTCAGTCTTTTGGCAACACGCGAAAGTATTGTAAAAGATTACCAACTTGACCAGTTCATTGAAACTTACGTAATGAATGATAACTGGGAGATCCCCGAACACAATTACAACACACTCGCACAAAACTGGCTTAACCGTTTTTCTATGTCGTCAAATAATTACAGCTCTTATTATTTTAGTCGCAAGGGCATCGGTGGTGCATTCCACACTGGGTTTCCTGTTCAGACCGCCGTATACCTCGATAAAGGCGAAAAAGCGCTCGAGAATTTCAGCAAAGACTTTGACCTGTCGAAGCCTGAATTGACGGCGGCTGATGTTGGGTTTAGTCGTCTATTAGTGTTTGATGACCTTTCAAACACTTGGCTTTCTCACGCCGATTGGTTGAAGCAGCAAGGTGCTTTGACTACACCAAGTGCAGGGAAAATAGGGCCATTTACTCGGGTTAAAATTCAGGTCCTGCTCACCGCAGCGGCATCGAATGACAGTAAAACGCTCTTTCACTGCGACCTCTCTTATGAGGTGTCTCGCTTGTTGTTTGATATTGAAGGGCCTTCATACAGTTTACTAATGGGGCCAAAGCAACTGGATGAACTTACTTTGCAAGATAGGCCGCTTAAGAATTATTTTGACGAACAAGGCAAGGAAACATTAACGGGGTTTGAATTTGAGCCGACGTATTGGTTTGGCTCGTTAGAAATACCGGGGATAAAACCGTTATATCAAACTAATCTTGTTGAGGACGTGCGTTCACTTGTCAATGAAAATGGCGCGTTTGATTTGTGGGTTGAAAGCAATGGCGCTCATCAATTGGAATATCTATTTAAACTCAATGGTAAGATTGTTCTTGCAACAAACCCGGATAAACCAGTACTGACCTTGACTCAAGAAGTTCCGGCTAGGGATGCCCGCTTTGATTATGGCGTGTTTGATGAATCCCAGAGTAAAGCGCTATTTGATGGCCAGTATATGCAGAACGTGCGATTGAAAGGTTCCGACCTCTTGATTGAAGACTTTATTACTAGTCCATCGATTAACAAAAGAGAAAATACACCACCAATTGTCGGTGGAGACTTGATATTGCTCCCTGCACTGAAAGTCGGCTCTGAACTGAAATTTTTCAAGCAAGGTACCCGCGCTTCAATGTCGCTTGAGCAAGGTGTCGCCTTTGATAGCGATAGTTTCGATTGGTTGACAGAAACCCCCTCATCACTCTACATTGCTGTGATCTCCGATGAGTTTGAGAAAGAAACCTATCAAACCATGCACCTTGATCCTATGAGTGTCCCTGTCGAGATACAGCTTGGTGGCCTTGATAAATGTGTGGGACCACGTATGGTCAGTCGAATGCAGTATGTCGGTCAGGCTGATATTGGGATAGAGGAACCAGCTTCTAGTCCTTATGCAACACCAACTTATATGATGAGGTGGAAAGACAGTGCGACCGAAGAGGAAGTGAATCGTCTGGCATTAGATGCCGATCTTGTCAGCTTTGCTGGACAAGCATTAGAGCAAATCAGCCAAGAGCGTGATGCTCTAAAAGACAAACTTATGGGGCGCGTTGAGAAATTTGTTCATGTAATGAAGTTTGAGCTTGCTTACGTTGCGCCGAATGGGCGAAAAGTAGATGGTCTACGTCCTTTTGGTGACATTGTTTCAAAGGATGGACTGAAACGTTCGGAACTGACGGTGCTTAGTGTTTCTCAGCGTGATGTTGCGGCGGAGTTTGAACTGTCGATACAGCCTATAGAGCTTCCGGCATCAAAGTCCTCTGCTTCTGGTATGCCATGGTCACAGAATATTGAGCGCGAGCAGATATATAATGAATCAGCCGCACGCTACTGGAACACTCTTGACGAGAAAAAACGCAGCGAGTGGTTAGAAAATTGGATTACCAAAGAAACGGTGACACTTGAAGCTCCCGTCACAGAGCTTAAGGTATAAACCATAAAGTAAGAAGACAAGGACTAAAACTCAAAAGCAGCACCTCGTTATGATGTGCTGCTTTTTTCTTCACCTTATAGCTACCAGAGAGATTTTTCGGCACTTTCTAATCTCACGATAAACTTAATTTACTTTGTTTCTCATAGTAATTAGCGAGTCGTGTTCGCAGCTAAAAATTGAAACGATTACCTAATCATAGAAGGCAGTTAAATGATGCCCCCTGAATCCTTTGAATATGCGATTTATGTGAATTTAAATTCAAATAGATCATCTCGATACATTGTAAGAGCTAAACAATTAGAGCTTTTAATCTAACCAATTTCTGTCCAGAACCGATACAGTTAGCACTTTCAAACACGAAAGTGCCCCATTCTAAGTTTACTCTGCTTGGCTTCTCGCTTCGTTAAATCTTCATTTGTAGTGGCTTTGGTCTAGCCGCGACTATTGAGCTTCTCTTTCTGGGCTAGCGAGACGGACGGTTACTCAGCCTGCAAAGCTTGCTCCGCCACATATCAATACGTTAGCGTGATTTTTGGATGGGAGTCCATGTTCGCGTAGGGTATCCTGTAACAGTTGGTAATCTTTTTATATATGCGTATTGAAGGAAACGTAGCGATGTACATCGAAAGAGTTAATATTTACAACTATAAATGTTACTACGGAAAGTTCTCTATCGAGTTTAACAAAGGTGTGAATATCCTTGTTGGAGATAATGGCTCAGGAAAATCAACCATCCTTGAAGCAATTCATTTGGCTCTTAGTGGAATATTACACGGCAAATACTTAAAGAATGAACTAAGCCAGTATTTATTCAATTGCAAAGCGGTGTCTGAGTACCTAGGCCAAGTGAACGATGGTGGTAGTACTACTTTACCTGAAATATGCATCGAGGTTATTTTCGACAAAGACAGTGTCCCTAAATTTAAGGGAACAGGAAACAAAGAACGGAGTGATGCTTGTGGCGTGTCATTCAAAGTCGAATTCGATGATACCTATGCAGAAGAGTACTCTGAGCTCATAAAGAGTGGAGGGAATCTTAATACACTACCTATTGAGTATTATAAGGTTTCATGGACATCCTTCGACAGAGATTCAGTTACGTCTAGAAGCATCCCTATTAAGTCTGTTCTAATCGACTCATCCTCAAACAAGTACCAAAATGGTTCAGATGTATACATTTCAAGAATCATCAGAAACGAGTTGGAGGACAAAGAGAAGGTCAAGTTATCTCAGGCATACAGAAAAATGAAGGATAGCTTTACTGAAGAGGAAGCAGTGAAGAGAATTAACGAGAAGATTGATAATAAGTCAAAAGTTCAAGGGGAACACCTTAATATATCTGTTGATCTTTCTACTCAAAATTCTTGGGAGTCTAGTTTGATGACCTACCTTGGAGACATTCCGTTCCATCAGGTAGGTAAAGGCTCTCAGTGCGTGATAAAAACAAATCTTGCATTGGGTCATCAAAAGACTAAAGAAGCAAGTCTACTATTGATAGAAGAACCAGAAAATCATTTATCGCACTCTAAGTTAAATTACTTATTAAAAGAAATCATAGATGGTGTGAGTGATAAGCAAGTGATCATTTCAACGCATAGCAGCTTCGTAGCTAATAAACTAGGCCTTGAAAATCTTCTTCTCCTAAATAACCATAAAGTCACAAGGTTTACATATTTATCAAAAGACACTTTCGACTTCTTTAAGAAGCTGCCGGGCTATCAAACCTTACGCCTGATTCTTTGTAAAAAAGCAGTGCTCGTTGAAGGTGATTCCGATGAATTAATTTTTCAAAGAGCTTATATGGATGCAAATAACGGAGTATTGCCTATCGAGCATGGTTTTGATGTGATATCTGTAAAACTTACATTCAAACGCTTTTTAGAAATAGCTGACAAAATTGATAAAAAAGTGGCAGTAATCACTGATAACGATGGTAATTACGACAATACGATCACCCAAAAGTATAAGGATTACCTTGAACACGCACACATCTCCATCTTTGCAGATGATCGTAATAACTTAAACACACTTGAGCCACAGTTTGCTGATGCAAACAAGGATGTATTACCCGCCTTATGCAAAGCCCTTGAATTGAATGTGAAGACGTTTAATACCGTTGAAAAACTATCAGCAAAGCTACAAACACAAAAAACCAGTTGGTCTCTAAAGGTGTTTGAATCAAAAGATAAGTTTAGCTATCCAGAATACATCACTAAAGCAGTGGAGTGGTGTAATGAATAACAATCGCCTTGTAATTGCTGCTGCGGGATCTGGGAAAACAACGCTTTTAGTTAAAACGGCAATAGAAAATCCTAATAAGTCAATTTTGATAACAACTTACACTGAATCAAATGAACAGGAAATAAGAGATAAGTTTGTTAAAGAAGTCAGAACTGTACCGCCTAATGTCACGATTATCACATGGTTTTCATTCCTTCTTAAGCATTGGGTTAGGCCATACCAGTGCAAATTAAATGACTCTATAGCGAATGAAAGTATTGGGTTTATTCTGGTTAATACGCGCTCTGGACTTAAGTATAAAAACAAGGATGGTAAAGGTGTATACTGGTCAGAAAAAGATAACTTCAAGAATTATTACTTCACTAAAGACTTCAAAGTCTACTCCGATAAGATATCCAAGTTTTGTTTTGAAGCCAATAAAGCAAGCAAGCAAGCAAGCAAGCAAGCAAGCAGTAGTTAACCGAATATCAGCCCTGTATGACATGATTTTTATAGATGAAGTGCAAGATCTTGCTGGGTTTGATTTAGAGTTGATCAAGCTTCTATTTAAGTCAAAATCAGAGGTTATGTTAGTTGGAGACCCAAGACAAGTTACCTACAAGACTCACCATACAACTAAGTATTCCGACTATGGAAACGGGAATATCAAAGGATTTGTGACATCTGATAAAACGTTGGGTAAACGGATATCTTGCGAAGTTGATGAAACAACACTGAATAAATCACACCGCTGTTATCAGGATATTTGTGACTACTCTTCTAAACTCTACCCTCAATTTAAAGCTGTTGATGCATGCCAGTGCAATGACTGCCGAAGAGAAAAAATCCTGCACCAAGGGGTTTTCATCGTCCCTAAGCACCTTTGTTCAGAATACTTAAAGACATATCAGCCAATGCAACTTCGCTGGAACGCTAGATCCAAAGTTAATCCATCGTATGAAGTTATGAACTTTGGCGAGTCTAAAGGGCTTACTGTTGATAGAGCTTTTATTTACCCAACCAAGGATATGGTTAATTGGATACGTAATCCCGATCGACCAGAATTACTTAAGAATCCCACTCGTGCGAGACTATACGTAGCGTTGACTCGTGCTCGCCACAGTGTGGCTATTGCGTTAGACCCTGAGGAAGGTGAAGTGTTCGAAGGAGCTACGATATATCAATAGAAAGGAAGAGATCCATATCTTTTGGATTACGAACACTCAGGCAAATTGTATTAATTCGCCTTATTCGCTAACACGTTTCTGTCCAGAGACGTGTTAGAGCTGCAGGGGGGAGCCCTATGCTGTGCAGGTTGCACATACGCTTCAAAGAAAGACGGCACCTGTTATCAGGTGCCATCTATCCGATAAAATCAGTTAGCTCACTCCCCTCCAGGAAAACCGTTCTGACGCCACGCTTCGTAACTCACAACCGCTACAGCATTCGACAAATTCATGCTCCTAGCATCAGGCAACATCGCTATACGAATACGTTGTTCTTCGGGAATACCGTTACGGATCTCATCTGGCAAACCTGATGTTTCTGCCCCAAACAATAAAACATCACCTTCAACATAATTAGGTTCATCATGCGGACGAGAGCCCTTCGTCGTAAGAGCAAATATACGCCTTCCCTCCATCGCTTTCTCAAAAGCAAAGTAGTCAGGGTGTACTGTAACTCTTGCAAGATCTCTATAATCAAGAGCGGCACGTCGCAATTTTTTTTCCTCTAGCTCAAAACCAAGAGGCTCAATCAAGTGCAAGTGGCAACCGTTGTTACTGGCCAATCGAATAATATTACCAGTGTTAGCTGCTATTTTGGGAGAGTACAAAGCAATATGAAACATAGTCTGTCGATGATCTTAAATTAGTGGTAGGCGCTTTCTCTGCGCCAATTATTAGTTCAATTATACACTTTTTTTCTTAGGTCGCTTTCTTTAGGTAAAGATCTATATATAAGCACCTATCTTACTGGGGATTTTTTATCTTAACCTAAAAAAAATACAATTTTTAGATTGCTATAAGTTTCCACATCATCCGCCTATGTGCTAACTGCGGCGCAAACCTGCACCTGATTGAGCCACTTGGCTTTGATTTTGAAGAGAAGAAAGTGCGTCGTGCTGG
>MDTG01316801.1_pt1 | contig 12197 bp, 10 predicted proteins | sample 811421 | NCBI WGS metagenome assembly MDTG01 (sample SAMN05326645, study PRJNA326480) | marine metagenome | isolation source: seawater | place: Pacific Ocean: South East | collected 2011
ACTTTCATTTACAACAAATGATGAAAAACTACCTACTTTATTATCTCATGTTCCTGAACAAAATGCATCAAATGTATCAAAAACACAATCTATTATATTGAGATTTTCTCAACCAATTCATATAAATCCAAAAGGTTCAATTGTCCTATATAATTCGTATAATGATAAAAAAGAATACACAATTAATCTTGAAAGTGGTGAAGTGATTGGCAGTGAAACAAATGAAATTACAATAAATTTAATTAAAAAACTATTATCTAATACACCATATTATATATTAATTTCATATAATACATTCCACAATGATACTAACAATTATTATGAAGGAATTACAGATAAAACCGCGTTTAGATTCACAACCGGTTCGTAAAGTTTATATATGATATGTTAGACGAAAAAATTATGTCCTTTAAATTATAATGATTCTATTTTTATTCATAATAAAAAATAAATTTATTATGAATTATAGTAACTTTTTCTTATATATTTAATCTAAATGAAATTGCGAAAAGTATTCAATAATTGAATTCATTATTGTTTCTGACTCATCGCGTGTAAATAATGGACGTATTCCAGAACCACCTTCAGGCCACATAAATGTTTCAATATCAGCGCTTAAGAAGTTATCAATATCAAGTAAATAATCATGTCTGGATATACGCGATTGAAAATGACTTAAGTGATAATGTTGTAAAAATTCTCTAACATTATCACATATAAACTCTTGTTCATTATGATACGTATAATCATAAAATAGGGGGTAACCAATACCTTCTGCAGATTCTTCTTCGTCTTCTTCATCATCATTTGAATAAATTTTAACAAACGGATCAAATATCCAACTTACATCACCGGCGTATTCAAAGTGCAAATCTGGACTATTTGGATATTCAATATCTCGTTCGCTTCCTGATATTCCACCCAGACTTGAAGAAATATCTTGTTCTTCATCTCCTAACATCCAATTACCCTTTTCTCCTTTGAATAAGAATATTTTTTTTTCACTTTGTCCTTGTGAAGAAGGCACAATCATTGTATATAATGGTGCGTTGCGTACAATTTTACCTTCTTCTCTTATATAAATTCCCATATATTCCTCAAATTCACCAACGCGTCCAGATACAGTTAGTGATTTTGGAAATGATGCAAACATTCGTTGTGTAACACTTTCATCTACAACTTTAATTATTTCATTGTTATTTTCATCAGTTTCACTTTCACTTTCACTTTCACTTTCACTTTCATTATCTCCTTCTAAAATACTCTGAACATCAATACTAAACAATGTTTCATCTTCGCTGTCAAAATTCATTCGATCATTTCCAGCTTCAATCCATTTTGAAATACTTTTTCCCATTCCAATTCCATATTCCACAAGAAAATTCATAAATATATTTACCTTTTTTGTTTTTTTCTTTTTGGATAATTCATTCCACTCTGAGATTGATGAACGATTATTAAATAACTCTGTTAAACATTTTCTAATTTCTGGTTTATTTATCACAATATTGGATTCTATAAAATTAAGTATAGTTTCTTTATTTAAATCTGGTAATTGAACTGCTTTTCTTGAAACCTCTGTTCTGCACAAACAACAAGTATTATTTGATTGTAAAACATTCTCCATAAAACACGAACTATGAAATACATGGCCACATTTTAATACTGTTCTATCTGTTTCTTTTACAATTTCAAAACAAATTGGACATTCATCGTATGGTGTTTTATCAATGAAAAACGATTCATTTGCACTTTCGGTAGAAAGCATTTTACGTTTGTTGGTTACATAAAATAAATAATGTGTATACATGTATTTCAATTTTATTTTATAAAAAAAGAACATTTTATAGAATAATTATATATATATTAATTTTTTAAGAATGATTATTTAATCTGTTTCATATTTTACATCTAATACTTTCCCCATCATCGCCAATTGGTTGGAATCCATTACTGCAATACGACCAATACCAGGACAGTTTTCATATGATTCCAAATACAAACCTTGTTTTGGTTCAAATACCACTTCTGCTGCATCACCGGCTTCTAAAAATGGTGGATTTTCTATTTTTTCACCGCCTGATTTTTTATTTGTTTTCCATAAAATTTGACTCATTTTACAAGATGCTTTTGAAGTTCGTACATGTATCAAAGGCGAATACCCAACTTTCAATTGACCTGGGTGTTCTTGTACTGCTACTTGTGCGCGAAATTCTTTTACGGGTTTTAATATATTTTCCTTTTCAATATAAATAACATCTCCGACTTTGGGCATATTCTTTTTATCTAGACCCTTGATATTAATACCTACATTATCACCTGGTAATGCTTCTTGGACCATTTTATGATGCATTTCTATGGAGAATACTTTTAAACCTGATAATTTGCGCGGAACAACACCTACGATATCATTTGGGCGTAATATACCTTGTTCTATACGCCCTGTAATGACATCTCCTACCCCTTTAATTTGATAAATACCATTAATTGGAACACGAACTAATTTGGAATCAGCGCGTTTTGGTGGTCGAGCTAACTTTTCCAATGCGTCATACAATGTTTTTCCTTCCGCAACTTCGTCCTTGGAAATATTCGCCTTCCATCCCTTATACCAAGGCATTTTATCCGTTTCGTCAATCAAATTCTCTCCATGAAATCCCGAATATGGAATAAACGGAACACGTCGTGGTTTAAAACCTGCTTGTTGTATCATCTTTGACATTTCATCTTTAATTTCATTGTAACGATCTTCTGACCAATTGCACGAATCCATCTTATTTATACCTACAATCAATTGTTCTATTCCTAGCAAAGAAAGTAGTCTCGCGTGTTGTCTTGTTTGTCCTTGAATAATATTATTTTTATGGTCTCCTTTTTGAATTGCTGTTTCAAAACCACCTTTTTCTGCTGGAACCAACAATAACGCTACATCCGCACACCCCGCACCCGTAATCATATTTTTAATATAATCCTTGTGACCTGGTGCGTCGACGATTGTAAAATGATAACTATCGGTGTAAAATTCCTTTGTTGTACAATTAATTGTAACTCCGCGTTCACGTTCTGCTTTGTCACGGTCCATATAATATGCAAAAGCGAATGAACTCCTACCATTATTTGCGGCTTCTTGTTGTAATTTCTCCATTTCACGTTGTGATACACCACCTAACTTAAATATCAAATGACCGGTAGTTGTTGATTTTCCTGCATCGACGTGACCGCATACCACTAGAGATAAATGTTTTTTTTCACTCGTTTCGTGATTTTCTAAAGAAGACATTATTTATATGTTTAACTTGTCAGTTTCTCTTTAAATTAATTTAATATATTTTTAACACCATTCATTATTACAATTATAAAAAAAATAATTTTTTATAAAACTTTAATTTTTTAAGAATATTGAATATTATTTAAATATAAGGACGAACAACAAACTCAAATCTTTTTTTTATTTCCAACTTTGGTTTTTCATCATTCATATTTAATATAAAATGAATCATACAACTATTTTTTTTGCAAAAAGTTTCCAATTCTTTTGTGTTTCGTTCTTGATAAAATTTCATGATAGTATGAACAACGTTTTGTAACTGAATAATTAAACTATATATTTCTTCATTTACTGAATCACAGTCATTATTTTTGCAATGAATCGTAACAGTGTTTTTAGGTTCCATTTTATATACATATAAAAAATTTAAGAATGTTAAATCAATTTTTATTAATAATATGTGTTTGTATTTAAAAAATAAAATAATATAATATCTATAATGAGTGGTGCTCGTGCGTTAGCTTCTGCCAGGCGTCGTCGTGCTGCACCAGATGCTTCACGACCAAACCAACCACCTCCACCAAAAGTTAATCAACAAAATGCTCGTCCTCCATTACCACCAGGAGCAGTTTCAGAACAACAAAAAAAATTAAATAATCCAACAGCAATGTTGTTAAATCATAATAAAGTACTTGAAAATTTACAACAAGTTGTTACTTCATTACATGAAAAAGTTAATAATCAAGATGATGAAATGAATCAAAAAATAAAAGATTTATCATTAGATGAAACAAATATTGAATTTTTTAAAGAAAAAGTATTAAATATTGAACGAGAACTAAACACAATAAAAAGACATATTTTAAAAGTTCAAACCTTTGCAATGGAAACAAACGTTCAATGTATTGAACTAAGAAAAAAAATAGATTCTCCTGAAATATCTGTGGAAGAACAACAAAATCAAACGCATGAAATTACAGAGTTATTATCAATCGCAGAAGAAAATAATGAAGATGATAATGAATTTGTATAATGATAATGATTTCTTAAATTATTATCATGTAATTTATCTAATCTAATATGTTTCATTAGTATTTTAAAACGATTTATTAAATAACTATTTTTATTTAATGTGTTATTTGAACGTATTTTTATATGTATAAGATATGTAATCTCATCTATAGTATAATATTTGTAATTATAGTATATTTCAGACGGTGGTGAAAAATTATTATATAAACAATGAGGATACATTCCTAAGTAAGAAATCATAAGTTTATATAATAATTTTTTTTTATTATAAAAATACTTATTTATTTTCATACACGACATTATTGTATCACAATCCAAATACCAGTAAAAGTTTATAATTTTACTGGTATTTCCATAAAAGAGTTCAATTATATTTTCCAACTTCATTTTTTATATAGTTAAAGATATGATAATTATATTTCAATTTTATATGTAATTTATTTGTTGTAAAATAATAGGATAAATAGGTTGGTTTTGGTCTTTACACCATTTGATACATTTTTGTATGTTTGATAATTTAATTTTTTCTAATCTTTCTTTGTTTGTTTTATTATTATCATGAATATAATTAATTGTATTTAAAATATTTTCTACTTGTTGTTGTCCATAAATTGCATTTATTTCTTGTATTTTACTTAAAAAATAAGAGTTTAAATTAAATTTAAAAATTCCATATAATTTTTGTTTTGATAAATCATAAAAATTAGAACACAATGAAAGTATAATATTATTATATTGATTATTCATTGTAAAATTTTTACAAATAATATATTTTTCTGAATTGGCTTCTCTACTTGTATTTGGTTTGTATACATATACTTGTTTGTAAAAATAACATAGTAAATATAATATTTCATTTGTTGTTTGATGAAACATATCAAAAATTTTTAAAACAAATGATCCGCCTTGTTTTTGTAGAATTAATGCATATAATACTTCACAAAAAATCAGATTAATAGAATTTTCTTCTTGTTTATTAAAGTCTACACTATAATCAAACCCGCCATCAGCAGTTATAAAATCATATTTATTCTTATGATTTTCATATATATAATCTAAATTATGTTTGTAATATAAATTACCATCTTTTTTTGGTCCATATTCTAATTTTATATTAGGATGTTGTTTCATATAATTTTGTATTTTTGACCATTTTGGAATATCTCTATCATTTGTTTGAATAAGTGTCATTCCTGTATAAGTATCATGTCTACAAGATCTAAATTTTTCTAAAGCTTCGATAAAACCACCTGGACCTTCTGCTAAATGAAATGAGTTTAATACTTGGGGTAAATTAAACTTGAATTGTGTTAAAATTTCGATCATTTTAAAATAAGATCTAGAAATCGGTTTATAACTGCATACGCAAGAATTAATGTTTAATTTTTCTAAATAAAACGAACTATTTATATATTCATATTTATTTGTTATTTTTTTATATTCATCCCATTTATTTGCATATTTTTCTATTTCTTGTTTTATTTTTGAAACTTCTTCTTTTAAACTAGGATTAAGAATAAGTTCATCTTTTTTTTTATATTCATAGTTCATTGAAATTTCGTCTTCTTGTATAGCAAATAAAAAATCATTGATTATATACATAACTATATTTGATGAAAATTCTTTATATATTGTTTAATGTGATTATTTTATCTAATTTTTTTGCTTGTCCAACTGACAAATCGATTTCGTCTTTTTCATCATATAATGAATGAATAATATCTTGTTGCTTGCGAAATATAAAATAATTGTTTAAGAATGATATTTCCTTTTCTTGATTATTCATATTTTTTGCTAATCCGTACTTGGATTGTTCTGATTCTGGCAATGCAATCATATCTTCGAATAATGTTTTAAAACTACCGATACCATGTTTATGTTCTTTTACAAGTTCAAAACCATAATCTGTCATAATTTTTATAAAATAGTCAAAATTGACTAAATATTCATCAAATTCTTTATTAATTGTTTCTTGATATACACTAATCTTAAATCCTAAACTATTTTCATCATCATCTAAAAAACGTTGGTTTTCATCTTGAAATTTTTTTGTAATATGCCAAATTTTAGTATGTTCTACCCATAATTCTTCATGATTAGAATCTTTTAGTTTATCATAAATTTTTTTACCATCATAACAAGTACCAATAAAATATCCACCTTTTTTTGTATATTTGGAAACATTTGTAATAAATTGATGTAATGTTTTTTTATTTTCAAACATATAATGAACTGCAAACTGAATAGAACATATATCAAATTTATGTTCAAATAATCCATGGTATTTTTTCAAAAAAGGATCTAATTTTTCAGTAGGTATATCACGAGAACCCATAAGTGTTTTTAAAATCAAATGAGAGTTTGAAGGTGAATTGTTTGTTTCTATTTTTTCAAATTCTCCATTTTCAATTAATTTACTTGTATCGCCATGAATAAACATACATATAGGTATTTTTTGTTTTGGATTTTTATTTATTGTATCTAAATAACGAGCACAAGCACCGTCTTTTGAATTATGTATGTTATCTTTTGATATATCAATACCTAAAACAGCGTGTAATTGACTATTAATCCATTTTGATAAATCACCTGCTTTTCCAACTGCTAAATCAATTAAATGCATATTTGGATTTGAAACAATTTGAATTAACCACCATTTTACATATAAATTATGAAAATTTCTCAAGGCACCTGTTGAACTTTTTGTTTGTTTTCTATTATAATAAACACCATCATCTTCTTTTAATTGTAAAATTTGTTTTTTACCTCTTAACATATTTGGAGTAATTGGATCATGTATAGATTGCCAATTATCATTTGCAACATGATATGGATTACCATAGTTACTTTTCTTATTTCTATATTCCTCTGTTTTATCATGACGAACACGAAGAGCTTTCCATTTATCATATTTGTCTTGTTCCTTTGTATCATAACTAAATTCAATAATAGTATCATCTTCAATTAAATCTTTTTCTTCTGTATATGTATTTTCTATTCCATTTGTATCTGTTTGTATTTGTAAATGACAAATATATGCGTCTACTATAGATGGATTTGATGGATAAAATTTTTGGGGTTTATAGGAAACTTGACCAACTCTTTTTTTATTTTGTCCATATTCTAAGTTTAAAATATCTTGTTGTGCACTCGGATGACCATGTATTTTTTCATTAAACCCAACATGTAGTTCTCCTTCATAATATTTTATAATTTGTCCCTTGTATTGTTTTGTTTTTATAATTTTTTCTCCTTTTGTGTTTTTTTTAATTCTCATCAAGAAATCAATTGTATTATATTTGGGTGGTTTCCATTTAAAACTTTTTTTCCACGTTACTTTTTTTGGACTTTTTGGTACTCCTTCATATTTTGATGTAAATATAATACCATCTGTATTATAATCATATCGTTCACTATTAATAAAATCTAATAATAATCCACAATTATATTCCATAGATGTTTCAGGAGTCGAACCAACCACGAAAAATGTTTTTGTAACCATTGTTAGAACGTTTGAAGAAAGACTTGTATTTAATTCGTTCATAAATAAATTTAATTGTATATATCTTGAATCATTTGTTGCTTTATTTGGACGATCTTCCACAAATGGTTTATCACGATAATCACGACCATTATAACAATAAATATCAAAAGCAGCATATTTATTAATTGGATTTCCACGTTTATCAATTGTAATATGTTCTCCATCAATAAGAGTTGGTTTTATTTTTAAAGAAGTTGTTACACCTGTAAATTGTATATTTAACCTAGAATCAATAAAATATAATTTACCATTTTCAATATAAAGTAATTTACGATCTCCATCTGCCTTATCTGTTATACAATAAGCGTCTTTTACATATTCTTGTCCACTATCTTGAATTAAATTATCTTTTCGTAATGTTATTGAAGAGGGACCAATAAAATAACTATCTACTTTTTCACCCTTATTTAGATAACGAAGTAATTTCTTATAACTTGTAAATATATTTGAAATTTCAGAAAATGATATTGGGAAAGGTGATTTTTGAATTGCACCAACAATATATTTAATCGTTGTTTTTATGTCTTTTTCTATTTTTGCCATGATTTCATCATTTTTAAATAATTCAGTTGTTGCATTAATACATTCAATTTCAACTTCATGTACAGGTTGCTGATTTAATAAATCACTTTCTAAAAAAGCAATACTTCCAATTTCTTTTGATCTTCTACCATCATTTCTTTTTGGAGTAGTTTTATTAGAACGAACTACACTCATATCAATACGAATATTTGGCATATTTTCATGAACCAACGAAGTTCTATATAAATAACGAAAATATTTAAGACTACTTGTCCAGTTTTCCTTAATTGGAGTCATAATATCATCGTTATCGACATGTTCCTTTTCTTCTCCAATAGAAGCGCGAAACGCAAAATCATTGTTATAAACTGGTTTTCTATCTTTCATTAATGATTTTTTTTCAATATATTTTGCATTTAGTGGAAATTCATTCATTTTACAATATTCTTGAATATTCATTAAATTTGTTAATTCTACACGAATATCAGAGTTTTCATTTGGTACTATTTTCAACTGATATTCTGTAGTTGATATTTTAAATCCATATTTACTTAATGTTTTGAATATTTCATCATATGTTTGTTTATTTATTTTTTCTTCTCTAAAACGGACTTCAAATTCATAAGAACTATTTTTTTTTTGAGGAGACTTTTCAAGAATATTTTTATAAAATGTCAATAATTCTCGTATGCTTGGAGTCTTTGACATTAGAATATATAATTTATACATACATTTATTAAATCAATTTTTATTATTAAAACAAAACCTTGTCTAAATATGATTTTATATGATTATAATAATCCATTTTTTTTTTTAGATCTTCATGATCTAACTGTAATTTTTGCGCCATTTCTTGAATTTCTTTTACCTTATAATGACTTGCACTATATAATGGTTTATTTATATCTATAATTTCATATTTTGAATCGTATAGTTTTTCTAATTTATCACTAGAACAATAATAGAAATCTTTATTATTGTTAATAATATAAACAGGATCTTCACATGTATTGTATAACATTTTAAAAAAAACATTCAAATGATGATACACCAAATTCAACTTGTAATATTTTGCTAAACAGTTTAATGTTTTTAAATGGATTGTATCCTCAAAACATAAATTTTGAATAATTTCTTCTTTTTTTTTATAAGAAAATGATTCTAACTTTTGACTAATATTATATTTTATTTGTGTTTCTTCATGTTTATTATAATGAATTGGAATATCATAACGTATAATAACTAAAAAATTAAAAAATAATTTATCAAACTCTGATGATAATTTATTTTTCTTTTGTTTTTGTTTTCTATATTGAATTTCTTGATTAAAGTGACTATTCATAAAATGTTGACGAAATATAGATGCGTCCATTATTTAATACTATATAGGTTCTTTTATATTCTATTATTGTATATAACTTTCAATAATAGTATTTTTCATATTTTCATGAATATTTAATTCTTCTTCTCGTTTATTCTGTAATATCATATAAGTTTGTAATTCATTTATAGTTTTTTCTGTTAATTCATTCATATTTAAAAATGAACCATTTGAATTTTCACTAATTAAAAGAGTTGGTTGATGTTGTTTTATAATTCGTAAAATTTCAATATGATGTACCTTATCCATATTATTTATTTTTGAAGCAATGTCTTCAAGTAATGAAGTATTCATTATAGTATATAGTAAAATAAAGTGTTTAATTCGTTTTATTTATAATTTCAACTAATACATAAATAGATGGATCATTTATTTCAAATCTATGTCCTAAAACACGAACATTTACAATATCTCCAATATTATATTTACTATTTTCGTTAGATTGATTACTATTGTCTTGATCAAATATACTTGGATTATGTAAATAACTTGCAAATATAATAAATGGATTTTTTACAGGGTCGTGTGTTAATATTCCTTTTATTCCAATCTTAGTAATACTTTGAACTTTACAATTGAATGTCATATCTTCATATGGATAACAAACCATAAATTCAAATAAAACATCATATATTACATAAGATGAAATTGTTTTACCTATACTATAATTAATTATTTTACAAGAATGATCTGAAATATAACCTTCTTTTTCACATTGATTCATAATATTATTTTTTGCGTAATCTATAAAATATTCTTCTACGTTTTTAGATATTTGTTCAAATGGAATTTTAATTTTATGATTTATTAATTGTTTTTGATATAATCCTCGTTGATGTAATAAATTACTTTGCATAAGCGCTATTGTAATATATTCATAAAATATTTAAATCAATTTTTTAAATTTAATGTTGCATATTCTAATTTATTGTAGTAATATGCTTTTTTGTTTTTCTGCGAATAATGTAGGTATTTTAACATAATTTCCATAATAATACACAATTCTTCTTTTGTAAAATCTCCATAATCATGAAATAATGTTGTATCTAATAAATAATTTAATTCATTTTTCATTTCTTTTGGTATTTTTTGATAAAATAATGCTCCTTTTATGGATTCTTTAGATGTTTTTAAATATATTGTATTATCTATTGATCTATAATCCTTAAATCCAAATAAAGTGTTGCGAGAATCATATTTTTCATGCATTTCTGTTAAAAATAACTCTAATTGATTTTCTCCAATTTCTTTAATTTGGGTAAGAGTTATATCTTTCCATTCTTTTTCTTTAAAAACAAGTATTCTTATATGAGATTTTATATTTTTTACATCATCTTTTGCCTTTGTTTTTTTCTTTTTAAAATCAACTAAAAACATTAGTGTATATTTTTCATGATTATATATAAAAGATTTATAATATGATTTTATTATTTTTTGTAACTCATTCAATGTGGATTCAGGATTAAATAAAAATGTAATTAACTGTTTTTCATCTTTAAAATGTAATTCTTCTAAAATATGTTCTATAATAAATTGTTTTTTATAATCATTTATTTTTTCTACACTAGTTGAAAAAAATTTCTGAATAAGTGTAATTGTTTCATCATATAATGCATAAAATTGCATAGCATCATCAGTTATTAATTTTTTTTCTTCTGATGGCATATATGCTACATTATAACAATGAGATATTTTATCCATTACACTATCAAATAATGTTTTTCTATGTTGTATAGGTTTATTTTGTTCTAAAACTACATTATTTCCATAAGTACTATCAAATTTAGTTTCTTCTTTATTATTTGTTTCGTTGTCACTATGTATTATTTTAACCTTTTGTGGTAAAGATTCGTTATAATTCTGAAATAGTTTTTGAGTTTCTTGTAATGATAATGGAGTTTGAACTTCTAATGGTTTAAACATATATAAATTTTTAACATTTACTAGATTTCCTTTTCTCATGTATTTATCAACTAATAATTCATGTTCATTTTCTATTAAATAATTTAATCCAAATAAAACATGCTCAAGAGTTGTATTTTTATTTATTAACATTTTAAGAATATCTTCTTTTTTAAAAACATGTTGTCTTTGAAATAATTTTTTAATTTGTTTGATAATATTTTGACTTATCATATGATCATAATTATATGAATAATTATTTATTTCATTATTTTGGGTTGTTTCCTTATAACATGTATATTGACAAAGTCCATAATCACATATAGATGAATAATCTTTATCTTTAATTTGAAATAATATTTTTTGTTTATTTGACAATGTAATTTCTAACTCTTCTTCTAATTGTGCAAAATTTTGTTGTTCTTGATTTAAAAGGCAATCTACACTAATAGATTTTAATAATTTTTGAACCTTTCCAATTTTTTCTGATTTTTCTTCAGAAAAACGATACATCATCATATCAATACATTCTACATCATTATTTGTTA
>MDTG01352986.1_pt1 | contig 12197 bp, 11 predicted proteins | sample 811421 | NCBI WGS metagenome assembly MDTG01 (sample SAMN05326645, study PRJNA326480) | marine metagenome | isolation source: seawater | place: Pacific Ocean: South East | collected 2011
CCATATCTTGCCATTGATGAACAATAGACTACCCTTTTTACCTTTTGCATTACAGCAGCAGTAAAGACTGAAACTGAGCCAGAGAAAATATTTTTTGTAATTAAATATGGTGAAAAAACAGATAATCCTTCATGAGCATAAGCTGCGGCATGAATCACAACATCAACATTCTTAAAATATTTATTATTTAATTTAAGATCTTCACAATCATACTGATAAAAATTTATTTTAGGGTTTAAATTTTCAGTATCACCCCCAACTAAATTATCATTACCGCTTACTTTAAAACCTTTTTTAAGGTAATAGTCAGCTAAATTTGAACCTAAAAATCCTGCTACGCCAGTTATAAAAATATGCACAAATTTTTCTTTAATGTTTAATAAAAAAATTTACTATTAACCTATTTTTCATGAAAAAAAAAACAATTATTATTATTATACTATTAATACTCATTTTTTCATTAGTAGGATCTTTTTCTTTTATTAAAAAAGCTAGGGAGAATAGAAGTTGGCCATTTAATTCATCATTAGGAAATTATTTGCCCAAAAGTTTCAAATACTTTGCATATAAATTTACAAATCCAGATGAAATTATAATTGAAACACATTTTTATGACCTAAAAGCAGACTATCACTCGATTCCTAGTTCTAACTCAGTTGGAAATGGAGGTGGAATAGATAATTTTGAAAAAAATAAGATGATTGTTTTGCTTGATAATGGAGAAATATTTTTTTTTGATACAAAAAAAAATGATTTCGATAAAACTAACAATTTAAAATTAAAAGAAAATTATGCATCTATTAGAGACATTCATTATGAGAACAAGGAACTCTTGATTTTAGGAGTAAAAGAGTTAGATGATAATTGCTCAGTAATAATTTTAGAAAAATATTTTAAAATAGAAACAAATAGTTCAAATGGTAAAGTAGATTTTGAGCATGACAAGACAATCTGGATGTCAGAGAAATATTGTGATGATATCTTGGTAAATAATGCTGGTGGTAGAATAGTCAAACTTAATAATAATATTTACATATCCACTGGTTATTTTACTCCTTATGTTTTTTCAGGGATAAATCCTTTTCCACAGGATAACAAAAGTTCTTTTGGGAAAATTATTCAGATAAGTGATGATGGAAATAGCTCTATTTTTAGTAAAGGACACAGAAACCCTCAAGGTTTATTTATTTATGATAATGAATTTATTTTATCATCAGAGCATGGACCTAGAGGTGGTGATGAATTAAATTTGATAAAAAAAAATAATAATTACGGATGGCCGTGTGAAACCGCGGGCTCTTTATACAGCTATGAAAATACAGGGATTAAAAAAGAAGTTTGGCTTAGTAAAAAAAAACTAAGTGACTATGGCTGTAAAGAATTTGAAAGGTACATAAAGCCTGTTTATACTTGGACTCCATCTATTGCTGCATCACAAGGAATACAATATCAAAGTGATTATTTCGAAATATTTAAAAACAATATCATACTGGGATCTCTAGGTGGATTATCTTTATTCAGAATGATACTCCATGATGAAAAAATAATAAATATAGAGAGAATTAATGTAAATGAAAGGGTAAGGGATATACTAGAGATTCAAGATGGAAGAATTGCTATTTATACTGATGGTGGAAGCCTTATTTTATTTTCAAAAAAAAATTAATTAAAATTTTAAAGATTAAATCAAGATAGGTGTTTATTTTGTTATTTTTTTTAATTATTTGTTCTGCTGGAATCGATTCAATTTAATACATTTTATAATAATTAAATAAAATAAGTTTATAAATATAAACTTGGATACTTTAAAGTTTTCTAAACAAATATAAATTTAAATATTTGGAAAAAATTAAAAATAGAAAAAGTGGGATGAAATGACCATAATAAAAAGAACAAAAATAACAAAAATTTTTTATATATTTTAAAGTCCGATCTTAAAAATTTACAATTAAATAAATAATTTATCAAAAAAAGTAAGTTTATATATGAAAAATTGCTCAGTCGATTTAAATTTTTTCCAGTGACATCTGGGCCTCCTACAAATGCAATTCCAATAATAAACATAGATAACAATATTATAAATAAACATATTTCTGATTTAAATATATTTTTATCAAATAAACACATTTTCTTAAGATAAAATAAATATAAAATCATTGGCCCAAAACTTAATAAGGGAAATAATATATATTTTAAAAACTCTGAAAAAGAATAAGTAAAGTTAAATATACCAAATAAAGTTAGCGAATATAAATTTTTAATATCACTTTCATTACCTTGGGAATTTAATGCGTAAATTGTGTTTATAGAAAATATAAAAAAATAAATTAAACAAATAACTAATATATCTTTAATATCTATTTTTGATTTTTTTCTATAATAAATTTTTACAAATATAAAAGTTATTAATATTAAAAGTCCATTTTGCCTAACCATCGTTGATAAAAAAATTCCGAAATAAAATAAAGATTTTTTATTTGAGAGAAATGCCAATATGATTATTTCTAATGATATTATAAATGTAATGTCCATCAATGAGGTTGGTACAGCAATAAAATATCTCGATAAATATGGATTAAAAATTAACAAACCTAAAGAAATAAAGATTTGGTTATCATTTAAGTTAATTTTTTTTAAAATTTTATAGAACAAGTAAACGCAAATTAAAAATGAGGCTGAAGAAAAAAATCTAAACAGGTTATAGCTCTCAAAGTAAAAAATTTTTGAAATTATACCTATAAGATAAGGTACGATAAATCTTTCTCCTTTAATATATTCAATATTTTCACCAAAGAAAGGTGCTGCATCAGCAATTGCTATGTAAAACTCTCCATCCCTTCCTCCAAATATTAGACTTTCTTCATAAGTGAAATATGAATTCGTAATAAAAATAATAATTATTGATAAAATTGAAAAATAAATGTTTTTATTTAATTGCATTTATTTTTGGCTCAATCCAACCACTTATTATAGGCAACCAGTCAATTATTGGTTTAATTTTGCTATAATTCGTTTTAGTATAATTCATTGTAACTGGAACTTCTGTAAATTTAATATTTTTTTTTAAAAGAATTTTTCCAAAAGAATAATACTCGTACCTGTAAGTGTAAAATCTTTTTTTATTAAAAAAACTTAAATCATTGCTTAATAAACTTACTTTAAACATTCTAAATCCACATGTAGCATCTGTAATTTTTCTTGAATATAAAAAGGAGACAAATTTACTTAGTAACCAAATCATTATAATTCTTTGAATAGGATTATTTTTTCTATCCTTATATCTTAAAAATCTGCTACCACTAATAAAGTGAAAATCCTTTATTTTTTTTTTAAATTTAGATATTTCCATTGGATCCATTTTTCCATTTCCTGCTAGATGAATAATGTGTGAGTATTTTTTTTTTTTTGCATATTTAATACCAAATATCAAAGCAAAACCGACACCATAATTTTTATTAAAAGAAACACTCTTAAGATTAGATTTTTTTATTAAGTTTTTTGAGTTATCCGTAGATCCATTATTTATCAACAAGAAATCTAACTGTTTAATTGTTTTTTTTGCTAAAATTATTTTATCAATAAGCTTTCTTAATCTTGATTCTTCATTATATATGGGAACAATGCATAAAAATTTCATTAAAAACAGTTACATTAATCTAAAAGAATTTAAAAGCATAAAAGTTGGATTTATTGGTTGTGGTTACTGGGCTACAAATTTAATTAAATCATTAGACGAAGAAAAAATAAAAAATATTAATGTATATGATGTAGACTCTAACAAACTAAAATCTTTAAAGAAAAAATTTAAAAATATAAAAATATTTAATTCGCTAGATAATTTAATTAAATCTAAATTAGACTGTATATTTTTAGTAACACCTCCAAGCAAGCATTATCTTTTAGCAAAAAAAATAATTAAAAATAAAATTGACCTTTTTATTGAAAAACCAGTAACTCTTCGATCTAAGCATCTAGAGGAATTAATTAAACTTGCAAAAAAAAATAAAGTTATTTTAATGTCTGGTTATATATATCAATATAACAAACATATTCATTATTTAAAATCTCAAATAAAAAAAAATAAACTTGGTAAAATTAAATATATTTTCTTTGAAAGATCTAATTTAGGCCCAATAAGAAATGATACTACATGTATCTGGGATTTAGCATCTCATGATATATCAACTTGTATTAATATTTTAGGAGATAATCCGAAAATATCCTACGTAATGACTTATGATTTTTTAAAAAAAGGAATTTATGATATTTCGTCAATTGGGCTTAATTTTAAAAATATTAAAATTGAAATAAAATCAAGTTGGCTTAACCCCGAAAAAGTACGAAAAATAATTGTAATAGGAGAAAAAAAAATGTTGCAATTTGATGAAATGGGTAAGGAAAATAAAATTAAAATATATAATAAATATGCTAAGTACCCCAATATTGATACTTTTAAAAAAAATTTTTTTACTCCAAAAGCAAATATATATTTAGGAAAAACTTTTGAGCCACAAATTGATTTTGTTTCTCCTATGAAAATTGAAATATTAGATTTTTTTAATTGTATTAAAAAAAGAAAACAACCAATAAGTTCTAGTAACCACGCTCTAAAAGTTATTAGAGTCCTTGAAAAAATTGAAAAGAAAATTTAAAATCTGTTTACTATTTCACAAATCATTTTTAAATCTGATATTTTTAACAAAGGATTTGTTGGTAGACTAGTCCCATTTTTAGCTAATGACTCAGCATTAAAAAATTTTTGATTTTTAAATAATTTTTTAACCGCCTTTATTTGATTTAATGATTGGGGATAATGTCTTCCGAAAGGAATTTTGTTTAGATTTAAATACTTTCTAAAACCTGATGGATTTTTAGTCATAATTACATACTGATGAAAAACACAGCCATCAGAATATTTCAATTTGATGATTTTCTTATTATTTATTTTTCTGTTATAAAAATTTGCTATGAACTTTCTTTTTTTATTTAATGCATCGAGTTTATTTAATTTTTTTAACAACACTGCTGCTTGAATTGTATCAAGCCTACTATTCACACCCACAATATTATGATCAAATTTTTTAATTTGACCTAAATTTCTTAATCTTAATATTTTATTATATAAAGAAGAATTATTTGTTACAATTGCACCAGCATCACCATAAGCTCCTAAATTTTTTCCTGGATAAAAACTAAAACATGCAATATCACCTATTGAACCTGCTTTCCTTTTACTTTTTGTATCATAGCCACCATGAGCTTGGGCTGCATCCTCTATAATATGAATTTTTCTGTTCTTTACTGCATTTTTTAATTTTTTATAGTCACAGCACTGTCCATATAAATGTACAGGAATTATTAATTTTGTTTTTTTGTTTATTTTTTTTTTTAATTCTTCAAAACAAAGGGTGGACTTATTTTTTTCTATATCAACTAATACTGGTTTTAATCCAGCCTCTATAACAGCAAATAAAGTTGAACAATAAGACATTGCTGGAATTATTACCTCACTGTTCTTTGGTAATTCTAAAGATTTTATTGCTAAATATAATGCATCTGTTCCATTACCACATCCTATTGCATGCTTTACTCCACAATATTTGGCAAATTTTTTTTCAAAATTTTTAGTACTTTTTCCTAAAATAAAATCTGTATTATTTATAATTTTTCTTATATCTTTAATAATCAAATTTTGTAAAGGCTTGTCTTGTAAAGTTATATTTAAAAATTTCATATATGAGTTCTAATATAAAAAAAATTTCAATTAGAAAAGTTAAATTTGGAAAAAATGTAAAAATAATTCAACCAGTAAACTTGTATGAATGTGAAATTGGCGACAATACGTTTATCGGCCCTTTCGTGGAGATACAAAAAAATGTAAAAATTGGAAAAAATTGCAGAATCCAAAGTCACAGTTTCATATGTGAAAATGTTAAAATTTCAGATAATTGCTTTATCGGACATGGTGTAAATTTTATCAATGATAAATTCAGAAATAATAAAATCGAAAAAAACCCAAAAAAATTTCTTAAAACACACATAAAAAAAAATGTTAAGATAGGCAGTAATGCAACTATACTTCCTATAACAGTTGAGGAAAATACAGTGATAGGAGCAGGTTCTGTGGTTACTAAAAATTGTATGAAAAATTCTGTATATTTAGGAAACCCCGCAAAAAAGAAATGATATCCGTAATTAACTATGACGGTGGAAATATAAAATCAATTCTTAACATTTTAAAAAGATGCAATATTGATTACTGTTTAACATCTAAAGATAAAGAAATAATCAAATCTGAAAAAATAATTCTACCAGGTGTTTCAAGTTTTGATTATTGTATTCAAAAGCTAAAGGAAACTGGTTTAGATGAATTGATAAAAAATGAGATTAGTAATGATAAACCTTTTTTAGGAATTTGTTCTGGAATGCAAATATTAGGCACGTATAGTGAAGAAGGAAATTGTGAAGGGTTAAATATTATTCCAGGTAAAGTTAAAAAATTTCCAACCAAAATCTGTAAAATAGTTCCACATATGGGATGGAATAAAGTTAATTTTAATAATAATTTTTTAACTAATGGAATAGAAAACTCTACAAGATTTTATTTTTGCCACTCTTATTATTTTGAACCTGAAAATTTAGAAAATATAATGATGAAAACGAATTATCATTTTGAATTTTGTTCTGGAATTATCAAAAAAAATGTTTTTGGTATACAATTTCATCCAGAAAAAAGTTTAAGACATGGAATTAAACTTTTAGAAAATTTTGTATCTTTTTAAATTAGTTATTATGAAAATCATAAGGATAATTCCAAATTTACTCATCAAAGATAATTTTTTAGTAAAGGGAGAAAATTATAATAATCATAAATATATTGGAGATATATATAATGCAGTCAAAATATTTTCAGAAAAAGAAGCTCACGAAATAATTCTTCTGGACATTTCTGCAAGAAAAAAAAAAAAAAATGTTTGATATTAATTTAATCAAAAAAATTAAAAATGAAATATTCATACCCTTAACCGTTGGCGGTGGTATTAATAATTTAGATCAAGCATCTGAATTAATTGAACAAGGAGTGGAAAAAATTTCACTAAATTCAGTTTTAAATGATAATCCCAAAGTTGTAGAAAAAATAGCAAAAAAGTATGGTAGTCAAAGTGTTGTAGCAAATATAGATGTTAAAAAAATTCAAAATACCTATAAAGTTTTTTTTAATAATGGGAAAATAATTTCAAATCTTATATTAAATGATTATATAAAATCATTAGAAAGTTTGGGTATAGGTGAGATTATTCTAACATCTATAGATTGTGAGGGAAAACGTTGTGGTTTCGATGTTAATCTTTATAAATCGATCGAAAATTTAACAAGCTTGCCAATTGTTGCAAATGGTGGTGCTGCTGATAATTCCTCTTTTACAGATCTTTTTGACCAAACAAATCTTTCTGCTGCTGCTGCAGGATCATTATTTGTTTTCTTTGGCAATAGAAAAGCAGTTCTCTTAAACTATCCAAATAATCAGACTATAAAAAAATTAATGTATAATTATGAATATAAATGAGTATAGATGAATATAAAATTTTTAAAGAAAATAATTCCTTATGCAATAATAGTTTTTTTTATTATTGGAGTCTTATATTATTATGAAAATAACAAAACAGATTTTAATTTTTTAACAAAAATTAATGTTTATATTTTGGGAATAGTAATATTTCTAAGTTTGTTGTATTTATTTACTGAAGCTTTAATTTTCAAATTAATAATAAAATTTTATAATAGACATAGCAATTTTAAAGATTGTTTTCTTACTATTTGTACTTCATATTTATGTAATACTTTCATTCAATTTTCGGGTTTAGGATTTAGAGCTTACTATTTAAAGAAATTTAAAAATATTGAAGTTAACAAGTTTATAATTCTTAGCTTATTTATTATTCTAATCGAATTATTCATTTTTTCTCTTTTAAGTTTAAGTTTAATTTTTTTACTTGATAGGATAAACGATTCTATTAATGTATATAATTTTATTTATTATCTGTTAATATTAATTTTTATTTTTTCATCAATCGGTATTTTGTTTCATAAGAAAATATTATTTTTTATTGAAGAATTAAAATTTTTTAAAAAATTCAAAATAATTTATAAAATTATTAATCATTTTAAAAAGTTTAACTCAAGAAAACTATCAGAATTATTCAAATACTTTTGTTTAGCATTTATCTCACAATTTATAATTTTATTTTTAATTTTTTTTATATCAATATCTATATTAACAATAGAAAACTCAATTTTATTTTCTTTAATAGTAACGATGTCAACAGATTTATCTTTTATATTCACATTTACTCCCTATGCTCTTGGAATAAGTGAAACTTTTATATTTTTTTCAAGTGATAATTTTAATGTTAAACTTTCTGAAATTTTATATTTAGCAAATATTTTTAGATTAAGTATGTTTTTAATTTATAGTATTATAGGAGTTTTAAATTTATATATATTTTCAAAAAAAATATTTTAAAATTCATGGAAAGTAAAATTTGTAAAAAATGTGTATCAGATATTTCAATTAAATCTCTTATTTTAGATTTAAATGGTATTTGTCAATTTTGTAAAATACATGATGAAATGGAAAAAGAATATCCGATGGATGAAAATTCTTTTAATAGATTAATTGAAATCTCAGAGAAAATTAAAATAACCGGAAGAAATAAAAAATATGATTGTATTGTAGGTGTAAGTGGTGGAAAAGATAGTTCTTACTTATTATATATTGTTAAAAAAAAATTAAACTTAAGGCCATTGGCTGTACACTACGATAATGGTTTTGACTCAGAAACATCAGTAAGTAATATTTTAAATATTTGTGAAAAATTAAATGTAGATTTAGAAACTAAAGTTGCTAATTGGGAAAATTTTAAAAGTATAACAAGATCTTTTTTTAAAGCATCAGTGTCAGATCCTGATACCCCAACAGATATAGGTATCTTCAAGACTATGTATGAAACTGCATATAATGAGAATATAAAATATGTTTTTAACGGCCATTCTTTCAGAACTGAAGGTATAGAGCCTCTAGAATGGACTTATATGGATGGCTTATATTTAAAAAATATACATAAAACTCATGGTGATGGAAATTTAAAAAATTTTGATAATTTTGAAATTTATGATTTGATTAAATTTAATTTTTATAGAGGTATTAAAACTATTCTTCCATTAAATTATATAAAATATGACCCAAAAGAAGTAGTGAAAGAACTGCAGGAAAATTTTGGCTGGATAAATTATGGTGGACATCATCATGAATCCTTATTAACTAAATTTATAGTATCATATTATTTACCAAAAAAATTTGGAATTGACAGAAGAAGAACTGGTTTATCTGCTATGGTTAGATCTAATAAATTATCAAGAGATGAAGCAATTAAAATTTTATCAAATAAACCGGTTCTTAATGATGAAAAAAATCTTAAAGATTATATTTTAGATAAGCTTGATATATCTGAGAATGATTTCTATAAAATCTTACAAGATAAAAATAAAAATTTTCAAAATTTCAAAACATATTATAATTATTTCAAAAAATTTAAATTTATTGCAAAATTTTTAGTTAAATTAGAAATAATTCCTAAAATATTATACTTAAGATATTATGGTGATAAATAATCGTAATTAAAAATAAAAATTAATAAAATAAATTTTGATTTCTTTGTTTAATGAATATTTCGCATAAAATATCTTTAGGAATTTATTTAGTAATTATATCATTTTATGAATTAAATTTTTTTTATAATAACTTTTCTGGTACTGACCAAATAAGACATTTAGCTTGGATACACTTTTTAAGAGATACAACTCATTTATTTCCAACTGATTTTTTTTATAATTACAAAACAATTTTTTACGATCATTATGGTTTTTTTTATGAACTCTTTAGATATGCTTATAAAGATATTGGCCATGTTTTAAATATTGTACCTATTTTAATTACTTATATTTTTTCTTTTTTTTTTGGTTTAACTCCAAATTTACTCAAAATAGTTTCAATTATTTTTTCAAACTTATCTATTTATATTTGCTTTTTAATTTGTACAAAATTTATCCAAAATCATAATAAGATAAATAAAATAATTATCTTATTATTATTTATATTTATTTTTTCTGTGAACAATATTTTTCTTTATTCAAGTTTAGGAATTCATAATATTAGCTTATTTTTCTTTTTAATTGCAATATATTATTTTATTCAAAAAAATAATTTTTATAAATTTAAAACAAACTTTATTTTATGTTTTATTATTAGCCTTGCGTGCTATAGCCATAAAATAAATGCTTTATTATTACCTGCAGGAGTAATATTTTACTTTATTTTAAATAATAAAGATTACAAAAAAAAAATTAAAGAAATATTATTTTCAATAATAAATTTTTTTATTTTTTTCTCTCCAATAATTATCTTGTTTTTTTTTACAAACAGTACAGTTGAGGATAATCTTTACTATGCGCAAATTAATTTAAATTTTCCACAAAAATTATTTAATTTAAAACAATGGATAACTATAAATTACAATAATGTAGGAATAATTAACTTCACAATTTTTTGTTTAGCTATTCCATATTTTTTTATTATAAAAAGAAATGAGCAAGTTTTTAGAATTTTCTCAATTTTATTTATTCATTTTATATTTAGTATTTTCACTGATGGTTTTATCTCCTATTATATAAGAACAACACTTTACTCAACTTTCATTATTCTTTTAATAAACTTTATATTTATTACATTCTTAATATCTAAAAGTAATAAATTACCTTATGCTTTCATCTTTATTTTAGCTATAAATTTTTCAATTCAATTTAGCTATATTAATAATTTAGACTCTATTAAAAAAAATAGAGCTGATTATTATAATATCTATTTTTATAACCTTAATGACCAATATTTTACTAGTATATCTAGTATATTAAAAAAAATTGATAAAACTACTAATGGAAACAGAATTGTTTTTAACTCAAATTTAAGTGAAGATATTTATTATGTTTATTCTGAAAATAACTTTAAGGAAGTTAAATTTGAAAAACTACGTCCTACTAAAAATTTAATTTATTATCAAAAAAATAAAATACTTAATAAATATCTTGATAAAATAAATTTTGAAAAAATAGAAATTAATAATTCTTACTTTTTAACAATAAATAATCAGAAGGATAATATATCAAAAGATTTTAATGACCTTGATAAATCTAAGATTTTTTTAAATAAATGTAATTTAGAAAATAACTCAATACATGAAGATAATATATTTATAGGAGGAAAAAAAATAATAAGTTTATTCAAAATTAAGTGTTAATTTTTTTTGTTTAAGATTGTTTTAAGAATGTATTTAAACTTTTGCATATAATTTTTAAATCTTTTTTATCTGCACTAAAAAAATAGTTTAAATAATTGTATTCTTTTTGATTGTCTACATTATAGCAAGATTTATGAATTTGAATAATATTACTTAAGTTATTTTGTGATTTATATTTAGAATTTAAAAATGAAAAATTTAAAAAAATATTAATTATAAAAAGAAATATTAAAATGTTAAATTTAAATTCAATTTTTTCTGAAATTAATAAAAAAGTACATAATAAATAAAATAGAGGCATTGTATATATTCCATATCTTAAAAATCCGAATCTAATTGAAAATAAAGTAAAGACAACAAAGATAGAAAAGAAAATTAAACTAGAGATTATTTTAATTTCAGTTTTTTTTGTTTTTAATATAAGAAAAAAATTTAAAATTATAATAATAATATAATTTCTATAACCAATTAAAGTATCGAAAATATTAATACTTTTAAATTTGTCTAATGTAAAATTCTGACTTAAGCTATATTTTTCTTGAGCCCATCTCAAAGAATTTTGTATTGGTTGAAGAACTACATCTATATTTTTATAATCATAGTTTATATAAATAAAGATAAATATTAGTACAAAACCAAAATAAAAATAAAAAATTTTATAAATAAAATAATAAAATTTTTCAGAGTCATAAAAATAAAAATTAAAGAAAGAAAATAATGAAAAATAAATAAAAGCATCAATTATACTTCTGTTCAAAAAAAATATTATTATTGAAAAAATAAAACTTAAGAAAAAATAATTATAATTGAAATAATTTATTATTTTTTTTTTTATACTTTGAC